>Ga0210051_1006363_pt1 | contig 11139 bp, 7 predicted proteins | sample CryGey092014_all_FD_185464 | JGI IMG/M metagenome (GOLD analysis project Ga0210051, IMG submission 185464) | Groundwater microbial communities from aquifer - Crystal Geyser CG23_combo_of_CG06-09_8/20/14_all (SPAdes) (version 2) | ecosystem: Environmental > Aquatic > Deep subsurface > Groundwater ...
CACTTAGTTTAACTAACAATAGTATTGCTACTCTATCCGATACTTTGTATGTTCAACCTTCAGGTATAGGTAAGGTTGATATCTTAGCTGGAGCAGTCACTATCGAAAGTAATGGGACACTGAGAGTTAATGGTGATTTATATCTGCAAGGTAATCTTTATGCTCAAGCCATTAGTAGTGATAGTCTTACTGCCAATACTGCCACTGTATCTGGATCTTTGTTTGCTAGCTTAATTGATACTAACGGAAAAGACTTAGCTGTAAACTTAGGAGAGATAAAGGGAGCTTCTGACTCGGCTAAATTTAAGGTAATTGCCAATAATGAAGAGGTAGCTTCGATAGATGCTAGCGGTTCAGCTAAATTAAACAAGTTGATTATTGCTGGAGCACGGGAAGCTTCTAGTTCTGGCGTGGTTGGTAATCCAATTGATCCCACCGTAGCTTCCAACGCTACAGCTGGGACCGCTACATTGTTATCAGGCGAAAAGAGTTTAACTATCCAAAATAATAATATTACTCCAGGTTCTCTAGTTTATATTACTCCAGCATCGGACACAGGTAACACAGTTTTATATATAAGTGGGAAAATCCCAGCTGTTAGTAACCAAATTGGTTCATTTACAGTATCAGTAAACCATAAAGCTAACGCAGATATTCTATTTAACTGGTGGATTATTAATTAACAATACAATAAATTTATTACGTTTTGTATTTAGATAGCAAGTATATTTATTAAGGATTTGTGCGATGCTTTATTATCAGCCAAATCCAGATCTTTACTTTTATTCACAAGCTTGCTAATCTGTTATATTACATTGTTATAAATCTATTGGATGTCTTATGGATCAAATTCAAACTCCCTCTCACCCTGTAAGTAAACTACTAGAAACTATCGGCTGGATAGTTTTGTCAGCTTATATCATTACAGCTCCCTTGGCATTTAGTTCTATTACCTTGGGAAGTTCATTTGATTTCCCCAAATGGCTACTCACAGTAGTAACAGCTATTTTAATGCTGTTTCTATGGGGACTGAAAACCATTATTACCAAACACTTGGTATTGCCATCTCGAACTTTTACCATTCCTTTAACTTTATTATTTGCAGCTACGATAGTATCAATGTTATTGTCTCGCACCAACCTAGTTTCTTTTTTAATGGGTAAGGCTGGCTTTTTTATCGCTTTTATCATTATTGTCTTGTTGGGTTCTGTAGTCGCTGGTAAAAAAGTCAAACAATTTACTCCAGCATTGATTATTTCAACTTTATTGCTAAGTGTTATTCAGATATTAACTTTTTTTGATGTTTTACAAAAAATCATCAAAGATCCTGTTGTAACTGGTAAAACTTTTACTCCGCTTGGTTCCCAATTAACTTTAGTAACCTTTTTAGTAGTGATGTTGCCAGCTTTAATTTACATGGCTTTCAAATCTCAAGCATTTCAGAAAAAAGTGGGTTTATTCGTTATTTCTGGAATTACTACTGTTGCTTTAGTTCTAGGAATCGCCCAGATTTTACCCGGTCAGCCAAATAGTCCTAGTTTAATGCCTTTTTCAGCCGGTTGGTCTTTGGCAGTTGATCAGCTCAAAACTGGTAAAACTGCTCTATTTGGAGTTGGACCAGATAGGTTTGCTATTACCTTTAGCAAATTTAGACCGGCAATATTGAACCAAGGAGACCTATGGTACGCCCGTTACTCAACTTCTACAAATGAGTGGTTAACTATTTTAACTACTATGGGAATTGTAGGTTTAGTAATTTTGGTAGTTACGATTTTAGGTTTTACCAAAACAGTTTTACAAAACAGGAGAAATGATGGAGTGGCTAGTGTAGGAATATCATGGTCTGTGTTATTAGTACTTTTAACATTCTTGCCAAGTAATTTTGCCACAATGTTTATGCTTTTTATATTGATGTTAATCCTACTAGGATTCGATAGTCAATCAGATGTCGTTGTTAAACATAAAGCAGTTATCGCAGCGGGTATTCCTGCTTTGCTTCTAGCTCTTGCTATGTGCTATTTTAGCGGTCGAGCTGCTATAGCAGAAGTGGCTTTTGGTCAAAGTTTGCAAAAAGGAACTGAGAATAAATTTGTGGAAATGTATAACAAACAGATTGAAGCGATCAGATACAATCCTTATGTAGCTCGTTATCGGCTTTCATATTCCAATACTAATTTTGCCATTGCTAATGGACTGGCTGCCAAACAAGATTTAACTGATGATGATCGAACTAAAATTACTCAATTAATTTCTCAAAGTATTCGAGAAGCAAAGGCAAGTGTAGCTTTAGATCAAGAAAATGCTAATAGTTGGGTAAATCTAGCTGGTATTTACCGCCAATTGATCAATTTTGCTCAAGGCGCTGATCAGTGGGTAATTGCTAGTTATATCCAAGCTATTAGACTAGATAATACTAATCCACAATTGCGAGTTGATTTGGGTGGTTTACTATTTTCTTTGCGACGTTATGAAGAGGCAATCGATCAGTTCAAACAAGCAATTGTACTCAAACCTGATTATGCTAATGCTTATTATAATCTTAGTAATGCTTACAAAAATACTAATCAACCAATTCAAGCATACGCTGCTATGCAAAATGTGGTCAAACTGATTGATCCCAACAGTGCCGATTATGAAAAAGCTTTGACGGAGTTAAATGATTTACAGAAAGCTTTACCACAACAAGCTCAATCAGCTACCGCTGCTGCTGCTGCCAGAGAGACAGCTTTAACCAAACCATCACCCTTACCTAGCCCTGCCGCTCAACCAGTACAATTTGATCAAAATCAGCAACAGGAATTAGCTCCAGAAGTAGAAAACGTACCTACTCCAGTAGCTACTCCTGTACCAGTACCTGCAGCAACAGAAAGTGCTAATCAATAAGTTATACTTTGAGTAGATTAAAAAGCCACTGTTAACAGTGGCTTTTTTAATTAATTTAACTGTCATATCGATCCAGATTTATCGGGAGAGATATCTAGCGAATAAATTGAGCGTATTAATACGCTCAATTTAGATTTCTCCCTTTAGTTTCGATCAGAGCAAGTTAGTTCGAAATGACGAAAATACAACCATTTTGTTTATTATAGTCATTTCGCCACACTTTTTTTGTTGTGCAGGATTTGTTAATACTTTCTTATCCTAAATAACATAATCTTTAGTTTTATGGCAGATAAAACGTAACAGATAAGATATATAATATTTCACACTCACTAAATTAATCTGAGTTACGAAATTATAACAGATCAATATTGCTAGTATTTGTCATCCTAAAACGGCTACCTGCCCGCATTGCTATGCAAAGCGTTGCAGGCGGGACAGCTGATATTTAGTGCCTGTCCTGAGCTTGCCGAAGGAATCTTTTGAGAGATATCCATAAGATTCTAAATCATGCTTACAGCCTGTTTAGAATGACATTACAGATAAGCAATTCCGTAATTTAAGTTAAATCAATAATTACCCTGTATTTAAGAATATTTTAAGGAAGTTTTTTGATTCTAAAATGGAGTACATTCCCAGAGCTTAATTCAAATGTATGTATATAAGTTCTATTCTCTCCCACTTGATATTTCTCTTCACCCCCCTCACCTTTTAATGTTTCCCAAATAACATAATCTTTAGTTTTATGGCAGATAAAACGTAACAGATAAGATATATAATATTTCACACTCACTAAATTAATCTGAGTTACGAAATTATAACAGATCAATATTGCTAGTATTTGTCATCCTAAAACGGCTACCTGCCCGCATTGCTATGCAAAGCGTTGCAGGCGGGACAGCTGATATTTAGTGCCTGTCCTGAGCTTGCCGAAGGAATCTTTTGAGAGATATCCATAAGATTCTAAATCATGCTTACAGCCTGTTTAGAATGACATTACAGATAAGCAATTCCGTAATTTAAGTTAAATCAATAATTACCCTGTATTTAAGAATATTTTAAGGAAGTTTTTTGATTCTAAAATGGAGTACATTCCCAGAGCTTAATTCAAATGTATGTATATAAGTTCTATTCTCTCCCACTTGATATTTCTCTTCACCCCCCTCACCTTTTAATGTTTCCCAAATAACAATATAATTCCCAGGTACAAGATTATTTATCTGTACTGGAACAGATTCTGTTTGCGAAAAGCTAGGGTTATAGTTACTAACAATTGCCATAATTTCATCATCTTTTTTAACCGCCCAAGCTTTGACATTACTACCCTCCCCTTGTAACAAAAGTCTATCTCCAAACATTGATTTCATCATAAGATATGAACGATAGCGTGGTTTAGGATACAAGTTAGCCTGATTATGAGTTAAAAGACCCCAACCTTGTGACCCTTGATTAGGATCGTCTTTTACTTCAAAAGCGTATAACCAGTCCAAACCACTCTCTAACAGTTGCCGAGTTGCAGATACGACATGTGCTCCAGACGTAGGAGAATAATATATACTAGATTTTTCACTATCAGGCCCAAATTCAGAAATGATTAACTGGAATTGACCTTTATTTGCCAACCAATTACGTAAAGATATGACATCTTTTAGAAAAAGATTGTCATCGTAGCTATATCGATGCCAAGAAACAAAATCTAAAGGAAGGTTATTTTCTTGAGTATATTCAACTAACGCGTGGATCCAATTTTCGTAGGTAGCTGTAATTGCTGGACCGCCAATGTAAAACTGTTTAATATTGTTATTTTGCCTAGCAGTTTGAGCGGCTTGTGCAGCATAGCGATACAAAGTTAAGTAATTTTTAGAGCCAGAATAATGCCATTTACCAAAGCTTTCCAAGTCTGGTTCGTTCCACACTTCATAATATACTTGAGAAATCCCTTTCCCCTCAACTCCAGAATAGTGTTGAATGCATTGACCGACCAACCACTGCCACTTATTCCAATCATAAGGAATATCAATTTTAGAAGCAGCCAAGCTTGCAGGCATGTAGCCAAGTGAAAAAAATGGTTTTGCTCCCATTTGAGTGATACTTGCGACTGTCTGATCTAGCTTGGTCCAATCAAGACTTAGATTGTTTCCACTCCCTTTGACTACTCCATAATAATCATCATCAAAAATATGATCAATTCGAATATATTGAGGATTAATTTTTTGCATCGATACTTCTGTCCCTGCCAACATATTAACGTTTTGTTCTTCACCACCTTGGGCAAAAGCCTCCCAAATCGGTTTAATCTTGCCGGTGATTTTAGTGGCATCAATTTGGAGATTGGCTTTTTTGTATGTTTCGCTTAAATACAATTCTCCATCTCCCTGGAAGGTAGTTTGTTGTAAGTGAAATAAGAAATAGGCAAAACCAAATACAATCAGTACCAAAACGATATTAGCAATAAATATAAGGTTTCCAAAAAATAAATGACGACGATAGCTCATAATTAAAAACTTAAAATACCAGGTATTTGTAATATATTTTGTCCTTGATCATCAAAACTTACATAACTTCCTTCCCTAGTGTTTGTCACATAATCAAAGCTAATATCAGTCAAATTAGGGGTTTTCTTGATTGCAGAAATTGTGGCAACTATATATTTCCCAGACATAATTTCATTTTTTGCCAACAGTTCAATACTACCGGAATCAGTAGCTATATTATCAATGATAAAATCCCAAGCTGAGTTGGTAATTATCTGAGTTCCACTAACCGTTGCATTCTTATCTAAAATATCAATATCAGTTGGGTTATAACGTATCTTTGCAAGTACTGCCTTTGATGGAAGTTTATTTTCTAGCCAAAGAGTCAATTCATAAGTAGAGTCTTTTGTTTCTTTTGATTCCAGCCAAAGTGAGGCAGTCATTTCCGGTTGACTATCAGGTTCAATTTCACCTACGAAAATATCTGCTTGTTTAGGTTGTTTAGGATGATTTACTGTTTCAATTATAGCCATTGATTGACCAATCACTAATAAACTTAAAAATATGGCTGAAATTCCCAATACCCTATCTTTTGTCATGATATTCAGTGTATGAAAAAAATTGGTAAGAAGCAAGAGAAAATATATGCAAAGACGATCCTTTTGATAGTTCTTATGGGCAATTTGTGGACCTGCGGGGAATTGAACCCCGAACTCGTCAATGCGAATGACGCGTTGTACCGTTCAACTACAGGCCCAACATTGATCAAAATAAAATAAATTCAGATTAAACGAATTATATCAAGTTTTGGAAAATTAAGATTATCGTAAATAAGTCAGGGGATCGACATTTTTACCACCAACTCTAATCTCAAAGTGACAATGTGTTCCTGTAGATCTACCGGTGGATCCCATTTTACCAATAGAATCACCCCTATTCACTGTTTGGCCAACTGAAACATATACAGCTTGCATATGAGCGTATAGAGTCACGAAACCATTTCCATGATCAATTATTACACGATTACCATAGCCTACATTGTCTGGCCAGCCAGCTTGAATTACTGTCCCACTATCGGCTGCTAAAATATCAGGCGCGCTGGCATTAGCAATATCCAATCCGGTATGGTACCAAACAAAACGCTGAGTAATTGTTCCGTTGGTAGGCCAAATAAAACTACCATTGGCAGCTACAGCTCCAGCATTGGGTGTAATTCTACCTGCTAAGTATTGGGTGTTAGAAGGCTTAGCAGCAGGCATAACTCCATCTGGAACAATTAGCAATTGACCTACAGCTAAACCAAAGTTTTCATCGTCAGTGTATGTGTTAAACGGCCAGTTAACTATAACCTGAGGATCAATAGCATATTTTTTGGCAATAGAATAAATAGTATCGCCTCTTTTAACCTTATGAACAATACCATCAACTGGAGGAATGTTGATCGTGTCCCCTGCTTTGACAGAATCATTTTTAAGATTATTGTTCCAACGTAATGTGTCAGTTTGGAGATTAAATTTTTTGGCAATGGAAGATAGGGTGTCTCCATCTTGAACGATATAACTTAAAACCGCATCTTCAGGTTTATTAGATATTTGAGTGGCAATATCACTAGACATCATTGCAGCTTGAGCCTCAATGCTCATACCTAGGATAGAACTTCCAATACTACTTTCATTAGTTTGTTCTACAGATATAGCATCCTTTACCAAAGGAGTAACCGCAAGACCAAGTAGAAACAATCCAGTCATAGAAGTATGTAAAAAGGGACGCACATATTTACCTCTTTTGGCGGTCAATCCGCCTACCACCACATGCTTTGCTCTTTCAAAACGATAAAAAGAGAAAAATAACCTACGATTAATATAGGTAGACAGAGCTGCAATATATGCCTTAAGCTCTGCCAAAAAAGATGTTTGAGTTTGCCAGTACAAAGAAGAACGCCGAGCGCTGTGCATAAGATACATTAAACTACAAATGAGTTATAAAATCAAATTTGCAGAGATAAGTCCTATTATTATTCTTTTCCTAAGTGCTCTAAAAATTCAGTATTAGTTTTATATTTTTTCATGCGTTCAATCAATATTTCTGTTCTTTCATCAGGAGAAAGCATATCTGTCATGGTAATTAAAGTTTTAATCTTGTCTGCTGTTTTACCATAAAGTAAATGATCCATACGGGTTGACGATTTTTGAACATCAATAGCTGGATAGATACGACGTTCTGCCAGTCGTCTATCAAGATGTAGTTCTTGATTGCCAGTCCCCTTGAATTCTTCATAAATTAGATCATCCATCCTAGAACCAGTATCAACTAACGCAGTTCCTATGATAGTAAGAGATCCAGTTTTTTTACCTTCAAAAGTTTCAAATTCTTCAAAATTACGCGCTGCTCCGAAAAAACGTTTAGGTGGGTATAAAGCTGCGGGATCAAATCCACCTGAAAGCGTTCTCCCAGAAGTTGGAATTGCTAGGTTATAAGCCCTAGCTAAACGTGTAATTGAGTCAAGTAAGATAAATACATGTCTACCAAGCTCTACCAGGCGTTTTGCCCGCTCCAATGCCAGCTCTGCAACCTTTACCTGTCTTTCTGGTTGCTCATCAAAATTTGAGGCTGCTACCTCTCCTCTGATAGATCTACTGATATCTGTAACTTCTTCAGGACGTTCTCCCACTAAAACTGCCATAAGGTGGATATCTGGATAGTTGGCGGTTACTCCATTAGCAATTTGTTTTAGTAGTATAGTCTTACCTGCCTTGGGAGGAGAAACAATCAAACCTCGCTGTCCCCGACCAATAGGAGCAATTAGATCAATGAGTCTTGTTGAAAAAATGTCTTTCTCAGTTTCCAGCTTAAGATGAAAATCAGGATAAACTGGAGTTAGACGATCAAAATAAATTCTACTGGTTAGTTTTTCGATTTCGACTCCATTAACATGAGATACTTTCAAAAGTCCCCAATATCTTTCCGATTCTTTGGGTCGTCTAGCTGGACCTTTAATCATATCTCCAGGACGCAGTCGAAATCTCCGAATTTGAGATGTAGAAATATAAACATCATTATCGGAAGCAGCAAATTTAGGTCGCAAAAGCCCATGGCCATTGAAATCCATGTCTAAAATACCTTCAACTTCCTCTGTTGGCATACCTGCATCAGGAATTACCCGATTATCAACATATCCATCAAAACGACTATAGTCGTTATATGGTTGAGGATTAGATTGTGTTTGTTGAGTTTGACTAGGGGTTTGAGTAGTCTTAGTTGGAGGGTTAACAGTCCCACCCACTAATTGGTCTATTGAGTTATCATATGATGCTTGGTCTTGACCATTAGTCCCGAAGCTATCAGAAGTTTTGGATTGTGGCATAATTCCTTTCAACTATTTTATAAATACCCATGAGCATATGCACATGGTTGTTAATAGAATAAAACGACGCAAATGTTCAGTCGTGTCATTGTTTGGTAAATCAAACAATCGCACTATTGGACATTAGACTTAAATATGTATGAAAATAAAAAACTTTCATCGACCATGCTATTAATTATTTTTTGGAAAAATTCCGAAGAAACACCTGTAAGAATAACATACCCCATCTAGATTGTCAATTTCGCCTTTCTCATCGGGATTCGAGAGCCTGCCCTACGCTCGAATCCCTATGGCAGAAGCGGTGGTGAAGTAAAATATTTTATTTTTACTCTGTTATTCCTAATAGTTATCCACAGTCTTGACACCAGCGCCAAACTTTGCTAATCTACTCTTAGGTTTTCTTTATTCCTGTCCTTTAAAGAAACCTAACTCTAAGGAAAGCATTGCTACTCGTCCGTGTTTCGCTCTCAGTGAATTTTAGGATCGATAGTAATGCTTTCTTTTTTATTGTCCTCTAATCTGTTATAGGGCCTTAAGATTGCTTGATTTTAACATATATTTGAAAAATAGTCAATCCTATAACTAATATTTATTCGGTTTATCTTCTTTTAAGGAATTGTATATAAATATTATGTATACTATATTTGTTCTTTATTCGTATTTATTAATTAATGTTATTACTTATTAGTTATTAAATATTAGTTATTCTAGTGTTCTTTTTAGCTTTAAAACCCTTTCTATGTGTTGGTCAATTGTCTTTTGACATCCCAATTCATCAAAACATGAATCTAATAATTTATCGTAAACTTTTTGATAATCTTTACTTGAGGTGATAATTAATAAATCAGTTCCTGCTTGCAAACTAGATTGAGCATAGTCTTCTACTAAATAATTGGCTTTAATTGCTCCCATAGACAAGTCGTCACTTATAATTAGACCATCAAACGCCAAATCATCACGTAATATGTCTTCTAAAAATAACCTGGAGGCACTAGTAGGCGTCGCATCGACTAAAGGGTAAAGTAAGTGTGTGACCATAATTGCACTGGCTGAAAGATCGATAAATGACATAATATCGGAGATTATTTCCTCTTCAGAAGAATTAAGTACCGGCATTCTTCGATGTGGGTCAACATCAACTCTTCCGAGTCCAGCTGGAAAATGCTTTACCACTGCTAATATCCCAGTTTGTTGATACCCTCTAACCATTGCTTGAGCCAAAACCGCTGATTGACTAGCAAAGCCTCTTTTCTGCTTAGCAATAAAACTATTTTGATTAGCTGTTTCAATAACTGGAGCAAAATTAGTATTGACTCCTAACTCTTTTAATTGTTGGCCTCGCAGCCAGGCTATCTGATAAGCTTCATCTTCTGAACTGATTTGATTTTGAGCTGTATTTTCTATCCAAGGAATTCGACTAACTGCCCCTCCTTCCTGATCCACTGCAATCAAGGGTAACATCCCAGAAAATGTGGCTTGTTGATAAATAGCGGAAGTGAGTTGTTTCAACTGCTCTGCATTATGAATATTTTTACTCAATAATATTATATTGCCTAATTTACCAGTATTTATATCATCTATTTCTTTTTCTGTTAATTTGTACCCAGAAAGTGTTGTCATTAGTATTTGGCTCAATTTTTGGGTGTTGGTCAAACTAAGTTGAGGTTTTTGAGTCTGATTTTGTTTTGTTGTTATTAATGGGGTTGGTGAAAAAATAGGTTCATCTATGATTGAATTTAAACTAATTAGCTGGAACTGATAAACAATGGCAAAAATAATTAGTAAGACAAATACGGAGATAAATATGGTTAAAGCTGGCTTAAGACTAAGCATTAAATTAATTATAACACTGTAAAAACTGAGAAGTTTACTTTTGGTAAGGCTTTATAGAAATTATAGAAATATAGCGTCTTTACAAAAAAATGAAAACTATTTTAAATGCAACACAACAAGTGTCATCACCCACTCCTAGTGTCACTTGTCTTCCAACCTTCACTCATTTTTTATGTTTATGATCCTTTCTCAACTCTGTCAAATGTCTATTCTTGCTTGTCATTTATTTCCCTCATAGGTTTAAGGGGAAACATTTTCCCATACCATTGATCATAAGTAGATTGATTTGTATCAACTGTATCAGGATCTAAATCAAATAATGAAATAACTCTCCCTCTTCGCTCTAAATCCATTTCCACTAATGGTTTTGTTAAGTCTATAGCGATATCTCTTAATATTCCTAAAATCCTGTCTCTTTCTGCTTCAGTATCAAGTTCTCTTCCAGCAGTTCCAATCGCAGATTTCATTATTCTATTGAAAACAGGCAAAAGTAAACCATCAGCTTCTCTAGGTAACTGACCCAAAAAACACCATTCTGGTAATCGTTGTAAGCGATCATGTAATGCAATTCCTAAATATCCATTTACC
>Ga0210051_1006365_pt1 | contig 11137 bp, 5 predicted proteins | sample CryGey092014_all_FD_185464 | JGI IMG/M metagenome (GOLD analysis project Ga0210051, IMG submission 185464) | Groundwater microbial communities from aquifer - Crystal Geyser CG23_combo_of_CG06-09_8/20/14_all (SPAdes) (version 2) | ecosystem: Environmental > Aquatic > Deep subsurface > Groundwater ...
ATATTGATTTCCGTCAAGCAATTGCAGATAGCTGGCCAAACTCTATTGACGATAGTGCTGCCCGTGCAGAATGGGGTTGGAAACCCTCGTACGATTTAGATGCTATGACAGCAGACATGCTTAAAGTATTGCAAAAAAAGTTACAAAAGGTTTAATTGTTAATTTATACTCATTCTTGATAGGTTTGCAAATGCAAAGCTATTTAGTGTCTGTCCATAATGTCCGATTTACCCCGTTGGATAATTCCCATTATTTTATTGCTTGTTCATGTTTATAGATTATCCAACGGGGTGAACTCACAATTATTTTTATTTTTTAAAGGTGCTTGCCCTGTTAGATAGTTTTAAAAAATAGCGAACTATAAAAGAGTTTACCCTGTAAAATGCGAAGCTATTTAACAGGGCAATTATCTAACAGGGTGAATGAAATCGCTTCGCTAAGTTCTGCGTTATTCTCGTATTAAAAAACAGTCATTTACTACAGTAAACTCCTGATTTTTTAATACTTCTTCCTATACTTCGGGAGCCTTGAACTCGAACATTCTGAATCAGACACTGACTTTATAAACAAACACTATTTAGAATGAGTTATGCCGATAGGAATTTTTCATTTTTCTATTCCATATCGGTATAAAAATTTATAGTTTAAATTTTTTTTGACGAATAAATAATTTTATTTATAGTCCAATTATTTTATGATTTATTAATTGTAATTTAGCAAATTAAATTTGTGAATTTTTACAATGAAATTTATAATACAAACACCTAAAAAAGCAACAAAATTTTTTTTGAGGCAAAGACCTTCTGAAAGCGAAAGAGATAAATTCAAAGCGAATCTCATTACTTTACTTGATAAGATTAATGTTATTGAGAAACAACCTAAAGACGAAAGTGAAGAACATTTAAAAAACGATATCAGGGATTTTTTGCGTGATACTTATTACAAAGATTCAAACGCATTAAATACAAAAGACAGAAAGGATTTAGTAATTCATTTAGGCAAAACCACAGACAGCGATGCAGGCGTAATAATTGAAGCCAAAAGACCAACCAACATCAATGAAATGGTAACGGTTGAAAATCCTAATAAAAAAGCACTTTACGAACTTATACTTTATTATCTGAATGAAAGAAAACAGTCAAATAATATTCAACTCAAACAACTTGTAATAACCAATATTTACGAATGGTTTATCATTGATGCAAACCAATTTGACAAACTCATTTACCGAAATACTCAGATAAAAAAACTTTATGAAACCAAACTCAATGACAAAAAAGATAATCCTTGGTTTTATGAGGAAATTTCAAAAATCGTTGCAAAAATTGAAGATGAAATACATTGCGTTCACTTTGACATTAGAGATTATGACAGGATTTTAAGGAATAATATAACCGAAGATGATAAAGAACTTGTCGCACTTTATAAAATTCTTTCACCGCAGCATTTATTAAAAATTGCTTCGCCAAACGACAGCAACACGCTAAATGAAAGATTTTACAAAGAGTTGCTTCATATCATCGGATTGGAAGAAGCAAGGGAAGGAACAAAAAACGTAATCAGAAGAAAAAAAGAAAACCGAAATGCTGCCTCATTGATTGAGTTAGCCATTGAAGCACTAAAAACGGAAGATACTTTTCATCGTATTCCCGACATCAAAGTTTATGGAGAAAACAAAGAGGAACAAACATTCAATATCGCTTTAGAACTTTGCATTACTTGGATAAACAGAATTTTGTTTTTGAAATTATTAGAAGGTCAACTCATAACTTATCATCAAGGCAATAAAGATTATCGTTTTCTTAATTCAGAAACTATTCACGATTATGACGAATTGTTTAAACTTTTTCACAAGGTTTTGGCAGTTAATATTCCAGACAGAACCGAAGCAAATAAAAATAAATTCAGTCGTGTTCCATATTTGAATAGTTCTCTTTTTGAAATCAGCGAATTGGAAGACCAAACAATAAAAATTAATTCGCTTGAAAATGATGGAGAACTTGAACTTATTAATACAACAATTTTAAAAGAACTTAAAAAGAAGGCAGACAAGCTGCCTTCTCTTAATTATCTTTTTAATTTCCTTGATGCTTATGATTTTTTTAGTGAGGGTACGGAAGATTGGCAAAAAGACAATAAGCAATTAATTAATGCCTCTGTACTTGGTAAAGTGTTCGAGAAAATTAACGGCTATCGTGACGGCTCAATTTTTACACCTGCATTTATTACAATGTATATGTGCCGTCAATCAATTCGTTTAGCGGTTGTAGAAAAGTTCAATGAAGCAATGTCTGAAAAAGGGAAAAGACTGTTTGATAAGTTTGACGATATTAAAAATTACACTTCTCGTCATTTTAAAACGGAGGAAGTTTTAAAAGCAAATGAAATTATTAATTCACTTCACATTTGCGACCCTGCGGTTGGTTCTGGTCACTTTTTAGTTTCGGCACTCAATGAAATTATTGCCATTAAATATGAGTTTGGTATTTTGTGTGATGAGCAAGGAAGTGTACTGAACAATATAGCGGTTGAAGTTTTAGATGATGAATTGTATGTTTATGACAAAGAAACATTTGAACCTTTTGCATACATAGCACCTCAGTTGCAAAATAAAAAAATAAATTACCAATTTGGCGGTGATAAATTTGATTATAAAAGAATTGCTGATTCACAAAAACAGAAAATTCAAAAAACACTATTCCACCAAAAGCAAACTATTATTGAAAACTGTTTATTTGGTGTTGACATCAACCCTAAATCTGTTTTAATTTGCCGTCTTCGTTTATGGATTGAATTACTTAAAAATGCTTACTATAAAGATGAAACAAATTACACGGAATTAGAAACTCTTCCAAATATAGATATTAATATAAAATGTGGAAACAGTTTATTGAGCAGGTTTTCTTTAGATATTGATTTAAAACAATTTGCAAAAAGCACTAAATGGACAATTTTCTCATATCAAAATGCTGTTGAAACTTATAAAAATAGTACCAACAAACAAGCAAAACAGGAACTTGAGAAATTTATAACCGACATTAAAGCAAATTATATTACAGCAATTCAACAACATAACCATAAACTCCTAAAGTTGTATAAATTAAAGCGTGAATTCGATTATTTGTTTCCCGAAAATGGATTATTTCTACACGAACCCGAAGAAAATTATGGTGAAAATTTTAAAAAACGCGAACAAAAAAAACAGCAATTAAAAGACGAAATATTGAAGTTACAAAAAGAAATTGAAGATGAAAAAACATTTTATGATAGAAACAAAACTTTTGAATGGAGGTTCGAATTTCCTGAAGTGCTTAATAACAACGGAGACTTTGAAGGTTTCGATGCTATAATTGGCAATCCACCATACATAGGAGAAAAAGGACATAAAGAAGTATTTAGAATTATACGCCAAGGAAATCTTGCAAACTTTTACCAACGGAAAATGGATATATTTTATTTCTTTTTTCATTTGGGTTTGCAATTACTAAAAGCCAACGGAAAATTATCATTCATTACAACGAACTATTATTTAACAAGTGACGGGGGAGAAAATTTAAGAACCGATTTTAAAAATAGTGCAACCGTAAATGGATTAATTAATTTGAATGAGCTAAGAATATTTGAATCAGCTAAAGGACAACATAATTTAATAACATTTTTAACCAAAGGGGTTAACGACACTTCACTATCGCATAATTTAGTTACATCTGAAACTGGAGATTGTAACCAAGAGCTATTTGATAAAGTTATTTCAGAACAAAACGAAAATTCAAAAATTTATACAGTTCCTCAATCCGAACTTTACGAAACGACAAATAATTACATTCGTTTGCAAGGCTTAGGAAATAAAGAAAATTCATCTAAAGATAATTCAATATTTAATAAAATAATAAAACAAGGAACTCCATTAATTGAAATTTGCGACATCAGCCAAGGTATTTTAAGTGGCGTTGATAGAATATCAAATAAACATATAGAAAGTGAATTAACTGAAAAGGAAAATATTAATCACGGTGTTTATGTTCTGACAAATGATGAAGTAAAAAATAAAAAACTTTCAAAACAAGAATTAGAATTAATTAGACCTTGGTTTAAAAACTCAGACATTCACAAGTATTGGACTTCTGATGATTCCAAATACAAAGTTATTTATGCAACAAGAGATTTAGAAATAAAAGATTATCCAACAATTAAGAAGCATTTCGAGAAGTTTGAGGCTGTAATTAAAAATAGAAGTCAAGAAAGAGGAGAAATGCAGGCGGCAGTTAAACTTGGAAAATGGTGGGTTATTTTTGCAGCAAGAACTAAATCAGTTTTTGAATGCGAAAAAATAGTTTGCCCTCAACGAACAAAGACAAATGTTTTTGGTTACAATACTGACATTTGGTATTCAAGTGCAGACGTTTACTATATCACGAATGCAAAAAAGGGGACAAATTTAAAATTCATACTTGCCTTACTAAATTCTAAACTTTATTTTTTCTGGCTTTACAACAAAGGCAAGCGAAAAGGAGAAAGTTTAGAATTGTATTATACACCACTAACAGAAATCCCAGTAAAGAAAATTAGTCTAACCGAACAGCAACCATTTATTGATTTAGTTGAAAAAATAATAAATAAAAAAGGAGTATCTACATCTGAACTTGAAAAGAAAATTGACCAATTAGTTTATAAACTTTACGATATAACGCCAGCGGAACAAAAAATAATTGAGGAGAAATGATAAAAGGACCACAATATTTTTTCACTAAATATGGTGAAGTGTATGCAGGTTGGAAATTTGAGGAGATAGATTTCCCCAATTACACAATTGTAATTCAAGGAACAAAACTAAAAGATTATCGTGAGTTAAAGCACACAGATAAAACACTTGAAAAAATAAGTGAGTATGGATGGGTTTTAGGCAACGAAGTAATTGTTGGTACATTAGACGGAGAAGCATTTGAACCACCAAAAAAAAGTGCAGGTTCATATACTGGTTTCAACCACGACATTGAACATAAAACAATGTTCATATTTGGTGCAGGTGCATCAGCTAATTGTGTTTACGGAAACGACAAAGTAGAATTTCAAACAGATATTTTACGACCACCGTTAGGACCGGCTTTATTTGAAAAGCGTTTAAAAAACTATTATAATAAATACAAAGGAGTTAAACAATCTCTACCGCTTTTGCAAAGTGACGAAAACCCCGATGTTGAAGAACTTTTTGAACGTGAATGGAAAAATATCCATAAAGAAAATAACCAAGTAGTTTTAAGCCGACACATCAATATTCAATACTATTTACAGGAAGTTCTGAAAGATGTTACTAAACGAGTAACAGAAGAATACTTTGCAAAAAATCTTTATGCAAAGTTGGGTAACAAACTTCAAAAGATTTATTCTGCAAGTGTAAAAACCACATACGGAAGAACAACCGCAAAGAATTTTGCTTTTGTTTCTTTTAATCAAGACACGATTTTAGAAACATTTATTTCTCAACAGTTCAATATTCCACTTGACAACTTAAACGATTACATTAGAGTAAACGAAAGCCCTTGTTATATCTTTAAACCTCACGGTTCATGGAATTGGGGTTGGCGTTTTCCCGACACTTCAAAATTTAACGGTAACACATCAAACTGGTTATTTGAAAACAACATCAACCTTTTTCAATTGTATTTTGAGTTACTTGGTAGCCATACCAATATGATAGACGGCAGAACCTATGAAACAATGCTAAACAAACATCATTTAGGACGATTCACAATTGATAAATCTCAACTTCAATTAATAGGTGTCGAAAATTTGAATGACTTTTTTCCTGCATTACTTTTGCCATACCGCGACAAAGACGAGTTTACAATGCCAATGCAGCACTTCAACTATATGAGTGATTATTTCGGTAGTGCAGAAACACTTGTTGTAATTGGTTGGAAAGGAAATGAAGAAGCATTTAACCGACAATTATTTAAAAATGCAAACCGTATTAACAAAGTAATAATTGCAGACCCAAATCCGAAATTAGTTGAAGAAAATCTTAGTCCGATTTTATCTAAATCAAATGTTGAGAAAATTATTTATAAAAACTTTGAAGACTTTGTAGAAAATGGAATTGACAAAGAAATACAATAGCCAACACTATTTGCAAGCACATTGCCAAAGCCAACGCAGAGAAAAAATGAATTAAAAACCCAACCCAAAAAAATAAAAAAAGCCAACACGCCAGCGGCATAGGGAACAGTGCAGCTTTACAATGATAACAAAGTATTCCAAAGATTATTGATAAATGGGAACAAAAAATTGGTGTAAAAGTTTCCGATTGGCAAGTAAAACAAATGAAAACCAAATGGTGAACTTTTAACGTTGAAGAAAAACGAATTTGGATAAATCTGAAATTAGCTAAAAAACTGATTCAACATGGATTTTCACGGCAAAATTAGCATGTATGAATAATAATATGATAATCAAATAAATAACGAAATTAGTAAAATTAAATTATAATTTGCTATTTTGTTGATATTTAGATATTTAAAGTTAAGTATCATTAATACCGTGAAAATCTGTGTTAAAAATTGTAAAATTCATAATAGTGTTTTGATAACAAATGAAAATAAAACGAAACCTAATAGAATTACAGGCGTTTCAGTAAAAAATGGTAAGATGTATTGATATAAATGATTTTTTAATTGAACGAGAGTTAAAAATGGAAAGAAAGAAGAAATAACCTATTACAAAATAGGTTTACAATTAATTTTTTCGTTTACAAATTTTAACAACTACATGTAATGAAAATGTTTAATTTTGCACAAAAGATTATTTAATGTCAATAAGCGTAAAAGGAATTACAAAGTTTTACGGTAAACAAAAAGCCCTTGATAATGTTTCGTTTGAAATATCGAGTGGCGAAATATTTGGTTTTTTAGGTCCTAATGGAGCTGGAAAATCAACAATGATGAAAATTATTACTGGCTATATTCCACCATCATCAGGCGAAGTTTATGTAAATAATTTAGATATTTTAAATAACAGTATTGAAGTAAAACGACAGATTGGTTATTTGCCTGAAAATAATCCGCTATACCTTGATATGTATGTTAGCGAATATTTGCAATTTGTTGCAAAATTATATAAAATTAAAAGTGGCGAAGCTAATAAATGCACAAAAGAAATTATTTCTAAAACGGGTTTATTGCCCGAACAAAATAAAAAAATAGGTGCATTGTCAAAAGGTTATAGACAACGAGTTGGATTGGCACAAGCATTAATTCATAATCCTTCGGTACTTATTTTAGACGAACCTACTTCAGGGCTCGACCCAAACCAAATTGTAGAAATAAGAAATTTAATTGCCGAAGTGGGTAAAGAAAAAACAGTATTGCTCTCGACTCATATTATGCAGGAGGTTGAGGCAATTTGTAAAAGAATAATAATAATAAACAATGGTAAAATAATTGCCGATAGTAGTAAAGACGATTTACATAAATATTCTATTTCTGAAAGCACTCAAACTGTAATAGTTGAATTTAGTACAACTGTTTCACGTGATGAACTATTAAAAATTAAAGGAGTAAATAAAGTACAGGGAATTAAACAAAATAAATGGATTGTTGAAGGAAATACAAATAATGATATACGCCCCGAAATATTCCAATTTGCTGTTAAACACAACTATACAGTACTTTCGATGCAGCAGAAAGAAATGTCATTAGAGCAAGTTTTTCAGGAACTAACAAAATAATAACACTATGTATTTATACTAATTTAAAATGAGTATAAATACTCTTTTTTATTAATTAAATTCAAAATAAATTTGCTCTTATTAATTTTTAGTGTAACTTTACGATAGATTAAAGTAAGAAAAATGATATTTTATCACGAAAATATAAATATTGATATATTAAAATAATTAGATATAAATGTTTAAAAAAATTAAACATATTTCAAAATTAAGTACAATTGTAATATCAATAATTATTTACATTGCAGGTGTAACAACATACTCAATATGGTCATATTATAGTCATAAAAATAAAATATTAGAACAAGTTGACACAAAACTTTTTGAAGCTGCAAATAGCGTAAATTATTTGTTGCCAAATAATTACCATGATAGAGCTATTGCACCCGACTCAATCACAAAAATAGAATTTCTTGAAATTACAGATTTGCTATCAAAGCAAAATGATAATCTGGGAGTTAAATATATATACTCTGTTGTGTTATATAATGGAAAGCTTTATTTTACAACATCATCGGCAACATCAGAAGAAATACTAACAGGCAACAATTTAACTTACTATTGGCAGGAATATACCGAAGCCGATACATTATTTTATAACGCTTTTAATAGTAGCGATATAACTTACTTAACATATACTGATAGGTGGGGAACATTTCGTTCAGTATTAATTCCTGTAACAACCAAGCTGGGTAATAAGTATTTAGCTTGTGCCGACATGGAAATTAGTTTTATCAGAAAAATGCTTCTTTACGAAATACCAACAACAATATTTAATACAATATTTTTATTGCTAATTGTTATTCCATTTATTATAACAATATTAAAAATTTATCGAAAATATTCAGATGAGCTTGAAAGAGAAGTGAAACATAGAACTACTGCTTTAGAAGAAGAAATGCGAAAAAGAAAATTATCAGAAGAAATATTAAGACAATCGGAAGAAAAATTTTCAGTTTCTTTTAACCGCACACCAGTCCCGATGTTTATTACTGATTCAAATGGAATTATTGTTGATGTAAATGAATCTTTTGAAAAAATTATTTGTATTAAAAAGATTAAAATAATAGGTACTAATATTTTATTAATTCCATTTTTTCAATCGGCTGCTGATTATGAATATATTAAAACGACTATTTTAACAAAAGGCTCAATTTTAAATTATCAAATGAAATTTTTGAAAAAAAATGATACAGGAGTATGTTCTTTTTCAGGAGAGTTAATTAATGTAAACAAAAAACCTAATATTTTATCAATAGTATTTGATTTATCTGATAGTCAAAAATACGAGAATGAGTTAAAAATTGCAAAAGAAAAAGCCGAAGAGAATGACCGATTAAAATCTGCATTTTTAGCAAATATGAGTCACGAAATTCGCACACCTTTAAATGTAATTATTGGTTTTTCCGATTTGATACGCGATGAAGAACTTGATAAAAAAACTCGCAATGAATATATAAATATGATTACTTCGAGTAGCCATAGTTTGCTCAATTTAATTAATGATATTATTGATATTTCAAAAATTGAAGCAGGGCAATTAAGAATAAGCGAAACAGCATGTAATTTAAATCAAATACTAAATAAATTATTACAATGGATCGAAAAAGATAAATTTATTAAAGGAAAAGGTAATTTAGAAATAAATTTGTTAACTTCTCTCTCAAATGCCGAATCGTATGTTCTTATAGATGAAGGAAGATTAAAGCAAGTTCTTGTTAATCTGTTAACTAATGCTCTTAAATTTACACTTAAAGGGAAAATCGAATTTGGTTATATTATAAATAATAATGAAATAAAATTTTATGTTTATGATTCAGGGATTGGAATAAATAAGGATAGTATTGAGAGAATTTTTGAAAGATTTAAACAAGCCGATGATGGTACATCGCTGAAATATGGTGGAACTGGCTTAGGATTAGCAATATCAAAGGCAATTGTTAAATTATTGGGTGGCGTTCTTTGGGTAGAATCTGAACTTGAAAAAGGTTCTAAGTTTTATTTTACAATACCTTATAAGCAATTAAAAGATAACAGTTTTAAAAATGAAGATGATACAACGAAAACTGAATTTGAAATTAATTTAACAAATCGTACAATATTAATAGTTGAAGATGACGATGTGAGCTTTTTATATTTACGCACATTGTTAGAAAAAAAAGGTGCAAATGTTCTTCATGTTGAAGACGGTGATGAAGCTATAGAAATAACAAAAACAAATACTCAAATTGATTTAATTCTAATGGATTTACATTTGCCGGTAACTTCGGGTTGCAAAGCTACTCAGGAAATTCACAAATTTTTACCTAATGTTCCAATTATTGCTCAAACTGCCGATGCCCAGTTAGAAACGCGTGAACATGCTTTTGAGTGCGGATTTGACGATTTTATTACTAAACCTTTAAGCAGTATAACTTTATTTAGTGTAATAAAACATTTTTTAAAATAATTATTTTTGAATGTATGGGCTTAATACTTTCAACAATAGAGAAGTAGAGATATTTCTGGCATCAATAACAATATGTGATTTTTCGTAAAAAACTTTTCGTTTATTTAATAAATTTTCGACCCATATTTTTAATTCATTCTCAGATTTTCCATTAACCATTGGGCGTATTGTGTGCGAATTTATTAACCGTTTACATAGCAAGTTGGTTTCAAGTTTTAAATAAATAGTTGTACCGATATTGCGAATATACTCCATGTTGTCTTTGTAGCAAGGTGTACCACCACCCGTTGAAACAATAAGAGCATCAGAAAAATCAATTTTTCGAAGCAAGTCGTATTCTTTCTTACGAAATTCTTCTTCTCCATATTTATCGAAAAAGTCGGGAATTGAGCTATTTGTTTTTAAAATAATCAATTCATCTAAATCAATAAATTTGTAATTGAGTTTATGTGCAAGTTGTTTGCCAATAGTACTTTTGCCACAACCCATAAAACCAATAAAAAAGAAAACCATAATTTATTATTTAAGATTTAGGATTTACGATTTGTGCTTTATAAACCAATTCTTTTTATTTACTCGAAACATACATGATTAATTATTAAACACACGACTTGAATGATTATAAAGAAGATTGAAAAGATTGAAAAAACAAGATTGAGAAAACAAGATTGAGAAAACAAGATTGAGAAAACAAGATTGAGAAGAAAGATTGAAGAACGTCTTCATCAATCTCCTTCAATCTCCTTCAATCTCCTTCAATCTTATCAATCTTATCAATCTCATTCAATCTTATCAATCTCATTCAATCTTATCAATCTCATCAATCTTATCAATCTCATTCAATCTTATCAATCTCATTCAATCTTATCAATCTCATTCAATCTTATCAATCTTATCAATCTTATCAATCTTATTCAATAAATTATAGGTTTAGTGTCATTTGTTTTGGATTTATTGGGTTTGAA
>Ga0210051_1006368_pt1 | contig 11135 bp, 11 predicted proteins | sample CryGey092014_all_FD_185464 | JGI IMG/M metagenome (GOLD analysis project Ga0210051, IMG submission 185464) | Groundwater microbial communities from aquifer - Crystal Geyser CG23_combo_of_CG06-09_8/20/14_all (SPAdes) (version 2) | ecosystem: Environmental > Aquatic > Deep subsurface > Groundwater...
GCTGTGCGGAAATAATCAAAAGGTCACATTGGGAACAATCAAAGTGTCACATAGCCGGGGGAAAATTATTTAGGCTGGCTGGTTTAAAAATCAGGTAATAATCACCCTCTCCTTTATCCTCTCCCCTCGAGGGAGAGGGGTAGGGTGAGGGGGGTGGGTACTCTCGAAGGCAGAATCTGGAAAGTAGGGCGATTCCCAGAGCAGGAAGTAACCGTGTGTCTTATCCCCAACAAAAAGATTATTGTGTTAAAAGATGAGCAGAAAATCGGAGAGTACCAACTATGAGCGATGTGACATTTTAAGGTTCCCAAATGTGACATTTTGAATGTTGCGGAACAGAAAAAGCTGCAAGGCTCTTTTCACAAAAATTGGCGGGCCGCAATGACAAAAGGTGCAATAAGAAGTCCTCCAAGAATAAATATCTCTTCTGGTTAAACTTTATCCAATCAATTTCTAAAGTATCTACGCCGGCAAGTTCCAGAGGACTTTTGCCATTACGATCTTGCATCAACTCGTGCCCTATGTATTTGCCTGCGCCTTTCACCTATTTCTGTTTGTTAATTTTGTCGCGCAATTTCATAGATAGTAAAGAAAAGGTTTCAGTGTCCTCGGCGGTTATTCCTTTTATGGGTTTTATCCATTAGTTTTTTGATTAAAGGAGAAGAAGAATTTACTTCTTTTATAGCGTCAACACACCTTAGAGCATAATCCTTTTCTTTCTGTTTTAAAAACAACAAGCCCGCCTGATAGAAATCGTCGCAGGCAGGTCCCGGCAATTCTTGATTTGCGTAAATAACCGCTCGGTTGTAATAAATCGGAGCGGATTTAGGATTTAGCTCTATTGCTTTACTCCAGTCCTCTATTGCTTTCTGATACCTTTCCGATTCAAAATAAGCTTTCCCGCGAATGCAATAAATAGTAAAATGCTCTGGGCCAAGTGCCATCGCCCTGGTATAGTCATTAATTGCCGCCCGGTATTTGCCTAAATTGTAAAAGGCTTCCCCGCGGGCATAAAAAGCAGGTCCACACTTGGGATTTAGTTTAACCGCCACGGTGTAATATTTAATTTTCAGTTTTAAGTCCTCAACCTTTCCTGTGTCTACAACAAACCATTCTCCTGTTTCGTCTTCTATTATTTCGTCTTCCATGGTTACTCCTGCTCTATTAATTTTAGTCCTTCCTTAATTTTGGGCTATAAATATAGATTGCTTCCCCGCCACGAATATTGGCGGGTCGCAATGACCATAACTACGCTGAAGCTTCGTCAGCCAGGCAGAGAGACAAATCCCCCTCAATCTTACTTCGCCAAGGCTTCGTCGGACGCTGTCCCCCTTTTCACAAGGGAAATAAAAAACCCGCTTCGGGATTGTTCTGCCGGCGTATGGCGGCGGAACAGTTAAAGCGGGTTTGTTAATGACAGGGAAGGACAGGCAATAATGCCGCTCTCCTCAAAGGCGATATTGGTACCCATAGAATCCCCCGAGATAATACATTTCTCGGAAATTTAAAACATGATTGCTTATTAGCTACTTTAACTCGATTATGCGAATATCAAGGTCTCTGCAAATGCCTCTCGCAGTGAAAGTGTTTATTTCCTTGTGACGAGGAACAGTCGCTGATTTATTCGCCCCGGGATTAAAAAAGAGGGTGTGCTTCTTTCCCTCGCGCTCAAGGATACAGCCGCATTCTAACAAATGTTTAATTAAATCTTTGCGCTTCATACCGCCACTGCAATTCTTTCTTCTAAAACCTTGTCGTAACCCGCAAAGAAATGTCTGCGGCTTGATCCCAGCACCATTTTTATCGCTTCTTTAAGATTCTGCTTAACCTCTCTTATGGTTTTACCCTGAGAGTGCGCGCCAGGCAGTTCCTTAACATAACCAGCATACCATTTGTCGCTTTTTACTATTACAATAGTATAATTAGCAAGCATATAACCCTCCTTTACACCGAATATTATATCATTAAATAAAGAAAAAGTCAATCTTTTAAACGAGATTGCTTCCCCGCCACAAATATCGGCGGGACGCAATGACAATAAACGACTTGCAATGACAGCTGTCGCGGATTTATAAAGAGCTTTTTTTGCCTGAAATAGAATTAAGGAGTTTCTTCATAATTTCTAAAAAATCTGAAGCGGATTTTAACGCTTCTTCTGCTTCTTTTTGCGTGGAGGAAAAACTCAGATCATACTGTTCGTTATGCCTTATTTCCCTGTGATGATCGAGCAGTTCCACCCATTTCTTTTCAAGCCTTCCTGTCTTCACATAGAGTTCTTCCAGGTATCTTGCAATACAGGCATGGCTTTTTTCTCTCCACCCGTCAAAGAAAAGAATTGCTCTTGCCGAGTGAAACATCGCCATATAGGAAGCAAGAACGGATGAATCGCAGGAACCACCCGCAAGAGTATTTCGCGCCTCCATTAACCACCTTTCTGCCTTTTCAATCGACTTGTTTGCTTTTTCATTCGAAGGCGGAATCTTTCTCAGCAATCCTTCTTTTACGCAATCTTTATAATTGAACATCTTGTTTGTCTCCGTATATGATTATTGAACCAAAAGCCAGGGAATAGTAAAACAGAGCGTCTTCTTTCTTCAGCTTTTCAATTTTCTCGTCTGTCAGAAACAGAACCTTCACGCTTTTAATTTTTTTACTCAACATTGAGGATAAAGAAGCCATCTTATCTTCGGTTACTCCGGATACCCTAACCCACAAATCAACATCCGATTCCTCGTTGTTCCCGCCTCTTGCGCAACTGCCGTAAAGACCTGCCGATTTAACGAAAGCGTATTTTTTAAATATGCTCGTTTTAATGCTGTCTAAATTCAATAAAATCTTTATTCCTTTTACAAAGGCAGAATTAGTAATGGTAAATTTTCCATTTACTATTTTGGCTATGCCCCGCTTTGTAAGAATATTAAGATATTTTGAAACAAGCCCTTTACTAATCTCAAGATGGTTCGCTATAGCATTAACGCTGACCGCGGACTCCTTGAAAATAATAGCTTTCAAAATTTTTATTCTTTCCTTCGTCAAAAAGATCTCTTCCATATTCTGCCTCTCAAATCTGTCGTTCACGCTCCGTGAACAAACCGTTCACGCTCCGTGAACAATATTATATACAAATTTACTATATTTGTCAAGTTTTAAACTTTTTTGCCCGTGAAACTAAAATCTATCTTTCAATTATTCGAGCGCTAAGCGCGCGCATATCGCGGACAAATCCGGGGTAGGACTTGGAAATGCTTTCGCTTCCCCTGATGACTATTTTTTCAGCGCGCAAGCCGATAAGCGAGAGCGCCATCGCGACCCTGTGGTCTGCCTGGATGCCACAAAAAACATAACTGCCGATCTTTTCCGGCAGAGGCCTTTTAACTTCCACAGAACCTTTCTCCGCGTCAACCCTCACGCAAGCGCCCAGTTTATTCAGCTGGCCTGCCACGGAAAATAAACGGTTGCTTTCCTTGAGCGCGAGGTGCTTCACGTTCGTTATATTCATTTTCCCTTCCGCGAAACATCCCAGAACAGTAAGGACAGGCACAAGGTCAGGCGTGGCTTTGCAGTCAACGCTTATGCCTTTCAGTTTGAACGGGCCTTTTATTGAAAGCGCGCTGCCCTTTCTTTTTGTTCTCGCCCCCATTTTTCCAAGTATCTCAACGATCTTTCTGTCCCCCTGCCTGTCATTATAAAGATTCCTGACAGTGACGTCGGACCTTACCAGGCAAGCGGCAGCAAGAAGAAAAGCGGCTGAGGAATAATCCCCCGGGACCCTGAACGGGCTCTTTGGCCTGAATTTTTGCCCGGGTTTTATTGCGTACCCGTCTTTAGTTTCCCTGATCTTTATCCCGGCCCATTTCAGCGCGTCAACCGTAATGTCAACATACGGCTTTGAAACCAGGTCTTTGCCTGTGATGATCCTGGTTTCTTTTGAAAGAACCGGGGCTGTTATCAAAAGAGCCGAAACGGTCTGCGATGTTTCCCTGGGATCAATATTCACGTTGCCGCCGTTCAAGGTCCCCGTTGCCCTTATTCTGAAAGGAACGCGGCATCCTTTTCCTGCGGATATATCAGCGCCCATCTGCTTCAAAGCGCTTACTGCCGACCTGCTTGGCCGGTTCCTAAGAGTGCCTTTCCCGTTAATTATGAAAGTCCCTTTTGCAAGGCACGCAACAGGAAGGATGAACCTTAGCAGGGTTCCTGATTCCCCGACGTTTATCAGGCGGCTTTTTGGCCTTGGCTTTCCGCGGAAACCACGGACCGTTATTTCTTTCCAGTTCTTACTGACCTGTATTTTCGCGCCGAGACTTTTCCACGCTTTTACCGTGTTTTCGGTATCATCGCTCTTCAGCGGGTTCAGTATGCGGGCAAAGCCGCCCATGCTGCCGATAATAATGGCCCGGTGCGTGTAGGATTTGGACGGCGGAGCATCCACTGTTCCCCGCAATTTCCCAGTTCGTTTGATTATAAGTTCTTTCATGGTTTCCTGTTAACTGTCATTGCGAACCGAAGCCGCGAGCTGAAACCACGAGCAAAGCGTGGTGGGCAGCGTGGCGGGCGGTGAAGCAATCTTGTATTGGATTGCTTCGTCACTGGCGTTCCTCGCAATGACATACTTATATCAGGGCTGAAGCCCTGAGTTTTTTTCATAGCGTTACCTTTGATTATTATTGATAATGAGTCATTGGTTTCAAGCGTATCAGCGTGTCAACGTATCAACGTGTCAGAGTAAATACTCTGTGTCTCAGTGCCTCTGTGGTTTATCTTTCAGCTTTCAGCCTGGTTCATGGCTTTTACTTTAACCTGATCGGCGAGATTCAGGTCGCCGCGCAGGAGGATCTCTTTTGTTTCGCCGGGGAAAACGTCAAAGTAGTTATCTTCCGGAACAAGGCCTTCAGGCAGGTCAACCTTCACAGCCCAGGCAAAGTTGTCGGTTTTGACGACAAGCTTGTTCCCCTTTACCGCGTGTTCCAGCTTTGCCTTGGGCAGGCTTGTTTTCAGCCACTTAAGAAGGCTGAAGAAATGGCGGTTCTCGCATACGGTCCTTGCCCCTGCCTTAAGCCTCGCGTAAAAGAACCTCTGGATGTTATAACAGGCAAGCATGTCTATTTCCCCGGTTCGCGCTGCGCGCACAACGCATTTTGAGGAATTCGCTTTTACCTTCACCCGTATCTTTTTCTTAAGGAATTCCTTCCCAAAGAAATCCTTCTGCCCGAATTCAAGCGTCCCGGAGAAATCCTGCAGCAGGTCGTTCGTGACCCACACGGACAACCCGAACTCCTCTTCCTTTATTGAAACCAGCACCGGAGCGTACGCCTTTTTAACGAAAAAGAAGCTGGGCTTCCTTTGCAAATAATAATCCACTATCGTCCACCCTGACGCTGCCCCCCAGCAGTCCGCGTACATCCAGAAAAGGTCCCCGGAACAGAAAAACTTACGCCTGCGGTAATGTTCTATGGAGAACTTATACGCCTCGCCCTGGATAAGCTGCAGCCCCATCGTGAATTCCTCAAGCGGGAGGTTCTGCGGCTCGTCGTCATAATTGTACCTGAGCATTCCCATCTGGTAAGTGCCTTTTACGGTGTTGTCAAACGTGTTTGCGTGGAACTTCCAGGACTCGGACGAAGGGTTCAGTTCGTTTTCAGGAATGCATTTCTTAAGCGTTTCGATCGGGGACGGCGCCAGTATCCCGTATTCGCTTGTGAACTTGCTTTCGTCCCTCGCGTAATTCCTGTAATCGAATTTTTCCTCGTTTATCCCGCCCTGTATGGATACCCACCAGGTATGCCTGTCGCCCTCCAGGTGCGAGTTGGGGTCCGCTCCACCGAACGGGCTTGACTGCCAGTATGGGCGGTCAGGGTCAAACCGCCCACAAACCTGCGGGAGTATCTCGGAATATAATTTAAGCCCGTAATACCTGTCCGCCTTTGTCCACCAGCCGGTTGCCCAGCCCCAGTCATTCTCGTTGTTGCCGCACCACAGCACAAGAGAAGGGTGGTTGCGCAGGCTTTTCACAGCAAGCTCCGCCTCTTGCTTCACCTCAGCGCAGAAATCAGGGTCATCGTCCGGGTAGAGCGCGCAGGCGAAAATGAACTCCTGCCACACCATGACCCCCATCTCGTCGCATGCCCTGTAAAAACAATCAGGCTCGTATATGCCTCCGCCCCAGATCCTGAGCATGTTGAAATTGGCTTCAGCAGCAAGCTCCACGGACCTGCGGTATTTTTCCTCCCCTGCCCTTGCCAGGATGGAATCAGGCGGTATCCAGTCAGCGCCCTTGCAAAAAACCTTAACGCCGTTCACCACGAAGGTCCAGGACTTACCTTCTTTTCCCAAAGGTTGCTGCAGCAGTTTCACTTCCCTTATTCCGTATGCTGTTTGGTATCTGTCGATCTCGCCCGCGTCTGTTCTTACTTCCAGGCTGAAGTCGTAAAGGGGCTGGCCTCCCACAGGCCTTGGATACCAGAGCTGCGGGTCAGCGACCTGAACAGGAACTGAAATCCTGTTCATTCCGGGCTTTAAGTTTGCCCTGATATTTACCGAATAGGTTTTTTTCTTTTTCAGTGCGGCTTTTATCTCTGCGCTTACAGGTTCGCACCCGAGATTTTCTATCTCACATTCGGCTTTTACAACTGCTTTTTTTCCCGCGAGCTTTGCACGCAGGTAAACATTTCTCAGAACGAACTCTTTATAAAAATTGATCCTTGCGGGGCGCCATATGCCGCAGGTCAGAAGCCGCGGAGCCCAGTCCCACCCGAACGTGAACTGAGGCTTGCGTATCCAGATGCGCCTGGAAGGAATATCGTCTGGAAGCAGGTATTTCTCAAGCGGTTTGCCCTTTGCAGCTTCCAACCCGCAGTCAAGCCGGACAAGCAGGATGTTCTTCCCGTCATTTAAAAAGCCCTTAGCGTCAAACGCGCAGGGCGCGAGCATATTGTTGCTTGCGCCGGCCTTCTTGCCGTTAAGCCAGATCTCCGCGGTTGTGTCAAGCCCGTCAAAACACAGCTCTATCCTGTCCGCGCTCAGATCATCCTTTGAAACGTAGAATATTTTCCTGTACCAGAATTCCTTTTCCTCAACCCACTCGCATTTCTTCGCGTTAAGCCCGTACAGCGGCTCTTCCATTTTTCCCGCAGCCATAAGGTCCAGATGCACGTCACCGGGGACTGTCGCAGAGATCCACCCGCTGCTATCTTCGGAAAACGCCCCAGCCTTGCCTTCGCCTATATTGCAGTATTGCAGTTCCCATTCGCCGTTCAAATCCAGCATCTTCATATTATCTCCCAGAACTACAAACCAAACACCGGTTTTCAAGACCGGTGCCATTGTCCTGTGTGCTCTGCGCGAATGGAAGTCCGTCACTCCGTTCTTCCACCCGTTGAAGACATAATATGTCTTCAACCCACTCGGCCACCTCTCCGCCCATCTTGCCTTTAAGCAAGTGGGCGAGATTTCGCCCGACCTGTAAGGTACGGGCGAATCCCTACCCAATTTTTTAAAACATAATTCAGCACTTTTTTCAGTATCTGCCAACTGTGCCACACTGTGACCGGTGTGTGACTGGTACTGTGCCACTAAAAACCGGTATCATATCCTCAGCACGTTCAGCAACATACCGAATGTGGATATTACACCCTATTTAGGTACATCGCTTGCTGAAACGGTACAGCGAAAACTCTTACCATAGTACCACCCATACTCACGATATGCAGAACGGCAAGATCCAGCATCGCCATTCCACGAGCCACCACGAACAATATGAAGCTCTCTACCATTTTCTGGTGGACTACTTGGACCCTGTGGATTTTTGTATGGAGAACTTTTATAATAATTTTCATCATACCAATCAACACACCATTCCACGACATTTCCGTGCATGTCATATATTCCCCATATATTAGGAAGTCTTGTTCCTACAGGATGGGTTTTTTCACCAGAATTTTCTTTAAACCAGGCATGTTCAAACAACCTGCTCTTTTCATCCCCAAAAGAATATTTTGTAGTTGAACCTGCTCTGCATGCTTTCTCCCATTCTGCTTCTGTAGGAAGTCGCTTTCCTGCCCATTTGGCATATTGGACTGCACCATACCAAGTAACATCAATAGCAGGATTGTCTTCATAACCAGGAGAAGGTTTCCATTCTTGTGGTGTTTTAAACCATCCGGAAATTTTCTTTAGCCCTAAGCTGTTCTCATAAATCATAGTTTTCTCATTTTCGTCTGTATCTTTTCCCCATTCGTTTAAAAAATTAGAAAATTGCCCATTTGTGATTTCATATTTGTTAATGTAATAAGCATCAACATAGACATTATGCTGGGGATGTTCATTAGGATTACCTTCGCCCTCAGGAGAACCCATTGTAAATTCACCTGCGGGAATATAGATCATCTGAGAACTATCTTTTTTCCATGTGATTTCCTCTGTTTTTAGTAGCGTAGACTGCAGTTCTTTGGCAGGTTGGGCAGATTGAGGAACCGCTTCTTCTTTCACCTGAAACCCTGAAATTTTAGATGCTATGTTCCTTAAAGAAATATAAAGAGCGTCTATTTCGCACTTCTGGCATATTTCGCACTCTGCCTTTTCAATCTGTCCTGATTCCACGTCATATACTTTTAAGTCCACCTGGTAGGTTTGCCCAACCTTTCCCACGGAGCCGGAAAACATCTTGCGCACCCCAAGCACCTGTCCCACCTGAACAACGCACTCCCTGCTTGTACACCCGGTCAGCTGGAGCTTCTGCTCATTCAGGATCATTTCCATATTCTCACGCGTAACAATGGTAAATTTACCTACGTTGACAAGCTGGGTGCGCAAATAATCAGATAATAACGAAGCGTCGGCTACGGATATGCCCTGTTTCGCCTCCAGGTCCATAACTGCAGCTGTAATCTTTGTCTCCTGTGCGCAGGCGGTCGCTGCAAACAATACCAACAATGTAATTAAGGCTAATTTCTTCAATTTAGCTACTCCATTTACTTCTTATTGGTCTGTTCTATCACTCTATTTATATATTGAATATAGCATCTAATTATGCAAGTCTATTATATATTAAAAACAGAAAAAGTCAAGATAATGGGTTATAGTGAAAGCAGAAATAAAAAATGGCCCCGTGATAGCGACCGGTTTCTAATTTCCATCTATACTTTATGTATAGTGGATCAAAATCAAATTGGGGCACGCCTATTATAGGATTTCATTTATTTTGGCACCCAATTAATTCTGTATATATCATTTCTACACACAATAGAATCTTTTACTTCATATCTATTGTAATATAGACGGGGTATAACAGATAAATTTTGTTCATTTTTTTTATTTTTGCTTTTATCATGCAGTTCAAAAAAGGGGCTCTTAGAAAATTCATAACCTATTTCAAAATCAGCAGATACGAATAATCTCCTGATTTTATGATCTATTGTCGTCCAACATTCAATTTCAGGTTTTTTTAAGCGAAGTAATTCATCGCTATGTGCTGGTTACATATGTGGGGCACTTACCCCCCAGCAGTATTTCAAAGATTCATCGTCTTTTATCATTTTCTCTTGAACAGAAATTGGAATTGATATATAAAATTTTTGTTCCTTTCCTTTTTCATAAGGATCAAAACTATCTATTTTTACATCGGGAGAAGAAGATCTAAAGAAAAACGTTTTATCTTTGAATCTATTTAAAGGATTAGAGTTTTTATAAAGACTTTTTAAATCTGGCAAAAAATCACCTTTTCTTGTACCTTGTCCAAAATCATATTTTTGCATTAATTTAATAGGTTTAAAAATAAAAAAGACTGTCTTTTGGGCAGTCTCTTTAGTTGATTATTTCAAGTGATACATTCTCGTTGTAAGACTATTGGTATAAAAAACAAATCCTTAAGGAGGCGGAGGAAAAGGAGGAGTTAATGCAGCAATTACTATATCTTTATTTACCGGAGTCAAAACGCGTGATTTTTTAACATAATCTATTAGTTGTATTGCGGTTTTATCAGAAATTATCTGTCTGAATTGTTTGTTATCAACTTCTATTTCTTCGTCTTCTCCACTGAAATCAAAAATAATATCCCCAATATAACTATCATGACTTAGAAAAGGGTACTCTGTTTTATCTAATTTAAATTTACCATAACGATCACTTGTATTAATTGTAAGAAACTGACTGCTTCCTATGCAAAGGTTACATTTTACTTTAGGACAAGGCCTCATTTGTGGGGTTAAAAACCACCATATTTGACCTCTTTGCATCTCTCTAATTTTCATATCTTGATATATTTAGAAGTACAAGAAAGCTCTTCCTTTATTTCCTTATCAACTATCAAGTCCTCAAAATCTATTGGAATAGAATTAGCCGTTCGTTCAGAGCTATCCCATTTTTTCTTATAGGCATCATGCTCATGCAAGCTGTCGCTTATCTGTTTAAATGATTTATCTTTTACTTCATCCCATCCATACTGTAATGCTTCAATGTCACTTTCGGAAAATTCTTCCATATTTGGATTTCTTAAGGCCTTTATAATTATATTATTTCGCTCAAAAGGAACTTCTGTCAAACCTAAACAGCTCATAGTTAGCAAGTCATTATTTAAAATATCATATGTTTTAGATGGTATTGGTCCATACTTCATCGCTGCATACGTATCTCCAAAAATAACCCTTCCGTAGTTATTTAAATGATACACATCTGAATAAAATATTGCTTTTACAATATGGAAGACATCGACGCCATCCTGTTTTCTGCTTGCCAACCACAAAATGACCTCTATCGCTTTCTTTACATTAAATCTAAATGAAATCCTACCCATAGTTTCTCCCCTTTGATTCTTCTGTTATGACATATTATAGCACATTTTACCCAAAATTTCAAGGAAAAAATAGTATTGTGTTCCGCAACATTCAAAATGTCACATTTGGGAACCTTAAAATGTCACATCGCTCATAGTTGGTACTCTCCAATTTTCTGCTCATCCTTTAAAACAATAATCTTTCTGTTGGGGATAAGACCCACGGTTACTTCCTGTTCTGGAAATCGTCCTACTTTCCAGGTTCTGCCTTCGAGAGTACCCACCCCCCTCACCCTACCCCTCTCCCTCGAGGGGAGAGGATAAAGGAGAGGGTGATTATTACCTGATTTTTAAACCAGCCAGCCTA
>Ga0210051_1006379_pt1 | contig 11130 bp, 8 predicted proteins | sample CryGey092014_all_FD_185464 | JGI IMG/M metagenome (GOLD analysis project Ga0210051, IMG submission 185464) | Groundwater microbial communities from aquifer - Crystal Geyser CG23_combo_of_CG06-09_8/20/14_all (SPAdes) (version 2) | ecosystem: Environmental > Aquatic > Deep subsurface > Groundwater ...
AGGAAAAGGTATTTTCTATTCCCTGGTTTAAGCATTATCGTCCAAAAATCATCGAGGAACATGCAGAGGCATTTCGCAAGGTGGCGGAAAACTATAAGGAGTTGCTCCCGGAAGACAAAGGAAATCCGAAAGAACTTGGCGGCTGGGGACTGACTTTCAGGGGACAAAAATGATAATAGATTGTCACCACCATCTCGGCAATGAACAGGATTATGCTGAGAAACTTGTGGCTGAATGTCAGAGATTAAAGATAGATAAGGTCTGTCTGATGGGACTACCTGATTTTGAAGGTTTCTCCACAAATTCGCAAATCAAAGAGGCGATAAAGAGATACCCGGATTTCCTCATTGGGTTTGCGTTTGCCGATTTAAGAACAATTATTCCTGACGACATCAACAGATTTAAGGAGAAAAAATTTAGCGGTTTAAAATTCATCTATCCCCCGGCCAACTACGATACTGAGAAATTTGACCGGGTATACCAAAGAGCGGAAGAACTGGAAATGCCGGCGTTATTCCATTTAGGGATTGTTGCCCGGAATGAATTGCTAAACCCGTATCGCATCAGTTCTAATTATATGAAACCAATCTATCTGGATACCCTTGCCAGAATTTTCCCCAAACTTAACATTATTGGCGCACACTTAGGAAACCCCTGGTATGAGGAGGCAACAATGGCAGCGCGCTGGAATCCAAATCTATATTTTGATCTGAGCGGCTCTACCTTAAAGAAGAAGACACCCGAATTTCTGGGGAATCTCCTCTGGTGGACACCACAGACGCGCTACCGGGATCCTGAGGAAAGGTATGCCTGGGAGAAAATTCTTTTTGGCTCGGATGTTCCCTATAATGAGATTGAGGAGGTGATGGCAGATTATAAAAAGGTTTTAAGCAAATTGAAGGTCAACCAGGAAATTCAGGATAAAATTTTTGGCGGGACAATGGCAAAAATATTAAAAATAGAGAAGGGAGATAAAAGATGAAGACGGGTATTACAATCTATAGTTTGGCTCAGTATTTTTCGGCAAAGAGGATGACGGTAAAAGAGTTTATTGAGTATGCATCTAAGGTCGGTTTTGCCGGGGTTGATTTGGGCTATTACTGGGAGGATAAAAAAGAGGAGTTCACTGAAGTTCATCACTGGCTTCAGGATAACAACATTGCTCTCTCGGGATATATTGTGGGCAATAACTTTGGCGCTGTAGTGGGTACAGATAAGGTCAAAGAACAAATTGACAAAACAAAGTTAGCCATTGATGAAGCAAGACAATTAGGCGCAAATGTCTTAAGGGTCTTTGCTGGAGGAAGAGAAGGTCTAAGTTGGGAAGAAGGAAGTAACCTAATCTGCGATTGTTTAGCCGAATGTACCGAATATGCAAAGCAGAATAACGTTGTATTAGCCCTTGAAGACCATGGGGGCTTGGCGGCTAATTCAAAGCAGGTTCTTTTCTATATCAACAAAATAAATTCTCCCTTTCTCCGGGTAAATGTAGATATTGGCAATTTCTGGTCTTATGGGGAAGAACCGATAGATGGTGTAAAGAATACCGCTCCCTATGCCGCAATGGTTCACGTTAAAGACCTTAAAAAAATAAATGGCAAACTTGAGTTGGTTCCTGTAGGCGAAGGGGATATAGATTTCACCGAATGTTTCAGAATATTAAAAAATGCCGGCTACGATGGTTATCTTTCATTAGAATATGAAGCGCAAGAAGATGCTAAAATAGGTGTAGAGAAAAGCATTAAACATATCAAGAAATGTCTAAGTGAGCTAGGAGAATAGAATGATTGATATTCATACGCATATCGGGAAACTTATGTTTAAGAAAGAATTAAAGCCATCCAAACTCTTGGAATTTATGGATAGAAACGGGATTGACAAAGCGGTGGTTTTGCCGATTGAGAATCCGGAAGAAACCTATTATTATGTGACTACTGATGAGGTATTAAAAGCCTGTAAAAAGTATCCGAAAAGACTAATTCCTTTCTGTAATGTTGACCCAAGAAGAGGGAATTCTGACACCTCAACCGACTTCTATAAAATTATCAAGGAATATAAAGAAAGAGGATGCAAGGGCTTTGGTGAGGAATTATCCGGTTTATGGGTAGATGACCTCCGACTGCAAAAAATATATGAAGCCTGCGGAAGATTGAAAATGCCGATTATTATTCATCTGGATAGATTAAGAAATAAGGATGATCTCGGTCTTCCCAGATTAGAGAAGATGCTCAAGAAATTCCCGCAAACTATTTTTATCGGTCACGGTCCCCATTTCTGGGCCGAGATTTCCTCTGACTTAAAAAAGAAAGATTTTAGCGGTTACCCAAAAGGCGAAATAAAAAAAGGAGCGTTGGATAAACTATTTTCTAAATGCCCTAACCTTTATGGTGACCTTTCTGCCGGCAGTGGCTACAATGCTCTTGCCCGAGATACAGAATTTGCCTATCCCTTCCTGGAAAGAAATCAAAATAAACTCCTCTTTGGCACTGACTATCTATCCCCCGGACAAAAATGCCCCCAAATTAAATTTTTAAAAGAGGCAAAAGAAAAAGGACTAATTAAAAAAAGCACCTTTGAAAAAATTGCTTTCAAAAATAGCAAAAGGTTATTAAAGATATGAAGAAAACTGTATTAATATGTCAAGAGAGTGAAATGAAGAAAAAGTTGGTTATAAGAAGCAATGAGAAATACAGGATGGCTAGTTGGTGGATTAAATGGGAGGATTTGATTTACCCTGATAAGGGAATCGAAGAAAAAATTAAAGGGAAAGCGGAAAAATTTAAACAGGCAGGAGTAAATACCGCGATTATATTTGGGGCACACTTTCGGTGGGATTTTATCTATATTTGGGATAGGTTACATCTGCTTATCCGTTTTACCGCTGATGAGCTTCATAAAAGGGATATTCAACTCTTTGATCACCATTCAGCAGTTCTGACACATCGGATTCGAAATGAGAAAGATAGATGGGATATCTGGCAAAAGAATCGTCATCATGTTCCATTTTATCCCTCAGGAAGAATGGCAGAAGAACTTAAATTCAATGGTAATTCCTTAAAAGATTGGAGGATGATTAACATAAGAACCGGTGAACCTTGTTATCTTCCCCAATATAATGCAGAAAGCTTTTGTATGAATAATCCTGATTTCCGGAATGCTTACATCAAATATTTAAAAATACTTATTTCGGAAACCGGTATAGACGGATTGATGTGCGACGATGCTGTTTTCTATCCGGGATGGGAAAGTTGCGGTTGTCAATATTGCCGGAAGAAATTTAAAGAAGAGTTTAAAGAAAAGTTGCCTTCTTGGAAAAATAAGAATTTTTGGGGAAATATGGAATCAGAATCATTTAAGAAATGGATCCGGATGCGTTATAAAAGCACCTCCGATTTTTTGTTTCTGGTAAAGAAAGCAATAGGAACTGAATTTCCCCTTATGAGTTGTTGCTCTACAAGTTCCTCTAAATCACTAAATCGAAGTGGAATGAACGCAAAAATATTTGCTCGGGTTAATAATCATCTTATGCTTGAGATGTGCGGTGAGATTTTAGATGAAGATGGCAGACTTACTCATCGGATACCTAACTTAATGCTTCATTTGGGAATTGCCAAAAAACACACTATACCTTCTATTGGGCTAGGTTATGCTTTTTATCCGCAGACATCTTTCATCGTCTGGGCACTGAATAAATTAATAGGCACGGGGGGGACCTGGATATCATCATTGAAGGGACGTCTGGGATTACCGGAGAGTCAATTGAAAATGATGCCTGAGGAAGAAGATATTGTCGGTGAGGGTTATAACTGGGAGAAAAAATATCCTTTCCTATTCACAGATGAACATATTAAGCAAGTAGCTGTTTATTTCTCTCTCGAGACCCTTGTTTATTATGGTGATTCGGAAGAGGACTACGCTGTAGATTATAGAAGGATTGTCTCTCTCCTATTTGAGGATAATATTCAGTTTGATGTTGTAACTGACCCTGAGCAAATTCGGGAATTTCCCATCCTGATTCTGGCAAGCGTGAATTGTCTATCCAAGAAGGAAAAGGAGATTTTTAATCGCTATTTGGAAGATGGGGGGATTATTTTAGCGTGTGGACCTATCGGGATGAGGGATGAAAGAGGATATTTATCGGAAAAAGGATGGCTATCAAACTATGGCTTAAATATAAATATAAAGGAACCGAATAGAGGAATAGAATTGGATGATTTCTTTGATTTAAGCAAAGGTGCGCCGGAAAGGAAGGTTTCACTTTATTGCAGAGCCAATTATAAAGGACAAAAGATCAATAGAGAAAAGTGGATCAACATAAATAAAGACAAAGGTAAGTTTTTCTGGATACCAGGCCGAATAAGTATCACTTCCATTCAAAAGAAAATTCTCCTGAAATTGTCCTCCTTAATTAAATCTCAGGATTATCTCTTAACTACACCTGAAGGATGGTACTACAGGTTCTTTAAGGGCAGAGAAAAAGAAATTAATGTTCATTTCTTATACAAACAGTTCAATTTAACTTATGACCAAAAAATCAAAAATGAGTTTATTGGCAGGCAAATTATAAAATCCGTGAAGGTCGATAGACAGAATAAAACTTCCCTTGTTGTAAACAGTAATATCGTCCGAAAGGCAAAACTTTTTTCTCCAGATTTGACAACGCCACTCACTGGCCATAAAGGGGACGAAGGGATTGATTTTGATTTGTCCGATGTCAGAAGATGCTTTGTTCTAAATCTGCTTGTCAAATAGGGGATGAAAAAACCTAAAGTCTATCTAATTCCTAATACCCATTCCGATTTGCAATATCTAAAATCTTACCAGGAATACCTTCCGCTACATTTATCTAATTTAAAAGAGGGATTGGATATTTTAGAAAGGCATCTAGAATACACCTATCTTACCGAGCATATCGCGGTTTTAGAAGAGTTCTGGAGAAGATTCCCTGAAGATAGAGAAAACATAAAAAAGTTTGCTCAGGAAGGTAGATTAGAGATAAGTCCCAATATGTATTGTATCTCTGATATGAATATTCCTTGCGGAGAATCTCTGATTCAACAGATATATTATGGAAAGAAATGGAGCAGAGAATATTTGAGAACGGAAAGCAAAGCCGCCTGGATAGCCGATTCCTTTGGTCTTAATTGGCAACTACCTCAAATTCTTAAAGGATGCGGTTATCTTTATTGCGCCTTTGTCAGAGGAATAGATAAACCGGAAAGAAGGAGTGAATTTATCTGGCAGGGCTTGGATAAAACTGAGATTTTGACTCATTGGTTGATTTTTGGCTACGGGGGGATTGGCCCATTTTCCAATAATAAGGAAAAGGATTTCGCTAAATTGAGAAAATATATTAAAGAATTAAAAGGCCATTCTACCTCCTCAAAGATACTATTAGGCAATGGAGGAGACTTTGTTAAACCTTCTCCATTATCGTGTCATAGAGTCAAAGAATGAAATAAGACAAATAAAGAGAAAATTATCTTTTCTACCCCTTCAAAATATTTTACCGATTTATTAAAAGAAAAACCAAAATTAAAAGTTTTGAAAGGAGAGTTTAACCCGGACAAGCAAGGTTGCTATAGCAGTAGAATCAGGGTAAAACAAGGAAATAGACTTTTAGAGAATAAAATATTAACTGCAGAAAAAATCTCTGTTTTGACCTCATTCTTAGGTAAATCTTATCCCTTTAAGGAATTGGACAAAGCATGGAAGAAGATACTTTTTTATCAATTCCATGATAGTATTTGCGGTACCATTGTAGATTCCGCTTATAAAGAAGTTCTTCAAGGACATAGAGAGACAGAAAAAATTTTAAATAAGGTTCTTTCTGAAAACCTCAATTTTTTAGCAAATAGAATTAAGGGTTCCGAAAAAAGAACATTAATCTTTAATCCTCTCCCCTGGGAAAGAAAAGACCTGGTTGAAATAGAAGGTAAGGGTCCTCAGATTATCACCATCCCTCCTCTAGGTTATAAAAGATTTAGTTTAACCTCTAAAAAAATTCCTAATACCTTCAAGATTAAAGATAATCAAATAGAAAATAAATTTTATAAGATTAGATTAGGAGAAAATGGGCTAATTTCCAGCCTCATTTCTAAAGAGAACAACTTTGAATATGTTGATAGAAAAAGACCATTCTTTAATGATTTAGTTATTCAGGATGATAATGGAGATTTATGGCAATATTACGAAGGTCCTTCAGTAGATAGTGTTGGTTGGGGGTTTGCTCAGGATAACTGGAAAGATCCAATTCCTACCAAACCCAAATTTTCCCAAAGCGGTAAAAGACAGATTGGATTCTTCAGACATTCCAAGGATATAAAAAATAAGGTAGAAATTATAGAAAAAGGTCCGGCAAGAGTGACCATTAGAGTTAGTGGAGAACTTTCCTTCTGGAAAATAAAGGTTAAATTCATCCAGCATATCTGCCTTTATAGTAATTTAGAAAGAATTGATTTTAAAACAGAAATCTTTCCTTCCGGAAGACATTATCGCATCAGGGTAGCCTTCCCTACCTCAATTAAGAAGAGAAAGATATATCATGAGATTCCTTTTGGGAATATACAAAGACCGGAGGGAGAATTTCCTGCGCAGAATTGGCTTGCTTATGGGGATAAAAAGAAAGGCTTGCTTCTTTTAAATCAGGGATTGCCAGGAAATAATGTAACCGATAGAGCGATGATGCTTTCTTTAATGAGATCTGTGGCGATGGAATATAAAGGAACTTCAGAAAAGGCATTTGAGGAGGGAATACATCATACTTTTAACTATTCCCTTATCCCTTATAATCAAAAAAGTTTTTCTTTCTTCACCAGAAAAGGATTGGAGTTTAATAATCCTTTTATAAGCAGGCGGTTGAAACCCTCTGAAGGTAAATTAGCGAGGGAAGCAAGCTTTATAAGAATAACACCGGAGAATGTTGTTTTATCTGCTTTGAGAAAGACTGAAGATGGTATAATATTGAGGGCATATGAGACAGAAGGGAAAGGATGTAATGGTAGAATAGAATTCTCCAAGAGATTAAAATTGAACATAATAGAGAAGACAAATTTTTTGGGAAGAGCAAAAGAGGAGAAAATAAGAGTAAAGGAGAATACCTTAGAATTTTTTCTTTTCCCTTATCAGATTAGAAATTTTAAGTTGGAAGATAAAAGATAATCATTGATTCTCATCTACATTTGAGAGACGATATTTATGTAGGAGAAGAAAGTGCTTGAGTTTGGTCCACATGAATCCCAGTTCAAATTAATTGAGTCAAAAGATAATATCTTTGTTTTATCGGAATATACTAAAAAAGGGAAAGATTCATTGATATTGAGGTCAACAGACGATAGAATGAATCTTGATTTTGGAAAAAAATTCAGTGGCTCTTGTTTCGCCGATTGGAGTTTCGAAAAAGGTCTTCTTAAAATCATCTATACCACCTGGACGAATAACCGATGGCGCCTTGTAGAATGTGATATTAAAGGTGACGAGATTTTAACCGAGAAAATAATCTTTTCCAAAATCCATTCCTTTAAGTCAAAATTTTTAATCCATAACAATCAACTAATTCTGGTTCAAACGCAATCGGATCTGAAGAATCAGTCTATCTCCTGCAAAAAAAAGATTAAAAATAAATGGCAAAAACAGTCTTTTTTATTATCAGACATCAATAAATTTTCCAGCCGACCAGAAATAACTGCTCTGAATGATGCATTTTTGGTGGTATGGGATGCCTATGGTAGAAAAGATTATCATATCTGGGGACGAATTTATAATGGGGAATGGTCAGATATTTTTAAAATTTCAAATAATAAAGGCTGGAATCTAAAACCGACCTGTGCAGTTTATGATAAGGATAATTTTATTGTCGTCTGGATAAACCGGCTTGATGTAACATCTGCTGAGGGAATTATTGACCAGAAGCATTCAATTTATGGTGCTATTCTCAATAAAAATGGAGAAGTTAAAAATATGGAGTGGTTGGCTGATTTAAACCACGGAATTTTGGCAAAATTGAAACCTGTCCCCGAGGGAGTATGGGGTTATTTGGGTAGGCGTAGATATCCATTAATAAAAACAGACAAAAATTCATCTGCCTATATCCTCTGGGAAAGGAAGTTAAAAAGGGATGAGGGTACAACCAAAGCCTTGGGAGAGTTATGTGCCTTACCAATAGTCAGGGGGCAAAAATCTAAACCTATTTCAATACACAAAGGAATGCTCTTTTATGATACAGACAGTAAAAAGAAAATTCAAGACAATAAGTTTAATGCCGGAGCATTAAAAGGCGGACTTGGTAAAGAGAGGAAGTTCTTTGCTTTCGAAATTAACCTTGGTTGTAAATACCCCTATTTAAAATATGAAAAGTATGATGAGTGGGAAGAGATATCTTTACCCTTGAAGGAAGACAGAAATTATAAAAAAGAAAACCTCTTCTGGGGAGATATCCATACCCATACCCAAAATTCCGCTGATGCTGAGGGAAAACTCGATGAAATATACCATTATGCCAGGGATAAGGCTTTACTGGATTTTGTTGCTGTAACCGATAATGATAGTTGTTATTTGGATATGAAGGAAAGTGAGTGGCTCTTTGATAAGTTCTATGCCGATTTCTTTAATGAGAAGGGTAAATTTGTAGCCTTATATGGTTTTGAGTGGAGTTCTGCGGACGATAGAGGAAAAGTTAACCATCGTTCAGTTTTGATGGATGAGGCGCCGGATAATATTCCTCGTTGGACATTGATCGGAGCCGAAATAGAAAATTTAACAAAGATCGCCGAAGAAAAGAAATGGATACTTCACCCTCATCATCAAACCTGGAGATTGAGTAAATCCTTTTCCGAAAAAAATATTGAGACTACTTCGGGATGGGGAATCTATATAGAAAGAGGAAAAAATATATTCCAGACCTTAAACAAAGGTTTCAGAGGAGGTCTAATTGGAGGTAGCGATTCTCATCGAAGAAATCCTGGGTTATGCGGGGCTTTAACGGCTCTTTTTGCCAAAAAACTCACTCGGAGCGATATATCAGAAGCTTTAAGAAAAAGTCGTTGCTATGCCACCAATGGCTCAAGAATTATTATTGATTATTTTTCATTGAAAAAGAACCCCTTCAATTATCCAACGTTTAATATAGGGATCATTTCTCCGGAAAGAATAAATAGTATAGTCATCATCAGAAATGGGAAGATTGTTTTCTCAAAAGATGCAGCAGCAAAAAGAATTTCCTTTTCCTGGAAAGAGGATAGTATCAAAAAAGGTAACTATTGGTATATACTGAAGGTAACTATCAATAGATTTAATACTCCTTACCCTTCTAACCTGGCTATTGCCAAAGGTGGATTGGCCTGGGCAGGACCAATAAAGTATGAAGTTTTTTTCTGAGTAAAAATGAAACTGGGTTTTGGAAAAGAGGATATCACCCCGGACTTAAAGACGCCTACACCCAATGCGGCGGGGGTTGACAGGGAATTAAAATTTATTCTGGATCACATCTGGACAAGGGCGTTGGTTTTTAAAGATAAAAATAATATTGTGGTTTTAGTGGCTGCAGATGTTCCCGGTTTCCTTGAAAAGGACAGGGAAGACCTTATTCAAGAGGTAGAGAAGGTATGCGCCATTAAAAAATTTGAGCTGGTATTTCATTCGGTGCATCAGCATCAGGCCCCCAACGTATCCTGGAATTCCTATGGCATGGTTAATAAGGATGGTGGTTATGCGGTAAATGAAGAGTATTACCGAACTTTCCTGAACAAGACCGCTCTTGCGGTAAAGCAAGCATTAAAGAATTTAGAGGATTTTAGTATTGAATATGGGGAAGCAGAGATTAAAGGAATAGAAAGCAATCGGCGAATTATTACCCCTGAGGGTAAGATTATTATGCGTTATAGTCGGCCTCCCAAAGAATTGAGGAAACTTCCGGAAGGGCATATTGACCCTCTGGTAAGAGTATTTTATCTAAAAAGAAAAGATGAAAAGAGTGTCGTCTGGGTAAATTACCATGGTCATCCTACAGCTACCGGGGGAGATGGGGCACTTTTTGTAAGCGCTGATTTTCCCGGAGAAGCATTAAGAATTTTAGAGAAAGAAAAACCGGAAAATGAATATATTTATATGACGGGCCCCAATGGGAATTTAAATCCCGGAAAATATATTACCGGGGACTCTAAAAAAATAGAGGATAGGAGAAATGACAGAGACCGGATGGGCAAAATCTTAGCCGAAGGCGTAAAAAGAGCATTAAGCGATTGTGTAGAGATAAAGACAGGACCTATTAAATTTAAAAGGGAAAAACTGCTTCTTCAATGTAAAAAGGATGATTCACCAGAACAACTGTGGACTTTTTATTCTTCTTATGATAAAGCAGTAGAGAGATATAGGGAAGCGCTTAAGGAGATGAAAGAAACCCATCAGAAAGGGGAAAAGCTTATCTCCGGAGGGAAGATAAGGTTTGCTCACCGGATAATGTATTATTACAGGATTATGGAGAATGGTAAGATTCCGGTTTATTTCTCGGTGATGAATATTGGAGACCTAAATACAGTATTTTATCCCGGAGAGATGTTTCTGGAGGCAAGCGATATAATAAGAGAGAAATTTCCGGGAAAAAGGATGCTTACCATTTCCCTTTGTGATGGTCTATCTAACTATGTTGTCACCGAGGACTGCTATGAACCTGATAAGGGGGGATATGAATATAGCGCCAGCTTGTTAGCAAAAGGCTCTTTTACAAGAATAGTTAATAAAGCGATACAAATGCTGAAGGAAAGTTGAAAACTGGAGGATAAATTATGGAAAAGTTAGCGATAGAGGGAGGAAGGCCAGTTAGAAATAAACCTTTTCCGGCAAGAATTTTATTTGATGAGAGAGAGAAGAAAGCAGCGTTAAGAGTAATTGAGAAGACAGTGAGCGGTCCTGATGCGATAGATATGATGGGTACTGGCCCAGAAGTTGAAGCATATAAAAAAGAATTTGCTAAATTCTTCTGCACAAAATTTGCTCAACCGGTTACCTCCGGAACAGCTGCCATTCATACCGCTTTAGGCGCATTGCGGTTAGAGCCGGGAACAGAGGTTATTACCAGCCCAATTACTGACCCGGGCACCGTTACCCCCATTTTACTACTAAACTGCATCCCGG
>Ga0210051_1006380_pt1 | contig 11130 bp, 10 predicted proteins | sample CryGey092014_all_FD_185464 | JGI IMG/M metagenome (GOLD analysis project Ga0210051, IMG submission 185464) | Groundwater microbial communities from aquifer - Crystal Geyser CG23_combo_of_CG06-09_8/20/14_all (SPAdes) (version 2) | ecosystem: Environmental > Aquatic > Deep subsurface > Groundwater...
TTGTCTTTGAGGCCTGAGCCATTGGTGACGGCTTCATAACCTTTCCAAGGCTTCTGACGGAACATCGCAAGGCCACAGAGTCGCTAATCCAGCCCGCAAACCTGGCTTTTTCGGACAGACACGAATTAAGCATCTCTCTTTCATTCGCCAATTGGCTTGCGGTCTCGTTAAGGAACGCCCCAAGGGCTTCCTTTGCCTCCCCTAAACGCATTGCCTTCTTAACTCGATTAAATGCTTATGCACTTAACTCCGAATCCCCCCGAACTTCCCGGCCAACCGGGATGCTCGATGTATCGGCACGCTTCGGGGGATTGTTAGATTCGTGCTACTGCACACGAGGGTTCCAGAGAATTCCCCCGGATTCATTCCGGGGGATTGTTAAGACCGCGCTACGTAGCCTGAACCTAACAATCCCCCGAATCGAGTTCGGGGGGATTCCAATCCACAGTCTTCGGAGCTAAGGGCATAAGCAATTATGATCAATCTCAACCTGGTTCCGGTTGAGCAATTTTCCGACAGCGGTCAACGAATCCCGTGGGGTGGCATCGCGTGATCGCATATCCCACAGACCATAATTCCTTGCAGGAGGTAGATGTCTGGTGTCAATTATAATTCCCGGAATTGTGATGGTTGATCAGCGCGGACTCACAGAGTCCGAGAAGATCTGCTCCACTGGGAGAAAGGCAGGTTGCTGGTGAGCATCACGCTCCCGCGTTCATAGCGATCGGCCAGCAGTGTGAACAGGACCTCCATCGCCTCGCGGTTCTGCTGCACGTAGCCCAGGTCGTCCAGGATGAGTGCTTCATAGCGAGATAGGTGCTTCAGTGCCTTCGGCGCGGACTCACCGAGTCGGTAGTGTCAGGTCTCGTTTGGCGGCCAGCAGGTCCTGCACCCGCAGGCTGCACGGTCGGAACAGGACGACACGCAACGAGTGCCTCGAGAGCGGCAATACACGCGCAATTCCACCTGCTCGTCATCCCAACACGTCACAACGGCTGTCTGGGCAGCTATCTCACGAATAATCCGGGCTAACATCGTCATACTCATCATCGCCGTCAACGGGTTGCGAAATGCACGGGAGACGAAGGCAATATGCGTGGTGAATTTCCCTGCGTTCCCGAACGTTTCCGAGGCGCAAACGTAAAAGAGCGGATTTTCCCGCGTCACCAGCACCGCTCTCCTACGTTCCGCGGCGCGGACTGCAGGGGGTTCAATGAAATTTTAGGTTTTGTTTAAGGTTACTTTACATTGTTACGTTATCTGTAAGATACAGCAATTGATTGTAAAGCCGATGGCCCTCTCGTGCTGCACGGTTTGCCACAGGAGGAAGCGTCGACAAAACCGGGAGGTGGCCAAAGTGGTAGTTTTACTGGTAGTGCTGACGTTCGTGGTTTTTTTGTTCGTGGATTGGTGCCTGGAGATGAACCGGAGTCGCGTGGCGACGTTCTCTGAAGTCGGGAGAGCCGCTGTGTCCGCAAGGACTGCCGCGCAAATCCGATCTTCCTCGCTGGGGTAGAGACGCCAGGACTTCAACTGTCGGATTGGGAGGGTTCTCATGCAGGCCGCTATACTTAACGACCTGACCAAGTGTATTGGCTGCGGTGCGTGCGCGGCTGCCTGTAAGCAGACAAACAATCTGCCTAAAGGTAAGGCGAGGTCACTTGATGCATACACGTGGACGTATGTCGATTATCGGGCGGATACCTTTGTCCGTCGAATGTGCATGCACTGTTTGGAGCCTGCCTGTGTGTCGGTATGTCCGGTGGGCGCACTGCACAAGACTGAATCGGGGGCCGTTGATTATGCCCCGGCGAAGTGTTTCGGGTGTCGCTATTGCGTGATGGCGTGCCCCTTCGACATCCCTAAGTACCAGTGGGACAAGCAACTGCCCATCACTCAGAAGTGCATCATGTGCCACGAGAAGAAACTGCTGCATGGAGAACAACCGGCCTGCACGTCCGTATGCCCTACCGGCGCCACTCTGTTCGGGGATCGCGGTGACCTCATCGCCGAAGCCAGGCGCAGGATTGGGGAGAACCCCGATCGTTACGTCAAGCATATCTACGGGTTGCACGAGGCGGGAGGAACGTCGGTACTGTACGTCTCGGGTATCCCGTTCGACAGACTGGGATTCAAGGTGGAGGTAAAGGAGGGACCTTACCCCGAGTTGACTTGGGCGGCGCTGTCCAAGGTGCCGCATGTTCTCGGTTTCGGCTGCGCGTTCCTGTTCGGTGTTTCGTGGGTAATCAATCGGCGCATGCAGATCGCGGCAGAGGAGGGTACGCCATCCGACCCTAAAGCACCAATTCGCGAGCCCAAGAACCATGCAGGGGGAGATGAGCAGTCGTGAGGATTCTAAAGCATCTCACTTTCTGGCGGCTGGTGTTTGCGGTCATTGCGGTTGCGGGAGTTACCGCCATTTTTCTGCGTTTTGCCAAGGGACTTGGTGCAACCACCGGTATGAATGATGCCTGTCCCTGGGGAATCTGGATTGGTTTTGACATCCTCTGTGGAGTGGGCCTGAGCGCGGGGGCCTTTACCGTCGCCGCTCTGGTTTATGTGTTTCGCCTCGAGAAGTACCGGCCCATCCTCAGGGCAACCGTGCTGACGGCTTTCCTGGGATATCTGATGGCAATTGTGTCGCTGCTCTGTGACCTGGGACTTCCGTATCGCATCTGGCACCCCCTCTTTATGGGGAACCTCCACTCGCCGCTGTTCGAGGTTGCAATATGCGTCATGTGTTACACAACGGTGCTGGCGTTGGAGTTCAGCCCGGCGGTATTTGAGAGGCTGGGAATGAAGACCCCGCTGAAGTGGATCCACACCATATCGCTTCCTCTCGTAGTGTTGGGTGTGCTTCTGTCCACACTGCATCAGTCTTCTTTGGGAACGCTCTACATCATCGTCCCGAACAAGCTGTACGGGTTGTGGTATAGTCCCCTGCTGCCGGTGCTCTTCTACATCTCCGCCATCGGCGCCGGTCTGTCAATGGTTATCTTTGAATCCTACATGAGCCACCGCGCACTGGGGACCAGTCTTCACCGTGACATCCTGCAGGGACTTGCCAAGGCCAGCGCAGCGGTGTTATCAGTCTACCTCGTCGTCCGTGTGGCCGATCTTGCAGCACGAGGGAACCTGAGTCTCGTCGTGACCTCGACGAGCGAGAGTCGATTGTTCCTTCTTGAGATTGCTTTGGGATCGGTAATCCCGATCATTCTCTACCTGCATCCTCGCGTGCGTGAGAACCGAACGGGTCTGTTTCTCACAGCGGTAATGGTCTTATGCGGGTTCGTGCTGAACCGCTTGAATGTGAGTATCACGGGATTGCAGCGATATGCCGGGCAAAGTTACATGCCCTCCTGGATCGAGGTTGGGACCACCGTGTTCATTGTGGCCTGTGGCTTCGTGGCGTTTGGGCTGGCGGCCCACTACCTACCCGTCTTTCCCGCTTCCGAAGACGAAGGGCACGATGTCCGTTACGCTTCACTGGAGGAATCCCCGTCGCCTCCACCTTCTTCAATGCCGCGGATAGCGACGCCACGCGGGCTTGCTTTTCTCGGCGGACTGGCGATGTTCTTTGCCCTCGCAGCGATCTTCGAGAGGGCGAATGGCTTGATTCCGTTATCTCGGGCGGCTTTTGTTTCGGAGGAGCGCCGGGAACGGAGCGTACTCCTGCGTATGCAGGACAACTCGATGAAAGTGCCTGAAAACACACAACTCAAGCCCAGTTTACTGAGTCTTGGGGCTGTCGTCTTCAGGCACGCCACTCATGTGCAGGGACAGCACCTGGCCTGTGAGACTTGTCATGCAGACTTGTTCTCAATGAGCAGGAAGGTTTCTGTGAGAGACGGACACACGATCGATATGATGGACAAATGCCAATCGTGCCACGATGGTCGTTTAGCATTTGAGATACGGAACGGGTGCGCTTTCTGTCACGCCACGCAAGGAGAACAGAGCTTCTCAGCCGTGACGGACAAGCAGGTGCAACCTCCCGCAGACTATCGCTATCCCAACACGAAGGGCAAACTCGGCCCCGTTGCGTTCAGCCACAAACGTCACCTGGCCCACGTCGATGGGACCTGCACGTCATGCCATCCCACTATCTTCGGGATGGTCACCCCGGGGTCCACGAAGCTTGCGATGGCAGAAATGCGGAAAGGGAAGCAATGCGGCGCCTGTCACAACGGAAGGGATTCTTTCACTGTCGCGACTGACTGCGGACTTTGCCACAGTGGAGGGACGGAAGGGAAAGCGCACCGAGCGAGCTCCACGAACAAGGTTCCCGCTGACCGTCGTTTGCGCTCGAAGCGGTCCCCCGGATCAGTCACCTTCTCTCACCGAACACACATGAGGGGTGGCACTGAATGCGCAACTTGTCATCCGTCGATCTTCACCATGACGGGATCGCAGCAACTGACCATGAAGCGGATGAAGGCCGGTGGGCAATGTGGTCAGTGCCACAACGGCAGAGACGCGTTTACCGTGGCCACGGAATGTGAACTGTGCCACAAAGCGCGCTCCCACGCAAGCTCGAAGGGACCTGTCGCCGCGTCCAACAAAGTGGCGCTGCCTCCGGACTACGGGATGCCGCTGGCGGAGGGAAGCGTGGGGCCGGTGGTCTTCAGCCACAGCAGTCACTCGAAGTACACACAGGGCATGTGCATGGAATGCCATCAGAAGCTCTTTCCGATGGATCACGCTGACAAGGGCGCCTACACAATGGAGAAGATGGGAGAAGGCAAGCAATGCGGGGACTGTCACGACGGAAAGCGGGCCTTCAGCGCGATGGACGATTGCTCCAAGTGCCACCTTATGACTGACGCGTAATGTTTACTGCCGCAGATACCTGCCTGAGACAGGGAATCGCTCCATCGCATGAGCGACTTGGGCAACCTCTGACCCCGTCAGGCGCGTGGCAGCAACGTTTCGCCCATGCAGACAACGCATCCTTTTCCCGCACCGATGGAGAGTGACGGTCATGCAAGCAAAAGTCCTTGTGGTTGAGGACGAGCAGGATGTCGCTCGTTCCCTCGCCTACCAGCTTGAGAAGGAAGGCCTCGCAGCGAGGGTCTCCGCCAACGGACTGGATGCGCTGGAACAGATCCGCAGTTGGCGCCCCAACATCGTGCTGCTGGACCTGATTCTCCCGCAGGTAGACGGTTTCACCGTCTGCCGCGAGGCACGGCAAGTCTCGGACGCATGGATCATCATCCTGACTGCGAGGACGGAAGAAATAGACCGCGTGGTGGGTCTGGAACTGGGGGCCGACGATTACGTCTGCAAGCCCTTCAGCATGCGCGAGCTGATCGCTCGTGTTCGCGCGGTGCTTCGGCGCAAGCAGGAGAACCAGCAGCCATCGTCGGTAGAACTCGTCTCCGGAGACCTCACGCTCCAAACCGATTCACGACGGGTGCTGGTGGCGAACCAACCGGTTAACCTCACACTGAAGGAGTTCGAGTTGCTCAAGGTGTTGATGTCAAGGCGTGGGGAGACACTATCGCGGGAGGCTCTGTACGATGCCGTGTGGGATACCGAGATGCCGCAGGATACTCGGACGTTGGATGTGCATATCCACTCTCTGCGGGAGAAAACAGAAAGGAACCCAGCAATCCCCGCGAGAATCACGACCGTGCGCGGCATAGGCTACCGGTTCGACGGGTAGTATTGGCGAGTACTCCACGGCAAACTACGGACGGGGCATCACCGAAGATCGCGTGTTGGGGAAATGGGCGAGGGATATCTCGCGGCGTCCGGGATTCTCATCGATGTCTGAAGATCGGGAGGTTTTCCCCACCGCGTCGTGGGGAAAACCACGATTGCCTCGTCGCACATCCTGACTACTTGCCGACAGTGCTCCGCCGGCGTTGCACCATGTCCGACACAATGATCCCGACAAAAAATGTTGCAATAGCAAGTAGAACACACATGTGAACCCGCCCCTCTCGTCACTGTATACAATCAGATCATACCCTCAAGCTGTAAAATGGATGTAAAAGCAGTCTGAAAACTTGTGAAGATCGCTCCACCAATTTCGCCCCCCCGTGACACGATGACAGAAGCTGGGTATAATGGCTCTGCAATCGTGTGTAGAATCTGTCTTGCATTGAGCGGGCTGGAGGGGATTAGACAAAGATAAAGCTCGCGGTTGATCGGGTGGCTCAGCTCAGACACGGCGTGGGTTCACATGGACCTGTCGCGCATTGATGCAGTCCAGTAGGAGGAGATGAATGACAAGAAAAACTTCTGCAAAGGGATTCACCCTGATTGAGCTGCTGGTGGTGATTGCCATCATCGCGATCCTCGCGTCGATTCTGTTCCCGGTTTTTGCGCGGGCGCGGGAGAAGGCGCGGCAGGCAACCTGCGCGAGCGATCTGAAACAGATTGGTCTTGCAGCGCACATGTACGCTCAGGACTATGACGGGGTCCTGTTCTGGATCCGCAACCCGGAGAATCCCGGCGCCGGCCCGCGATGGTGGGAGGCGACGGGGGCGCTGGCACCCTACGTCTCCGGGAGCAGTACTCCCAAGATTGCGTTCGATGGATGTCCCTCCAATCAGAACCAATACGGCGACTACTTCGCAAACGGACATATCATCGGGTACAGCACAAACGCTCCTGCAAAGTGCATCGATGAAATTCAATATCCCTCCCAGAAGATCATCATTGCCGAAGCACACACTTCCTGGTGGTCAGATGTTTTCTGGTACTACAATCTTGATTCCACCACCCACGCGAGCAACTGGCTCGAGACGCCGCACAACGGAGGACTGAATTTGCTGTGGGCGGATGGTCATGTTTCCTGGAAGCGAAGAGAATCGCTGTCGGCAGGAACAAGGATCAAGCTGGGCCTGCTCTATGCCGACAGTGCCCCGACGGCTTTGTGATCGTGGAAAGGACTTGCTGCGCGCGGGAAGGATCGCTACCGCAAGGCATCCTGTCGCCGGGAAAACGAGATTCAGCGGTATTGGCTTACCAATCCATGCAGCATCAGCGCTTCGTGCATTCTACAGGGTTACTGGGCTCGCGGGTCGGAAAATCTGTCGGGTTCCTTGCGGCCCTGTGCTGGACACTCACCGGGAAGCTCGCACCGGCCCCCGCCTGGGCAATCGAGTTCAGCGCGTACTCTCCTGACATAACTGGAGAGAGTGACGTTTCTCCTTCGCTGAAACAAGCCCTTCAGGACGCGTACAAGGGAGATGGCGTCCTTCGCGTTTCGCCTGGCAAGTATCTGCTGGCCAAAGGCGTGGCGATTTCTCCCCACGTGACGATCTCCTGTGGTCAGGGGACCGCAGTGTTCCGGGGAGTGGACAAGCAAACAGACCTTTTTCTGTTCGGCAAGAACCAGGGCAACCGGTTTGAAGGGCTGAACTTCCAGCATTGCCGCAAGGCATTCAGTTGCGTGGGAGACGGTTACATCGCCACTGCCCGCTTCGCGCGGTGCGGGTTCAGCGACTGTGAGATTGGTGTCGATGGAACGCCCATTCAAGTGGTCACCTTCGAGGAATGCGCTTTCAGCAAATGCGCTTACGGAATCCGTGGGGGGCGTGGTTATGGGGGCCGGTCAAACATGGTGGTCGTCACTCGTTCCAGTTTCACCTTCTGCAGCGAGTGGGGGGTGGAAGTGGAAGGAAGCCCCGCCAACATCCGCGACTGCAACTTCGAGAGTTGCGAAGGCGGAGGCATCGCCTTCGTTGACGCGATGGTCGGGACCGTTGAGGGATGCTACTTCGAGGCCGTAGGCAAGGAGCGAAACCTGGACGTACTCATCTCCGCCGCGCGGCTGCGCACCGGCATCGTGTCGATCCGCAACAACCAGTTCAACTCCGGGTTTGCGCAGAATCGGGTGGTCGTGGATAAGAACAACGGCGCTCATGTGTATGACAACTTCGTCTACGTTCGCGCCGATCAAACGTTCGTCAAGGACGATTCCACCACAGCTCGTGTCCGTGTGCACGACAACTTCCTTGAGGGAGAAGGCAAGGAAAAGTAGTTGACCGGAGGAGGTCTTCATGTATCGACCGCTTTGGTTGGTGATGCTCGCAATGATCCTGCAAGCGACGGAGGGCGCGGTGCTGACGCAGAACGGACAACCTCGGTGCGGCATCGTCCTGTCCGACCGACCCACGCGCAGCGCGCAACTGGCCGCGGCGGAATTGCGGGAGCACGTGCGGCTGATCTCCGGCGCTACGCTCCCTATTGCCCGCGAGACCGCTGGGTTGTCGGGCAACTTGTTGCCGATCTATGTCGGCGAGAGTGGAGCGACGCGTTCCGCCGGTCTGCTTTCCCATGAGTTCCACCCGCAGGAGTCGCTGATCCGAGTCACTGACAAGGCGGTCTGTCTCCTCGGTCGCGACGATCCCGACTTCGGTGAGATCACATACGAGCAGAACGGCGCGTGGCCTAACTTCAACGCCATGAGTCCCTTCTACCGCGTCGGCACGCTCTACGCGGTCTACAGTTTCCTCGAACGCTTCTGCGGCGTACGCTGGTACATGGTGACCGACCTTGGGACGGTAATACCCAAGTCAGCGACGATCCGGGTGAAACCCACCGAACAGACGGACACGCCATGGACATGCTACCGCCGTATCGGCTCGCACGCATGGGGGATTCCCGGCCAATACGGGCGACTGGATGGAAGCGTTCGACGCTATGACAAACATCCATCCCAACGAGACTTGAACCTCTATCAATTGCGCACACGCATGGGCGGAGAGCCTTTCTCTGTCAACCATTCTGTGTACGACTACTACAAGCGATTTGGCAAAGAGCGCCCGGACTGGTTTGTCGGCAATAACCCCGGGCCTTCCACGCAGCTTAAGTACCACCTCCCCGACGTCATCGACCAGGTTGTCGCGGACGCCGAAGGGTTCTTCTCTCTGCCCTTTATTGCTCGCCGGTTTGGCGGGAAGGACACCCACGCGGCGAAGGTGGCGGCGGGAGACTTCTTTCCTGTTGTGCCGCTGGACAATCGAGACTATGGCGACGAAGCGGACCCACCTCTGCAGCCGGAACGCCAGGGCAAGCACTTCGGCAGCGGGGTTGCCAGCAACTACATCTTCACCTGGGTCAACCGCGTGGCGGCGAAAGTGGCCGTGAAATTCCCCGACGCGTGGATTTCGGCCATCGCGTACGCCGGCATGTTCGAGCCTCCTGATCTACCCATGCAGCCTAATGTGGCTGTCGGAGTGGCCATGGCCGACGGATGGGAAGGATACGGGATGGACACGCTGCGAGAGTGGCGGAAGAGAGTGAGTCGCCTGTACACCTGGGAGTACCACTATGCCTGGGGCGGCCGCTTCCCTCTCATTCGCCCCCACCAAGTCGCCAGCTATCTGAACCAGCTCCGGTCGTCGAACGTTGAGGGCATGTTCATGGAGATGGGCGACCACAATGCCGCGCTCTGCCATCTCGACTACTACGTAACTGCTCGGATGCTCATCGACCCACGCGCCACGGTGGACAGCATCCTTGCAGAATACTTCCGGCTCTTCTACGGACCGGCAGAGAAGCCGATGGCGCGATTCTGGAAGCTGATGGAAGAGACTTCGGCATCTATTGACGAGTTGCAGAAGCAGGGCAGGGGCGTGTCCAACGCGTGGGTTGAAGGAGTGGGCGACTCCCGCATGGACGACCTGCGGCGGTGCGTGGAGGAAGCAGAACGGCTGGCCGCCGAAGAGCCATACACCTCGCGCGTGAAGATGCTCCGCTCGGGAATCCTGGACATGCTCTCCCATGACCTCAAGTTCCACCAGCAGGTTGCCGCCTCGCCCTTGCCGATCATCGTCGCGAAGAAGGTGACCGCTTCACCGAAGGTTGACGGCAAATTGGACGACGCGGCGTGGAATGACGCGCAGGTCACGCGTGAATTCGTCACTCCCCTGGACCGACCGCAACGCGTGAAGACCGTGGGCATGGCGGCGTATGACGATCAGAAGCTTTACATCGGTATGCGGTGCAGTGAACCGGGACGCATGGGCGAGATCAGACTGTTTCAGAAACGCTCCACCTCCTCCATCTGCGCCGATGATTCCGTTGAGATATTTCTCGACCACGATGCCAACACAAAGGACTTCATTCAGATCATGGCGAACACTGGCAGCTACCTCTGGTACCAGTGGAAGGGCAAGTATTTGCAGGCGGATCTTCCCGACTTGGGTATCGAGGTCAAGGCGTGGTCGGGCGCAGACGAGTGGTCGATGGAAGTGGCCGTTCCGTTTGACCGACTCCAGACCGACGCGCCAAAGCCCGGTGCGGAGTGGCGGATCAACCTGATGCGAAATCGCTTCATGGATCGCAGTCCCGGCTCGGGCGCCCTCGATGAAATCTGGTACCACATGTGGTCGCCCAGCTTTACTCTGAGTTACCACGTGCCGGATCGGTTTGGGGTGCTGAGGTTTGAGTGACGATGATGCCCGTACGCGTGTTGCCGTTCACTGACATCTCTGAGCCACCATCGGAAAGGGGAAGAAGTTGTACGGCCCTATGAATAGTGAGTGGGATTGAGACACGCTATACTCGCTTAAGTTGACAACCGCCCCTTGTGGTTTCGGGTAGGGGCCATCACCGATATGCCCACCACAGGACGAACTTCATGCGAGTGTGGGCACGTCGGAGACCGCCCCTATCGAGAGACTCATGGTGATGGGCGCGTTCTCTGCCTGAACCGCTATAAGTGAGTAGACTCACCATCGAGGTGCAATAATGGCGCTGCAGGGCATTTTACCAACTATACTCGTTACGGATGAAAATCCACCTTTCCCCCTCACCCTCGAACCCTTTGGGTTCGCGCCCTCTCCCCCGATGGCTGACTCTCAGACACACTTAACACCGTGAGCCACATCCGGTAAACTAGAGGGCATGGAGATCTGTGGTCAGTATTTTAGCAGAGAGACCCTCAGACGGATAGAGCGGGAGTTGGCGCGGCGGGTGTGTCGGTGGCTGGAGTGGCGGTCACCGAAGGGGCAACTGAAGGAGATGAGTTGCCGGAAGGCGTTGGTATGGAGGGGTGGGGTTGCTGCTACACGACACCCTAACTTTTACGGTGGAGGGGAGGCCGTTGGGGTTGTTGGACGTGCAGTGCTGGGCGCGGGACCCGGAGGAGGCAGGGAAGCGGCATCGGCGGAA
>Ga0210051_1006382_pt1 | contig 11129 bp, 9 predicted proteins | sample CryGey092014_all_FD_185464 | JGI IMG/M metagenome (GOLD analysis project Ga0210051, IMG submission 185464) | Groundwater microbial communities from aquifer - Crystal Geyser CG23_combo_of_CG06-09_8/20/14_all (SPAdes) (version 2) | ecosystem: Environmental > Aquatic > Deep subsurface > Groundwater ...
TTATGATCCTGATCGTATTAAAATATTGTTTGAGAAGATCATTCTAAAATATGACAACCAATGTCCTGAATTTATGGCATCTAATGGTCTGAATGTTGCGCATCTGGACTTGGAATTATTAAAGCTGATGAAGCAGGTCGGATTCCTAAAACTGGATCTGGCTATAGCCACAGGCGCATGTGCTTCGCGCAAGAAGCTAAATCGTCCGGAGACATTGAGTCATTATGAAATGATATTGGAACAGACTGTTCAATTGGGTGTTGCCGTAACAACATATATTATTTTGGGAATCCCCACCCAACCATTAACTGAAATGAAAGAGACAATCAAATATCTTAAAACAAAACCCACGCTGATCTCCCCTTCTATATTCTACAACGTGCCCGGCATGCCTATTTTTGATAAAATACAGCCCTATGAACATCTTCATGAACATCTCGCCCGCCGAAGCTCTGCAATAAATTGCTTTGGCGATGATTTTAGACGTGAGGATATCGTGGAATTATTAATGGATATTCGTACACATAACCAATCAAAGATAAAGTAAACTACCACCTCCACAAAACTGCACCAGTTCATTAAAAACATAAGTTTTGTCTGTAATAATTATAAAAAACAGTTAGTAGGAGATAAGGGGAATATAGTTATTGAATTGACACGCGCATAGCAATAAGCACAATTCAAAACACACTTGCGCGTTATAGTTGTGATTAAAGTCAGATTTTCGCCAGAATTAATTTGTTTAATAAATTCCTTATGAGTAGTTTTTTTAAATAATTTTTGTCTCATAAAAAAATACCCCTAATTTAAGTTATAATGCGGTCTGCTTTTCCTTCGTTGCTATAGCAATCACCGTGCCAACATAAAGATGCTTATAAAATAGGTTTTAGGTGATTTATATGATGCAGTCTGAAAAAGAGTTTAATTTTATGAACACTGTTTTTGAAAATACGCACACATGAAAAATATTTGAGGGTAAGGACAACATTTTCCATCACTTATTTCTCACAAAACCTTGTGATAATGGATGAGAAAATCGACTATAATTATTTGATTTATAAAGCCAAAGTTCTTTGTAATAAATCAACCTACTTGATGTGTTGGGCAAAACCCCTTGATTTTTAGTAATAAATTGGGATATGCCATGACTCATGAATTATTTGCTCCGTCTGACGCTTATATAGTGATAAATTGGGATATACGCCTCTCATGAATTATTTGCTCCGTCTTGTGTTTATATACAGAAAGATATCTTTGCACTTAAAACAAATGGCTCACATGATTCTGAAATATGGTCAAAGGTCAACTCAAGTGAAAATTTTACATGGTTTATAGCCAGCCCGCGAATACAGTCTCTTATAAATCGTTTTTACAATCATGAAATGCAGTCAAGCGAAGATCCAAGACTTGTAAAGCTTGCTTTGATCATGATGCTTTCAAAGCAAAACAATCTGGCTTTGTTAACTGATTCAAAATCAGAGGAAGATTTCTACAGGACAATCAAAAAAGAACTTCAAAAAGAATTTTCTGTGCTTCAGGACCAGATGGAACTGCTTCAGCATAATTAATTAACTCAAAAAAAACCCGCCGGAAAAAACCGGCGGGCATATATACAACATTTTAACTTTTTATTCATATTAACGATCTATTATATTATGATCAAACACAAACTTGATCTCTATTCTTCTATTCATAGCCCTTCCTGATTCTGAAGCATTGCTGGCTATTGGGTTATCTTCACCAAAACCTACTGCACGAATACGTTTTGATTTTATGCCTTTTTGAATATAATAATTCCGCACAGTGTCAGCACGATCTTGTGAAAGTTTCATATTTTTTCTTGGATCACCGCGATTATCTGTAAAACCCTGCACTTCAATAATATATCTTTTTGCGCCTCTTTGTACTTTTTCAAGATAACTATCCAATACGCCATATGATTCTGGTTTTAAAGTTGATCTACCTGAATCAAAGGTAACTCCCTTCAAGAGAATCGTATCTCCCTGACAATTTTCCCCGCCTGTCCAAGCATGAGAATCACAATTACCAGCGCGCGCGTAATTTGTGTAACCAATCAAACAACATACTGCTACCAACACTATCATTACTTTTTTAACCATACATCCCCCTTTTGTTTTTTGTTTAGTTTTATATTTTGTACACGGTAATTTTTGCAAAACTGATACCATGTATTGCCAGAAAAATCTTTTGATAACAACCTAAAATTATTAACAAATTCAGGCGACCTTAATGGCGTATAATATAGCGTGGGTATAATTTAATTATATATTCATATTTCTGATATTTTTTTGACACAAAAAAGACGCATAAAATAGCTTAAACTTTAAAGAAAAATATTATATAATATAATATCCGAATTTTTCGGATAACCAAAAGGGGGGAGTATGAAAACTATATGCAAATTTTTAGGCATTTTTGTATTTTGCATAACTCTGGCTGCATGTGGCAGTTCATCAACAACAAGCACAGATAGTCATGGCGGAGAGACTGGAACCGAAACCGGAGGGGAAACAGGCGGTGAAACTGGAAGCGACACTGTTGATACAACCGCTGGCAAGGCATTTCCTGTCGATCTTGTAGTTACATCTCCTTATACAGAATCTGCATCTGCTTCCATAAATGTCGGAAAGGCTAGCAAAGCACTTGATAATTTTGCTTCAGAACGAACAGAATTGCAGGATATTATAGCAGGTGAAAATCCTGAAGATTGCACATTTTCTTTGAGCCTATTTGACACAGCTATGCAAAACCCTGAATGTTATGGACCTACTGTCGATTATACCAATCACCCAGACTCAGATGGCGGCAGTGGTGGGGGATCTATGCCAATCGGAGATCTTGGAATATGGGGCAGCACACAGGGGACAGAACCTTGCGCAGCAGCAAAACTCAACCAGCTAATGGATAGTGTTGGATCAAAGGTTGACAGTGCTGTAAAACTCTTTGCAAGCATGGCATGCACACTAAACATAGATGCCCTTGACCTCCCTGAAGTTGGAAGAACAATTGATTTAAAGAGTGGATTTGAAAACATTCTATCAGCTAATAGTATAAGCCAAATAAGCGTAACAACAGCTACCCTTGTCCGTTCAGAGAATGATGCTGAAGGACATGCAGTTTATGATTACGCATTCACAGGCGTGCTTACAAACAATGAAAATCCTCGTAATACAGAATTTTATTTAAGACACATTCCATTGGATGATAATAATGCAACATACAAAGGGAAACTCTCTTATGTAATAGCTGACGGCGCGGAAAACCCAACCGGAGTAGCTGCAGGATCTGTGCTCTATTCTAAAAGTTCTGCAACATCACTTGTAACACGTATGCAGGATGCTACTTATCAGGCAAGCGAAGGTGTCCCCTCTCCTCTTTCAGAGGACACAAAAGAGATTGATCCAACTAATACTTACGATGAAGATCCAATCAACGGCTGGAACAATGGATTCTACTATGTGCTATTCTCAATTGATCCGCAAACTGGCGCTGGATCTTATGCTTATGCATGGTCTGCAGGAAGTTTGGATTCCCACTCACGCGCATTTAATGCAACTCTTTCAGTAGCTGACGATGGGACAAAAACCGGTTGCGCATATTATGGTTTTGGACCCAAAATTTCATTAAACACAGATTTGGGAACAATTGATGGAATGATCTGCAACTGGACAGGTCCTAATAATATTCATGAACCAGTAGCCTTGGTACAAAGAGAATGCATGGTATCTTCAGACAATTCATTCATCATAGACCCGAGCATTGATCTAAATATCACATACGCGCCCACCAATTCATGCAATTCCAGCGGAGGTGGTTTCAGTTATTCCACAGGTGGCGAAGGAGGAGGTAATATGACAAACGACAACTCAACAGGCGCTGCTGTAACAAATGATCTGCTACCAATTGTAGACATGGTATTTACAATGCCTGAAGTTCCATCTGATGTGTATTGATAAATCTAAAACTGGAAAAACCGGAGATAGTTGCTGTTAAGCTACCTCCGGTTTTTTGTATCATTTCATCAAAAATCCCCCTCTATCCCCTTAGTGTTTGACAATTTAATTAACATTTATGTCGATCCATGCAAATTAAATTGATCAAACACTTATGCATGCCTTTTTTGAGACATCAAAGATGCCTTTTTCTAAGGGGGCGGAAGAGAAAATGCTGTTCATGCCCTTCCCTCCTCATGCGCAAAAAAGGTTCCTCTTGATCAAGAGATCCGTAACAAACTTGGGCAGATGCTTTACAGCCTCCCTGACACGTTGTTTCAAGAGAACAGGATTTACAGAATTCTGGTGTTGCTCCACAAAAAAGATTTGCAGACTCTCCTGTAATGAGATCTTGAAACGATACGTCCCATAGACTGCCTAAAATTTCAGAAGTATGATTACACATGCGTAAATTGCCCAATGAATCAATTGTGTAATAAGCCTGATCTGTTCCAGCAGCACAAAAACCAAAAGTAAGGTTCTTATAAACAGATGCATCAATCAAACATGGCTGGATAGGGATCGAACATGATATTGGCATATGATAATTTTCTACAAACTTATTCGCGATATCCAAAGTTTGTTTTAACTGTTCAACAGACGGCATCAATATATCAATATTTTCTTTCCCAGCGCCTCCTGCATTAAATCTATTAAGCATTATCCCATCTGCGCCTAAAGCATATGCTATTTTAGCCGTATTTTCAAAATCAGAAATATTTTTTTGAGTTGCCACAAAGACAGTAACCACATGACCATTATATTTCTTAATCTTCACAATAGCCTCTGTTACAGAATCAAAAGATTTAATCTGCATCAATTCATTATGAATATCTCTGTTGTAACTTAGAAGAGGGACTTCAAACATGGACACACCAAGATCAATCAGACGTTTAATATTCTCTTCATTCAACAAAGTAGCATTGGTAATAAGATTTACATCAACACCTTTTCTCTTTATCCATTGAATAATAGGAACAAGATCATCTCTTAAAAGAGGTTCTCCACCTGTCAGCGTGATGAGGCTAAGGTTTATCTCACGCATAACTTTCTTTAGCAGTTTTTTGATTTGTCGGGCATTTAATTCACCAAGAGGATAGGTCGGACTTCCCTTCCATACATTATAACAATACATGCAATCAGCATTGCATCGTTCGGTAATTTCAAAAATTATATTAAATCTCTGCATATCATTCATAAAGACTTTGAATAAAAATCAGAGCCTGTTTCACGGCTTCAGATGATGGCATGGCAGGCGTCTCATTATTTTTTATTTTATTTAAATACGCCTGTATAGCAGCATACCCCTCCATATATTTCTTTTCGTCATATTTTTGTTCTTCTGTCACATTAAAAGCATAATGGTACTGTGCAATCAAATCCATATCATTAGCAAGATTGATCTTTGCCTGTTCCAGTGTTTTAAAATCAACATTTGATTTTGACTTGATCTGATTTAGCACTTCAAACCTCTTTTCAACATCATTTCGAATCGTTCCTTCCACAGGATAAGCAACATAACAAGTGGCCAATTTAGAACGAAATTGATGAAATACACGGTTCAAATAAACTTCATTTACAATAACAGCAGCATCTTTTGAAATCACATTTGCCTGTATCAATTTCCCGAAAAGTTTTTCGTTCTCTTTTTTCTTTTTCTTCAACACATCATCTAACTCATCCATATTATTAATCTTCAAAACATCTATTTGATTCCAATTTGTTTTTATACCCTGCCATTCTTGTGTATTCTGCATTGTTTGCGCATTCATATGGTTGCCCGGCTGTATTGTTTTATCTCCTGCATTACAAGCTGTGCCTGTACATAAAAAAGCTGAAATAATTCCAACTGTGATTAAAAATCTCCTTTTTATTTTAGAGGTAGCTGGGGTGATTGTCATTCTTGGATCTTTTCGTAGCAACAAATAAATAACAGCAGCAAAAAAAGCTGCTACTATAATCAACAGACCTATTATCTTACTCATAACATACCCCTTTATTTATTTTTCTTGTTTTTTATTATAAATCAAATAACAACTAGGACAATGTTAATTAACATATGTCATCCCGCGCTAGATGCGGGATCTAGTTTTTTCTGGGTCCCCGGATCAAGTCCGAGGATGACAAACCTTAATGAAAATAAAATTGATAGGGTACCTATACATGTCTACTTTTAAAATATAAAGGAAATTATTATGGCCTTCTTAGAAAACCTTGTGAATAAACTAAACCTTAAGCCTCACCCAGAAGGAGGATTCTACAAAGAAACCTACAGATCAGAGGGAAAGTTTGCTAATAAAAATTTTTCAACGGCAATTTATTTTTTATGAATACAACCGATAACTCATTTATTTTTTATTCAAGGCTTCATTTAATAGAGCTCACAGGGATCAAAGCTTCTAATCTGTCAGAACTTTTGGAGCATCTGCGTACTGTGCCGGGCTCATGCATCTATCACCATACTCATCACTTTATTCAAAGACACCAATATTTATCACCAGAACCAGCAAACGATTTTGCATACTGGGCATCAGAGAGCCTAGGAGATAAACAACTTGGAGAAGAGCTTGCGAGCATGGATCCAATAGCATACCCTACCATAAGATTAATAAGAGAAGCTGTGATCGAAATAATCGAAAAAGCTTTAGCATCACGTGAGCGATTAAAAAAATTAACTGTTCCGGAAAATGAGGAATTTACTTTTCTAAAATCAACGAGTTTTATATTTCCTACTCAATATGTAGCACACAATCTAAAAGAATTCATAGAAGGCTTAAGCAATGTCAGTATCAGCTCTATCTACTATCATATGTTTGAAGCAAGGCTTAGGCTCGAGCGTCTTACAAATGATTTTTCAAACTGGCTTGCAAGCTCGCTAAACGAAAAACAGCTTGCGCTAAAAATCGCTAGACTCGATCCTTACACACATACTGCAGAGGGGTTGAGAGCAGCTATATTAAAAATTTTGGAACAAAAACAATGATTAATGACTATGAGTCCATTATTGGAAAAGGTTTGATCGATGAATTATGGCTCTTAGCTGAGCATCTAAAGGGTAAATCTGTTCAAAATATCAATTCAACTGCAGTTGGCGGAGGCGTTGCTGAGATATTAAATAGAATGATCCCCCTGCTTCGCGAATTGGGCATTGATGCAAAATGGGATGTAATAAAAGGTGGAGAGCAGTTTTTCAATGTAACCAAAAAGATCCACAATGCCCTTCATGGTGCGCCAGAAGAGATCTCTTCTGACATGTGGGATGTCTTTTGGACTACTGGCGAGCAGAATTCAAAAGAGATTCCATGCACAGCTGACATCGTATTTATTCACGATCCTCAACCCATAGCACTTATCAATCAAAAAGATGTTAAAAATAATAAATGGATATGGCGATGCCATGTTGATGTATCGCACGCACAAGCAATCGTATGGGAAGCATTGCGTGGACATATAATAAGATATGACGCAACTGTATTCTCTGCCCCATCGTTTTCAAAACCTTTACCTATAAAACAGTTTCTCATACAGCCGTCTATTGATCCTCTTAGCGATAAAAACAAAGAGTTGTCAAGAGATGTAATTGAGGAAGTGCTCGTTCTTTACGGAATAAAGAACGACAAACCAATCATAACTCAAGTTTCCAGATTTGATTCTTTAAAAGATCCTTTGGGAGTAATTGAAGCATACAAACGAGTTAAACGCTATGTAGATTGCCAACTTATATTAGCTGGAGGAACCGCATCTGATGACCCTGAATCTGCTAACGTCCTTCAAAAAGTTATGTTACGGGCAGAGGGCGATCCTGACATTCACGTATTATTACTTCCCCAAAACGATATACATATTAATGCTATTCAACGAGCATCTTCTGTCATAATGCAAAAATCGTTAAGAGAAGGATTTGGCTTAACCGTTACAGAGGCGCTATGGAAAGGTATCCCTGTTGTTGCATCTGCGGTTGGAGGCATTCCCCTTCAAATTAAACACAAGTTCCATGGTCTATTATGCAATAGCATTGGAGGTGCTGCACTTGCCTTAAAACAACTATTACAAAATCAAGAGTATGCCAAAAAACTTGGAGAAAATGGACGCGAACACGTACGGCAGAATTTTCTGGTTACACGCCACCTAAAAGAATATCTACTCCTCTTCCTTTCGCTTTATCATACAGAAGACGTCATAAAATTATGAAGACAACCTTTTATCTATGCTGATCAAAGAAAAACAGTCAGAGTTTAAACACTGACTGTCACAATCAGTTATAAAAATATCAATATTTCAAATAAAACAAATTATGGCACATGGAGACAAAAAGATTTTATGAGACAGAAATTAGCTGAGGAAACGATTATTTTTGTAAGTGTGCTCAAGTGGTTTATCTTAGCAACAATTATCGGCTCTATAGTGGGTCTTGCTACTGTTCTATTTTTAAAAGCACTTAATTGGAGCAGCCTACAAACAAGTGCATACAATTATTATTATCTTTTATTACCTGTAGCATTTTTTATAAGCGCATTGACTATAAAATACATAGCTCCAGACGCTGAAGGACATGGAACAGAAAAAGTAATCGAAGCAGTTCACAAAAGAGCAGGTAGAATCAAACCAGCGGTTGTACCTGTAAAACTTTTCACTACAGTTATAACAATAGCTTCCGGCGGATCTGCAGGAAAAGAAGGTCCATGTGCGCAAATAGGTGCAGGTCTCTCATCAATTTTCTCTGATATCTTAAGAATGGGCGATGTAGACCGCAAAAAACTTGTAATCTGTGGCATCAGTGCTGGCTTTGCCGCTGTTTTCGGGACTCCGATCGCAGGAGCAATGTTCGGTATTGAAGTGCTTTTCGTAGGTGGTCTGGTTTATGATGTATTGCTGCCCTCATTCATCGCAGGAATAACCGCTTACCATGTATCTACAAGCTTGGGAATCACATATTTTTATCATCCAATGCATTTTGTTCCTGTATTCAGTGAATTGTTTTTTATCAAAGTCGCAGTTGCTGGTGTGTTTTTTGGAATATGTTCATTTTTACTGATTGAATCTTTAAAGATATTCAAACAACTATCTGAAAAAATCAAAGTCTGGACACCATTAAAAGGAATAATAGGAGGATGCTCATTAATATTATTAACGCTCATCTTTTCAAAAGATTTTTTAGGTCTTGGACTTGATAAAATTGAATACACCTTACAAGGAGTGTCTCCTCCATGGTATTCATTTATAATGAAGATAATCTTTACCAGCATAACTCTTACTTTTGGCGGCAGCGGAGGTATTGTAACTCCGATATTTTTTATAGGCGTTACCTCTGGATCTTTGTTTGCAAATATTTTTCATTTGGATGTAGGAACATTTGCAGCCATTGGAATGGTCAGCCTTTTGGCAGGAGCTACCAATACACCAATTGCTGCGAGCATCATGGCAGTTGAACTCTTTGGCCCTAGGATAGCTCCATATGCTGCTGTTTCTTGTGTAATTTGTTTTCTGATGACAGGACACAGGAGCGTCTATCCTTCACAAGTCTTTGCAATAAGTAAGAGCCCTTCACTTGCTATTGATATCGGAAAAGAGGAAGAAGATATAATGACGCGTGTCACACTTAGAGACAAAGGCTTTATTAGATTTGCTCTAAATATTGTACTAAAAATAAAAAAAATATTATTCAGCCAAGGCGACAAACTTGAGTAAAATAAAAAATATCAAAAACCTAGTAGTTCATGTTGCTCGAAGTTGCTGGTTGTCATCCTCTGACTTGATCGGAGGATCCAGAAAAACTGGATTGCCCAATCAAGTTGGGCAATGACATCATAACCGTAATTTCAACTGTCATGAACTACTAGATTATTTCCATCCAATGTTATATTTTAACTTATGAAAAAAAGGGGGGAAACATGGGAGATATAACATTATATATCAAAGTGTTTATTACGTTACTTATGCTGGTCAATCCTCTTGAGGGAATGCCAGTATTCTTATCAGCAACAAGCTCGGCAGACCCGCAATTAAGAAGAAGAATACTAAAGATAACCAGTATCTCTGTTGTAGCTATATTGTTATTATCGATAATCTTAGGCAAATTAATCCTGCAGTTATTTGGTATCAGCACAGAGGCCTTTCAAATAGGCGGCGGTGCTATATTGTTTCTCATAGCTGTTAAGATGACATTGGGTCCAAGCGGTTTTTCAATGGAAGATATAACTGGAAAGCAGATAGGACCTGAGTTTGCAATTGTTCCACTTGCCACACCTCTTTTAGCAGGTCCAGGTGCTATAAATGGTGCTATTCTCTTTGGAACACGAGCTCACAACGCATTTGAAATAACATTACTTATGAGTATTGTTGTGTTTATTGGTATAATTTTATATATAATATTAAGAGCCGGTCATACTATTGCTAGTTATATAGGCAAGACAGGCATTGATGTTGCTACACGCATAACAGGGCTTTTGATAGCTGCAATAGCTGCTGAAATGATATTAAAAGGAATATCATCAGTATTTAATTTAAAGATTATATGAAAAGACAACATAAAATATTGCTCACTGTGGGGCTTTTGCTTGCCACAATAAGCATGATCGTTCTAATGATTCTTCAGTCGTAGAGCTGCCCAAAAAGCCCTACTACACAGCTACCATATCTTTTACCTATGGTTTGATGAAATTATCTGTTGAAATTTTGTGCTTATACCTTTACAAAGAGAATCATGCCTAGCAAGTTTATATCGATTCTTGAAAAGACCTTTGCTGTTACATTCAGCGACCTCAATGAGATCATCAACAACTTTCACGATGAAATGAAGCTGGGACTTTCTGGCAAAAAGAGTTCCCTTAAAATGATTCCTTCCTTTGTAGGCAGGGCAAAAGGTGTTGAAAAAGGAAGATATCTGGCGCTTGACCTTGGCGGAACAAATTTACGCGTCTTAGCAGTTGATCTTGATGGAAAAGGGAAAATAACTATTGCCGCAGTCAGTAAGTTTGTTATCAAAAAAGAACTAATGACTGGCAAAAGAGATCCCCTCTTTGATTTTATCGCACAGTGTGTTCAAAAGTTTCTGATTCAAAATAGTTTAGCTAAAAATAAACATTATAGTCTTGGCTTTACTTTTTCATTTCCAGT
>Ga0210051_1006388_pt1 | contig 11121 bp, 11 predicted proteins | sample CryGey092014_all_FD_185464 | JGI IMG/M metagenome (GOLD analysis project Ga0210051, IMG submission 185464) | Groundwater microbial communities from aquifer - Crystal Geyser CG23_combo_of_CG06-09_8/20/14_all (SPAdes) (version 2) | ecosystem: Environmental > Aquatic > Deep subsurface > Groundwater...
GCACAATTTTTTGTCTCTTGACACTACTTTTTGGTTGTTTAATATAGAAAGTGAGGGGGTGCGGGATAAAATTCCTTAAGGACGTAAGATTTAGCAAAGGAGGTTTGGTTGTTAGCACTGGCTATGTCCGAACCCAGCTTTAAAGAACAAACCGAGTTTGTTGAATTTATTCCCCCCTCACCAAAGATCCTCTTCTTGCTTGTAGGCTTGGCGGGGATTTTTAGTTATGGTATAATAAAAAAAAGGTCAGATAAATTATTAATTTTAAAAATATGGCAAAAGAAATTTCTCAAAAAGAAGGAAAACTGATTGGTAAAGTTACCCATTATTTTTCAAATATTGGAGTAGCGGTTATTAAATTATCAGGCGTTCTTTCTTTGGAAGATACTATCAGAATTATTGGAGGCGAGGCAACAGACTTTGAGCAGGTAGTTGATTCAATGGAGATAGAACGGCAAAAGAAAAAGAAAGCAAAAAAGGGAGACGAGGTTGGTCTGAAGGTTAAAGAAAAAGTCAGAGAAGGATACAAGGTGTATAAACTGTAAATTTCTAATTTCTAATTTCTAATTTCCAAACTTATGGATCAATACATCCAGATTATTTTCCGATTAGTTTTGGCTGTTTAAATTATTAATATAATTATAATATGATTAATTTATTAGACATTTTAACTATCACTTGTTTTGTTGTTTTTTTATTTTGGTATTTAATTAATGAGGTTTTTCCGTTTATTTCGTAATGAACAACAAAGAGAAAAAGTCCTTAAATGATTTAATCATTTTTTGTATTTATTCTTTAAGGAAGAAATGCAGTTTTGAAGAATTAGCAGAAGAGTGTTTTTCTCTTTTTCCAGAATTTTTGTCTTTTCCTAAAATTAAACAATGGCCTGACTCTCGGAAGTTGGACAGACCATTGAGAAGTCTTAGAAAAAAGAAATTGATTATTGGCAGTCCTAAGACTCTTTTTTCTTTAACTAAGCTTGGCAAAAAAAGAGCTGAGGAAATTGCCAGAACATTTCAACAGAGAAAGTTAGAATTATGAACCCCATTAGAAACCCGGTTAGAATTCACATTTTTGTTTCAGGAAGAGTTCAGGGCGTATTTTTTAGAACAGAGACCCAAAAAAAAGCCGAACGATTTAGAATCACTGGTTTTGTTCGTAATCTTTCCGATGGCAGAGTGGAAGCAATTTTAGAGGGAGAAAGAGAAAAAGTTGAAAAAGTAATTGAGTGGGCAAGAAGAGGACCCTTTTTCGCCAAGGTTAATGAAGTAGAAATAAAAGAAGAAAATTATAAAGGAGAATTTAAAAACTTTGAAATAAGATATTAACTTATTTACAATTTTTAATTTCTAATTTTCAATTTTCATTGAATTTACAATTTTTAATTTTCAAACAATAAACATATTGCTTAATAATTGAAAATTGATTCATTGAAAATTGATTGAAAATTGTAAATTGAAAATTATATTTATGTATTTTTCTATTTTAATTGCCGGCTTTGGCGGCGGCGCTTTAAGGGGCTTGGTTGGTTTTATCAAACACCAGTTTTCCTATAAGAAAGTTGAATTTAATCTTCCTTATTTTTTAGCTATGATGTTTTTATCTGGAGTGGTCGGGTTGTTGATTGCTGTTGCTGTTAAAGAAACAGGAATAAAATTTTTAGGGACAGATTATTTAAGCCCGGCCTTGGCCTTTATTATTGGTTATGCCGGAGGCGACTTTCTGGAAAATCTTTACAAAATAATTATAAAAAAATCCTCTCTTTACGAAGAGTAAAAGTCAAAAACCCCCATCTTTTATTTAAAAGGTGGGGGTTTTTTGATTAAACAAATTAAGCTTTAGAGCTCGTCTTCATCTTCCTCCGATTCCTCTTCTTCCGAACTTTCTTCTTTTGGTTTTTCGATTTCTTCATCAGGAATTTCTAATTCCTCTTCTTGATCTGTAAAAAAAGAATAAAGTTTGCTTTCCATTATAATTTTTTTAATAAAATTTGATTTTTTATTTCGACCTTTTGCTCGGTATATTTTATTTTTTTCCACATTATAAGCTTTATTATAAGAATCCAAACTACCCTGTCAACCCCGTTCTTTAAATTCAGCAAAAAAGATGGTAAAATAAAATTATGAAATTTATCGCTGATTTTCATATTCACTCAAAGTATTCTCGCGCCACCAGCAAAGATATGGATATTGAGCATTTAGACAAGTGGGCGAAAATTAAGGGAATCAAGGTTTTAGGTACGGGTGATTTTACCCATCCGGAGTGGCTGAAAAATTTAAAAGAAAAATTAGAACCGGCAGAACCAGGTTTATTTAAGTTAAAAAATTCAAATTCCGAAATTCGGTTTATCTTAACTTCAGAAATAAGTTGTATATATTCAAAAGGCGGCAAGGTGAGAAAAATTCATATTGTAGTTTTTTCCCCTTCTTTTGAAATTTGTGAGAAAATCAACACTCAACTTGGCTGGATAGGAAACTTAAAATCAGACGGCAGGCCTATTTTGGGTTTGGATGCTAAAGAATTAGCAAAAATTGTTTTAAACGCCTCAGAAAATTGTTTAGTTGTGCCGGCGCACTGTTTATTACCTGATACTTATTTACACAGCAATTCAGGTATTAAAAAAATAAAAGATATTTCTGTTGGTGATAAGGTATTTACGCATAAAGGGAGATTAAGAAAAGTAAAGAAAATATATAAAAGATATTATAAGGGCAAGATTTATAATATAAGACCATATAATTTTAGAATTGGATTGAAAACTACTTCAGAGCATCCTTTTTATATAATAAAATCTTATAAAGATTGCAAAAATTGTACTCATACGATTTGTAAACCAGCTTGTGCTTATTATCAGAAGATAGGATGTTCTCATCCTTATTTTAAAAAATATAAACCGGAATGGATTCAAGCAAAAGATATTAAAAAAGGAGATATACTTATTTTCCCTAGATTTAATAATAATTTGAAAGATATAAATTCAATAAAGCTTAATGATTTTTTAAAAAAAGATGAATATAAATTAAAAGAAGATAAAATTTCGCCTCCCCGTTATAGGATTAAAAAGATTCCTAATGAGATAAATATTACCAAAGAATTCTGTAGGTTGATAGGATATTATATTTCTGAAGGATATACAGATAGCAGAGATTCAATTTCATTTTGTTTCAATCGTGACGAAAAAGAATATATTGAAGATTTAAAATTTTTAATGGATAAAATATTTAATCTTCCCTCACCAAGAATTTACAAGAGGAAAAATACTAATAGCATAGAGATTATTTATTTTTCAAAAATTTTAGCAAAAATCTTTAGTCAATTTTTTTACAGTAACACTAAACTAAGAAGAGCTCATACAAAATGTTTACCTTCTTGGATGTTGAATTTGCCATTAGAAAAACAAGTGGAGATTTTTAAAGGATGGTGGCGAGGAGATACGGGTTGTACTTCTTCTAGAGAATTAATGAATCAAATGAAAATAATTTTACTTCGATTAGGAATAATTCCTTCTATTAGCAAACAACTTAAAGAGGATTTCAATAAAAAATATATTCATAAGATAGGAAATAGAATCGTACATGCTCGATATACTCAGTTTATTTTTCACGGCCTTTCATTTTTCCAAGATTTATTTGGACTATTAAAAGATCCTTGTTTTAATCAAAAAAGATTTAAAACTAAACTTACGCGAAGACACGGCTGGATTGATGAAAAATATATTTACATCCCAGTAAGAGATATTGAGATAGAAAATTATGAAGGAAAAGTTTATAATTTAGAAGTTGAAAAAGATAATTCTTATTTAAGTGAGTTTGCAGCAGTCCATAATTGTTGGACTCCATGGTTCAGTATATTTGGTTCTAAATCCGGATTTAATTCAATTGAAGAGTGTTTTGAAGAATATTCAAAATATATTTACGCCGGCGAAACAGGACTTTCCTGTTACGATGATAAAACAGAAGTTTTGACTAATAATGGATGGAAGAGATTTTCTGAAATTAAAAATGAAGATAAAATTTGTACTCTAAATCCTAAGACTGATGAAATTGAATTTCAAAAGCCTATTGGAAAATTTGTATATGATTACCAAGGGAAAATGTATAGATTAAAGACCAAAAGAGTTGATTTATTAGTCACCCCAAATCACAAACTTTTTGCTAGTGGCTGTAATTTTCGTAAACCCCCTAAGTTTTTTTTAAAAGAATCTAATTTTTTATTTAATAAATCAAAACGATTTAAGAAAGACGGATTATGGGTTGGTAAAAATATTAAATATTTTACTTTGCCTGTTGTCAAAATGAATTGGGGATGTCAGTATTTTTCAGGTGGTTCCCGGATTAAACCTGCAAAAAAAATTCCTATAAAACCTTGGCTAAAATTTTTTGGATTTTGGGTGGCAGAAGGTTGGACTAATAAAGATAAAGGCAGTAATGCTTATAATGTGTGTTTATCTAATAATAATAATACTTTGCTCCTTGAAATGAAAAAAATCCTGGAAAGTTTTGGTTACAATGTTTATCGGGACAGAAAAATAAATAATGTCATTAGGGTAAGAAATTATCAGTTATTTCATTATTTAAAAAAATTTGGTAAATGTTATGACAAATCTATTCCCCCAGAGATAAAATCTTTATCAAAAGGATTTCTAGAGATACTTTTTGAATATTATATTAAAGGAGATGGTCATATTTATGGACGAAGTGAAAAAGGGCTTTCTGCAACCACCAGTTCTGTTCGATTACGAGATGATCTTCAAGAAATTGCATTAAAGATAGGAATGTCTGCTTATTATAAATTGCATCGTAAAAAGGGGACACCTTTCCGTAGCCCAGCTTATAATTATCAGAGGATATATAAACAAAAAGAAGATACCTGGGTAATTTACTTTATCAGGCAAAATATCCACGTAGTTTTACCTTCAACAATAAAAAAATGGAACTATATAGAGTCTTGGGTAGATTTTAAAGGAAAAGTATATTCTTTGGCAGTCCCTAATCATGTAATTTATATTCGACGAAATGGTATTCCTGTTTGGTGTGGAAATTCAGATCCTCCGATGAACTGGCGGTTATCTGCATTAGATAAAATTGCTTTAATATCAAATAGTGATGCCCATTCGCCGGCTAAAATTGGCCGAGAAGCCAATGTTTTTGATACAGAACTATCCTATCCCGCAATCATAGAAGCAATAAAGTCAAAAAACCCTCAGAAATTTCTTTATACAATTGAATTTTTTCCCGAAGAAGGAAAATATCATTACGACGGCCACCGAGTTTGCGAATTAAGATTGTCTCCCCAAGAATCAAAAAAATATAATAACATTTGTCCAAACTGCGGCAAACCATTAACCATTGGTGTTTTAAGCAGGGTTGAGGAATTAGCAGATAGGGAAAACGGTTTTAGGCCTGTTGGCGCGATTCCCTTCAAAAGTTTGATTCCTCTGGAAGAAGTAATTGCCGAAGCAATAGGCCAAACAGTTGCTACAAAAAAAGTAATTGCCGAATATCAGAATTTAATTAAAAAATTTAACACGGAATTTGAGGTTTTATTAAATGTTTCCTCTCAAAATTTGCAGTCAGCTACCTTGCCCGAAATTGCCGAGGCAATAAAAAGAGTAAGGGAAGGCAAGGTCAGGGTGGAGCCGGGATATGACGGCGTTTTTGGCAAAATAAGAATTTTCTCTCAAAAAGAACAAAAAGAAATTTCAAAACAAAAAACATTGTTTTAAAATATGACTAAACAAGAAGTAAAACAACGGATTGAAAAATTAAAGAAGCTGGTTAATCATCACCGCTATCTTTACCATGTTCTTAACAGGCAGGAGATTTCCGATGCGGCTTTGGATTCTTTGAAGCATGAATTATATCAATTAGAACAGCAGCATCCTGAATTTATTAGTCCGGATTCTCCCACCCAAAGAGTAAGCGGTAAGCCCTGCCAAGGTTTTAAGAAAATAAAACACAAAACTCCTATGATTTCTCTTGAAGATATTTTTTCTGAAGATGAACTTCGGGCTTGGGAGGATTATTTAAAAAGATTGGTCCCGAATGAAGCCCTTGAATATTTTTGCGAATTAAAAGTGGATGGTTTTGCCATTAGTTTGGTATACAAAAACGGAATTTTTATTGTTGGTTCTACCCGTGGCGACGGCAAAATAGGGGAGGATGTCACCCAGAATTTGAAAACCATAGAAAGCATACCCCTTCGACTCGCTCCCGAAGTGCCTGCGCTGAGCGAAGTTGAAGTGAGAGGAGAGGTTTATATGGAGAAAAAGGATTTTGAAAAGTTTAAAAAAACCTATGCCAATCCCAGGAATTTGGCTGCCGGCTCCATTAGACAATTAGACCCGAAATTAGCTGGTTCCCGGCCCCTGAAATTTTTGGCCTATGATTTAGCGAGCGGTCTCGATCAAAAAAAACATTCTGATAAACATCGGATTTTAAAGGAATTAGGTTTTAAAACCGATGAAGGAATAATTTGCAAAAATAGAGCCGAGATAGTAAATTATTGGCAGGAGATTGCCGAAAAAAGAGAAACCTTGCCATTTCAAATTGACGGAATTGTTGTTAATATTAATGACAATAATATTTTCCAGAAACTTGGAATAGTAGGGAAAAGCCCTCGAGGAGCCAGGGCTTTTAAGTTTTCTCCGGAACAAGCTACTACTCAAATTTTGGATATTAAATTACAGGTTGGCCGGACCGGAGCAGTGACGCCGGTTGCCGTTCTTAAGCCCGTTGAGGTTGGCGGCGTGACTATTTCACGGGCAACCCTGCACAATGAAGATGAAATTAAAAAATTAGACGTGAAAATTGGAGATACTATTATTGTTGAGAGGGCCGGTGATGTTATCCCGGCTATTTCCAGGGTTTTGCCGGAATTAAGAACAGGTAAAGAAAAAGAATTTCATTTCCCCAAAATTTGCCCGGTTTGTGAAGAGAAGTTAATCAAACCAGAAGGCGAGGCGATTTGGCGATGTTCTAATTCAAACTGCGGAGCCAGAAGAAGAAAACTTTTGTGTCATTTTGTTTCCAAGAAGGCCTTTGACGTTGAGGGATTGGGTCCCAAAATCATTGACAAACTATTAGATGCATGTTTAATTTCAGACCCGGCAGACTTATTTAAATTAGAAATAGGAGACATCATCCCTTTGGAAAGCCTGCCCCGTAGGAAGCCGAAGGCTTTCCTTCGGGGATTTGCCGAAAAATCAGCCGAGAATCTAATTAAGGCGATTCAGGGCAGAAAAGAAATTACTCTGGCTAAGTTTATATATGCTTTAGGAATTAGAAATGTTGGCGAGGAGACAACTATTGATTTGGCAGGATATTTTGGCAATTTAGAGAATATAAAAAAAGCCGGATTAGAAGAACTTCAAAAAATTGAGGATATTGGACCAGTAATGGCAAAGTCAATTTATAAGTGGTTTTCAAACAAAAAAAACCTGGACTTTTTGAAAAAATTAGAAAAAGCAGGAATTAGAATATGTAGGGGCGGGGTCGTCCCGCCCAAAAAGGGCGCGGAAACCGCGCCCCTACAAGGCAAAACCTTTGTTCTAACCGGAGTCCTAAAATCCATGACCAGAGATAAATCCAAAGAGAAAATCAGAGAATTTGGCGGAGAGATTTCTGAATCGGTCTCAAAAAACACGGATTATGTTGTTGTTGGTTCAACCCCTGGTTCAAAATACGAAAAAGCCAGAAAATTAAGGGTAAAAATCATAAACGAAAAAGAATTTTTAAACCTTATCCGATAGATTAAATAAACATAAAATAGGTCAAAATCATATCGGATAAAGACATATCGGTTATAAACAATGTTTCAACATTTTAAAAAATTTGATTGGATAATGCTTATTTCCGTCTTATTGCTTATTGGGATTGGTTTATTATCTATTTATAGCATCTCTTTGGGAAAGGACGACTTTTTGAATTTTAAAAAACAATTAATTTTTATGGGAATAGGATTTGTTTTGCTCTTTTTGATCAGTTTTTTTGACTGGCACGGGTTTAGGGAAAACCCTTATTTTATTTTGGCTCTTTATCTTATTTGTATTATAGCTTTAATCGGTCTTTTCTTTTTTGCTCCGGAAATCAGAGGGGTTAAAAGCTGGTATAAAATAGGACCCATCTCTTTTGACCCAATAGGCATAACCACTCTTATTTTAACTATATTATTAGCAAAATTCTTCTCAATGAGACATATTGAGATATACAGATTGTCCCATATTTTACTATCCGGTTTATATGTTTTAGTCCCATTTATTTTAATTTGGGGACAGCCGAACCTGGGTTCGGCTTTAATTTTAATTATTTTATGGGTTGGAATTTTGGTCCTCTCCGGCATTAAGTTGCGGCATTTTTTTATCTTAACTTTATGCGGAATTTTAGTTTTAATTTTAAGCTGGCAATTCGCCTTAAAGGACTATCAAAAGAAGCGAGTTATAAGTTTTTTAGCGCCTCAATTTGAGCCTCTTGGGATAAACTGGAGCCAAAATCAGGCAAAAATTGCTATTGGTTCTGGCGGTTTTTGGGGTAAAGGCATTGGAAAGGGTTCTCAATCCCAATACGGATTTTTGACAGAACCCCAGACTGATTTTATTTTCGCTTCTATTGCTGAAGAATTCGGCTTAATGGGAGTAATATTATTGCTGTTTTTGTTTGGGGTCTTGGTCTGGCGGATTATGAGAGTGGCAATGTTTAGCGCTTCAAATTTCCCGCGACTTTTTGCCTCTGGTTTGGCTATTTTTTTAGTGGCTCAAATTTTTATCAATATTGGAATGAATTTAGGTATTTTGCCGGTTATCGGCATACCTTTGCCCTTGATCAGTTACGGAGGAAGTAATCTAATTGCTATTTTACTTGGAATCGGTATTTTACAAGGTCTTCGAGTTTATTAGAACTTCCTCCCCTATCGGTAAAAATGAGATAGGGAAGGGGTTGAATAAGCCATATTTGTTATCCGATAGTTATCCACAATAACCCCTGTTGACAGGGGTTTTTAGCTTGCGATAATAAAGTAATGGAACAAGAACCAAATAAGTTCATATCTATTCAAGAAGCTACAAAATTCTGCGATCACTCACAGGAATATTTGAGTTTGCGCGCCAGACAAGGAAAGTTGAAAGCAGTGAAATTTGGCAGAAACTGGGTGACAAAAAAAGAATGGCTGGATGCATATATAGCGAGCGCTGAAAATTATAAAAATAATATTAAAAATAACGGAAAAAAGCTCAAGAAAATAGTTCTTCCGCCGAAAAATCTTCCGGTTGGCAATGTGGTTAGCGAGTTTTTCCAAACATATTTCCAAAAACCAAATTTTCGTTTTGGATTTGCCTTAGTAATAGTTTTGGTCTTAATGGTTGCTGCTCTTGGATTATGGGGTAAAGATTCTTTGAAGGCCGTAACAGATGACGTTACAAATGTGATGTTGGTCGCAGAATCAAAAATATCAGAGGATGAAATTTATTCTGCCGCTGTTTTTGGCGCGGCAGATGTTTTTAAAAATTATTTCAAATGGCTTATTCAAAATCCTGTGGTAAAAATAATTGAGAAGAATGCAAAATTTGTTTGGCAGAATAATAGAGAAGGTTTTAAAGATATTGCAGAGGCAATTGGCTCTAGTTTTAGTAGGGCGAAAGAGTTTGTTTTGAATTGGCTTAGACCGTCTAAGCCCGAGCCGGCCAAAGAGGGCTTGGTGGTAATTCCTTCAACCGAGAAAGATGCAGAAGTAAAAGAAAAAATAAAAGCGGCTTTTTCCGACGAAGTAAAAGTGGAGCTGACAGACAAGGCCTCAGGAATTATTACCCCGGTTTTTAAGACAGGAGAAGGAGATAGATATCTTTATATCTTAGTGCCGATTAAGAACTAGAAAAAATCAAAAATTAAAAATCAAAATGCAAAATGACAGTTCAAAATTTAAAAATGAATTTAAGAAAAGACTTTATAATTGGGTTTTAAGATTAATTAAGTTTATTGATAAACTTCCCAAAGATTCCGTAGGAAATGTATTAGGAAAACAGCTTTTAAGAAGCGGCACAAGCATCTTGGCAAACTATATTGAAGCTAATTCAGCTAGTTCAAAGAAAGATTTTATTAATTTTTTTACTTACTCATTAAAATCATCCAATGAATCAAAGGTTTGGCTAACATTATTAAGAGATACAAACAAAGGAGACCAAGCGGAATTAAAATGGCTGTTAGAGGAATTAATCCAAATCGCCAATATTTTTGCTTCCAGCATTTTAACATTGAAAGGGAAGAAATAATTTTAACACTTTGAATTGTCATTTTGATATTTGATATTTACATTTTAAATTTTTTCCATGATGTCAATCAAGAAATATCTAACCGTAATAATGCTTTGTTTTTTGCTCGGTGCTTATTCAGTTGACGCTGATGTAATGGAAAGCCAGAATTACCGGCTGGAATCAGATGAAATTAATATGGGAGCGATAGGAGAAATGAGGGATTTTTCAAAAACAGATCAGAATTTGCCAGAGGGACCAATTGTTATTTTTACCCGTGAAATATCTGTTTGGGAAATAATGTTTGGCAGCGCTTTAGTATTACTGCTTTTAGTTTTTCTTTATTATCTTGTTTTTAAAAAGAGATTATTTTCAAAACAATGATTAAAGGTTTTTTTAAAAAAGTTTTTTCTGTCTTGATTATTTCTCTTTTGCTTTTTTCAAGTATTTCGGTTTTTCTTTTTTTTCCGAAGTTGATTGTAAAAGCTCAAGGCATGACAAGCACGAATTATAAAATTATATCAAGCGATATTAATGCCGGAGGAAGGGATGATCAAACGTCAACAACCTATAAAATGCAAGAGACGATTGGCGGGATTGCCACCGGAATTTCAGAAAGCGCTCTTTATAAACTAATGGCCGGTTATCGGACTATTGATGATTTAACTATTACCTTTTCTATTAATGATTTGGCTATTGGCTTTGGTACTTTTTCTGCTACTAATAGCCGTTGGGCAACTTCTGATGAGACAGGCGCTATTTCAGAGCCGGCAAATCAAAATCCAACCTATATTACTATTTCCACCAATGCTCCGAACGGCGCCATTGTTTCTGCCAGGAGCCAAGGCGATGGCACAGCTGTGGAAGCCAATGGTTCGGCC
>Ga0210051_1006392_pt1 | contig 11119 bp, 7 predicted proteins | sample CryGey092014_all_FD_185464 | JGI IMG/M metagenome (GOLD analysis project Ga0210051, IMG submission 185464) | Groundwater microbial communities from aquifer - Crystal Geyser CG23_combo_of_CG06-09_8/20/14_all (SPAdes) (version 2) | ecosystem: Environmental > Aquatic > Deep subsurface > Groundwater ...
TGTCTGCCATATCCATATTCTCTTCCCTTTATCAAAATCTATTACCCTCATATCAATGGCACGCTGGATAAGACCACGGTTTTTTACTTCCTTATCTGTCTCGACCATCTCAAAAAACTTATCCACACCATCCCTTTTCTCATGTATCTTATCTTCAATACGAAGCCTTACCTGTGGTAATGTCAGGTCATCAACATTAGGAATGAAGTAAGCTGTTGCGATTGCACGAAGTTTTTCTTCCGACAATCCATATTCTTTATTATAAATAAGTAGTCCTATCTTATTCTCGATGGATTTTTTTTCGGCTTTCTTTTCAGCTTCCGTCACTTTATCTTCAAACACGAACTTAACTTTTATCCCTTGATTATCCCCGTTAAGGCAATAAGGTGACTTTCTGAGAAGGAAATAAATCAATTCAATATCATTACGCTTAAGATCACGTACACCATTGAATATGAATTTTTTTGGTATATAATGTTTCTTCCCCTTTTCATCTGTAACAATGTTCTCCGCATATCTCCATACTTCCGTTCCTGTAAGTGTTTTCACATTCGCCATAAGATCAAAAGAAATGGAGTTTGGTTTGTCAGGTAATCTGTTGTGTGGTAACCTACTCTTAATAATTCGATTAGGTGGATACACAACTTTTACTGGAAATTTGCCGTGAAAATGTTTCTCGATTGCCTCAATTTCTTTTGGGAATCGTGATAATTCAAAAATTACATCATTCTTGTATAACATAGCATATCTGGTTTTAAAGGAAAGAGGAGGGATTTATTTTTACCCCTCCTTATCCTGTGATTACATTTAAGCAGATTCCATGAGGACAAACTGATTCCCACCACGGAAATGTGCACCTATATGGCATCTCTGATAAGTATTTCTCTTATCAAATTCGGTTACTTTAAGTCCTTCACCGGCACCACCTACCTGCCATACTTCCATTCTGCGGGAGTATTTACCAAGGGCACGGTAACGAGTACCTATTGAATCAACCATATTACCAGAAACGGGGTCTTTTTTCCTGTTGATAGGCATAAATAATCCCATGTGTGGTGCATTATAACCGGTTGCTCCATAGAGTGTCGGGTTATTGAACACACCCATCCTCTTGAATAAGAATGTCCTTTCTGATTTGGTTAGATATGTGAAGTTCACTGAAACGCTAAGTGCTTCGTTATTGTTGAACAAAACACTATTGGAAGCCTGCCTTGCAAATTGAACATTGGTATTTTGCAAGTAGTCTACCAATGAGTTCTCGATGTCCTGATGAAGTTGTATCCCTAACAGTCCAATGATATAATTCCCTGCAAAATTTCTGTCAAGAGTATTATCCATCTCATCAAATTCATCAATATCAAAAGCACCAGCAACATAAGTCTGTTCATTACCTACACGTCTTGTATAAGGAATAGCACCCTCAGTTGTCCTGATTGGTCTGCCCGTATCAGGATCGGTGATGACATTAGTACTCTCCTTACCCCAGAGTAAGGCACCATCAATTTTAAGTGCCATACGATAGTCAATGTCGATCTGTCCCTTGAAATAATATGCCGGTATTGACTGTCCCTTGCTGGTTACATCAAACCATGTCTGATTTACCATCTCAGTTCCAGTATATCCAATGGTCTCCTTGATAATTTGTGCCCAGTTGGAATATTCCCATGTTCCCGATACAGCACCTTCCGGTTGTCCTGATCCTTCAGAGAAAGCACTTGAAGAAATCACCAGTTCCTCACCCGCTGTTAATGCAGGAAATTGATCTGTAATCTCGCTCGGAGATACTGTTATAACTGGTGCTGCTGGTACTGTAATATCAATGTCTGTTACCGATCCGGTAACTTCATTCTGGAATAAAACAATATCCCAACGTCTTACATAGAAATTATTATTGGCATCAAGGTCAACAGGATCGAGTGTGAATGTAATGTCAGCACCCGCTGCTGGTTGCTGAACACCATCCAAAACATGAATAACAGTATGAATATGATTTTCTTCATAGTGTCCGTAAATATCTCGTGCTACCGGCTGCTCAAATCCCATGGATCTAAGTAACTGGAAATACGAAGCTCCCTGATCTCCGTACCTGCTAAAAAGTACGTTGAGTTTCTCAGGCTTATGAATGTCAAAGCCCGAAACTATGTCAGAGGCATATATTTGTGCAATAGCATCTGGTCCCATAATAATGTGGTTTTAAATGAATACTATCAAAATACCGCTTCTTGTGATTACTGTCTTAATTACCTTTCATATTCTGCCTGAAATGCCTTTTCTTTCCTGGCTTCATCCGATTCTGGTTCCTCAGTTACCGGAGGAGTATCAGTATTTTTTCCTGACGGATTATGGTAAGTCTTTAAATACTCTTCTTCTGTCATAGATCGCGCACGTTCAAATATGGCGTGTGCTATCTCTGGCATATTAGAAAGTATCACCTCGGAGTACATCTGTGTCGCAACACTTGTGACATTTGCTTCATTAACTTCCATCTGGTTACTAATTACAAAGTCAAGAGCATTGGTCAATATAACCTTCCTGGTCTCCTCTGGTAAAACAAAGTTGACAATAGGTTCCTTACTCCCTTTGATCAGAATTGGAATAATTTTAAATTCCTCTCCCATTTTTTCATTTACCATTGTCCAGTCAGCCTTTTTCCTGGCTTCAATTTCAGGTGTCCACTTGTTCTTTTTTTCGGTTTCATCTTCCGGAATCTCCGGCATCTTGATTTTACTCTTGAGTTCCTGGAGTTTGGATTTGGCCCTTCCCCCTTCAGTCGTTACACCAATAAGGTTAGTTTCATATTCCAGTTTATTCTGCTCCAATTCCTCCTGGGTAAGGTCTCCCGATTCAACCTTCTTTGAATCAATTTTGTTAGGATCCACATTGAATTTCATCTCGAAATATCTGCGCACCTGTGGTTCCTTCCCTGCCAATGAAGGATTATCAACAATATGTTGTAAGACTAACGCATCCATGTCATCCATGTTTGCCACATCCGTAACATTTAACTTACTGAATACTCCTGCATCTTTAATTCCCGTACTGCGAACAAACTCATCAAACCTGGCAATATCATCATTCGCGTAATGATGCTTTGGCTTTGTCTTTAACTGAGTCTCAAGAGTCCGGGTTTTCTGTCTCAGAGTCTCTAACTCCTGAAGCTGTGCGGGTATATTTGCTTTTTTTAACTCGTCTACATTTGTGAACCGATCACCGAAAATCTCTTTCAGTCTGCTGGACACAATTGCTTCTGGGTCTGGTACGTTCTTTGTATCAACTGGCGGATTAATATCAGCCAGTAGTTTAGGGTCGGGTACTGGTACTTTATCTGGTTTTGGTTGTGCCGGATCAGCCTTAATCCCTTTCCTTTTGTTAATCTGTTCCGTGATTTTTGCCGTATCAACACCTTCTGCCTCTAATAAGGCATCAAGTTCATCATCTCTGCTGTCTTTGTTTTCTGACATAACATTTAATGGTTTAATTTACAAATATAATAATTTTTTTATATTGTTGTTGCCGATTCAGTTTCTGCTTCTTTTTCAACTATGTCCAGACTACTCTGCAAACCTAATAATTCTTTTTTGCGTTCATGTTCTAACTGAGCAAATTTCTCATCAATACTTTTTTTAGCATCATAAACTCTAATCTCTTCATCAGATTTAATTCTTTCTTCAGATTGAAGTAATTCAGACTTTAACTTAATTGCCTCTTGCTCGCGTTCTTTATCCAACTTCATGTTATCTCTTTGCAGATTCAATTGTCGTTCTTTATTCTTTTTACTCTTGTAATTCAAAAACGCTTCGGCATATTTCAGATTTCCTGACTCCAGGAGTCTTTCTATCATCAGAAAGTCCGATAACTCTATTCCAATGATACCATCCCTGTCGGCATTCATGGCATTTATTGCTGCTTGCTTAATGGTATCCTTTCTTTCTTTTGTGGGTTTTGCTTCATATTTAATGAAATAATCAGCATCCACAGCATCCGCACCGACACTTATAACCTGTACCCCTATTGAACCTATCACCGGAATATAACCCTTATAAGCTATTTTATCATGTTTAATCAATAGTTGTACCCTTAGTGATATATTCCTGGCTGTCCTTTCTTTGATGTCAAGATATGCACTGTAAATAGGTCTGAGAGCATTATTTGTTGCTGCAAGTGCAAGTTCTGAACCTCCAACAGACATTTCCGGATTAGGAGAAGAAGCATCCGTAATCTGATTTATACCTGTGTTTTCACGGATAAAATTGATATTGAGTTCAAAAACCCTTATGAACTCCATAAGTTGCGGACCAATACCTCCTGTAAGTTCCTGAATAGGCTTCCATGCACCTGGAGTATTTAGTATGCCCTTATGTGTCGTGGCTTTATAGATAAGATTACCTGTCTGTGATCTTATCTTTAAAAGTTCTAACGGTTTTAACTTATTTCCTCCAAGAGTCATGTTTTGTAATGCCGTGAACTCAATTGCTATACCCGGAGGTGCTGCCATTGCTATTGCGTTCTGTAACTTGTAATAAGCAAGTGCCATCTGGTGCAGGTGTGTCTCACAAAGACTTACAAGTGATCTGAAAGGCAGTTTATACAGATGATAGGACAACTCCACTTCCTTCTTGCCTGGGCGCGGGATGTCATATTGTAACCCAAAATCATAGACACGATCAAGACCGATGATCCATTTACATTTATAAACGACTTTTATATCGAATTTCTCTGTCTTTTTCTTTTCATCATTAAATACTTTTCCCCACTTCTCATCATAGGTCAATGAATTACCCCATTTATTTAATCTTGTAGTGCGGTATTTGCTATCTACCGACATCCATTCCGCATCGAGTATATTAACAAGAAAACCATCATAGTTTCCTGTCATGGTCTCTTCATTGTAAGTCATGTTGTCAATAGAAACATTGCCCCCGACACCGTTATATTCATTAGCGAGTTGGCGTAGTTGTTCTTCTGGTATGTCGGGATTCAGTTTACGAAGGTCGGAGATCAACACTTGTATGATCTCTCCTCCATATTCCATATTTTTGTGATTCCAATGCCTTGAATACTGACCAATAAATACTTCTGGATCAACATATCTTACCCTGACTTTTTTAGTGTATTGATCAACATAGTCTTTTGTCCCAAGACAATTAATCACACACGCATCTCTGATGAGTTTTTTCTTTATCTCCTTCCAGTCGGAGATGTAAAAAGTATAATCAAGTGCCTGTTCAATCTCTGTTTCTTTTGCGAGTTTAAAACCTCCGGCTCCTTCATAAAGATTAAGTTCTTCTATTGAATCTGGAATATATTCCCCTGAATTATCTATGCCAAGTCCCTGATTAATATATTGAAGTGCTTCTTTAAATTTCATCCGATATATCAAGTCCAGTTTTGCATTTTCTTTCTCTTCAGTACTTGTAGGATCTATTGCCGTGGCTACTATTTGATGATCTGTCTGCTCCATCATTCCCTCAACAACACGCAGAAACTTAGGCATAACAGAAAAAATATCCCAGTTAATATTCATATAACCTTTCATGTCACCATTTTCCTCGCTCTCATCAAGTAATATCTCCTGGTATTGTTTGATGTTCTGTCTTCCATCCGCCAATGCTCTTAGAGTCTGTATCTCCTTCACCATACTGAATGGAAGAGCGGTTTTCTCTTGTTTCCATTGTGCAAACATGGCTTCACACCATTGTTTACCCCAATTTTCATTCTTATCAGTCGGATTAATTTGATCTTTTGGGAATGGGTATGATCCCGTGGCATATTTTTCCAGTGAAATATCAGTCATTACATGGAAATTTTGGGTAAAGTTAATATTTTTTAGAATAACTATATGTCTTTTTCTTTAAATAATTATCAAGAGTATATTCCTTCTCATTCAAATCCTCTATTTCATCATATATTCCACGTGTACCAAGTAATGCGTATCCGCCTGCGGTAAACAGGTCATAATTGGTCATATCTTCAGGTCCATCAATATCCCTGCACTCCTCCAATACCTCGATATGCGTTTCTTCATCAGCTTCATTTTCTATCCATGTCATATATTCGGTAAAAATATCCTGTTTCACCTTGTTTGCAGTAACTCCCGGTGTCTTATTTATCTCAAAAGTTCTTGGATCGACTTTATAAAGCAGATAACCTTCATAACCTCTTTCAAAAAAATAGTCCCAGAGTAAAGGAACGTCTATTTCGGGAAACATCTTGACTCCAAAATAGACACACATCATCAACATATCCTCCGCATAGATGTTTTTATCAAAAGTCCTTTGAGCATAAATACAGACGAACTTACGCTTCATTGAAAAATCTTTGTCTTTGATTTTTGCTTTTCTGACTACCGCACCACCTCCTTTGGATTTACGATTACCTTTGGTGATATTAAACTTAAATGGGTCTCCTCCTGCCACACCCCAATGAGTATTTCCAGGTTCCCATATACCCTCATCTTCATTCCAAAATTTACGATTTGCCTCATCAATATTCAACTGATGACTGACTTTAAATTTGCCTTGTGGGTTCTCTATAAATTGAACTATACTATCTCTTATGTTGTCTTTCCAAACAAAATTACCGGTTACTATTGCTTGTTTTGTAAATGATAGTTCATCAATATAACTTTCAAGTTTATTCATATTAAAACCTGATGACCTGGCCGCAGTACGAAAACACTCTGCAAACCTCAATGGATACAACCTTATTTCGTCTGATAATCCCTCCTGATCACCTGCATCGATATAACCCTTGCGTCTGTTTAATAGATATTCCCTTGCACCTATCTCTCTTCCAATAAACTCTGATTGTGCCTTATTTGGAGTTCCAATAACACTCATACCATATTGATCAATAAATCCCTGCAACCCGTCATCTGCAGGTATAAAGAGATTTGCAAGTCCTGATCTCGTCTGTCCGTTTGGAGTTCTCTCATAGAAATTACTCATCATACATTGATGTTTAAATAGTTTTCCTCCTCCTTTCTCCATTTCACCTACTGTTGAAGTTTTTATGGTATATCCAATAATATCACCACCCATTACAAGACACTCTTTTACCACCGTATGTCTATCCCAGCATGAAAGACCCTTTTTGAGTTTACCCACTTCATCGTCATGGTGAAAATAGAGTTTATCACCATCATAAGCCGATGGATCTGCTATTTCATAATTGATGCCCGATTCAAGTCCAAGTTCTGACATTGATAATGATCCACGCGAAGAAAGTCTTTTGGCGGGTGGAGAAAATGAAAGTTCTGTCTTTGGAGATGTAGATCCTTCGTAATTTGGTTTAAAGAAAAATGGTAATTTCTTCCATGGCCCCACAAGATATCTTAGAAAACACTTACGCGACTGCACATCATTCATAGACTGTATACCTCCAAATGCTCCACTAGTACGGCTTATGATCTCATAGTTGATACATTCTGCCCTATATGTTGCACCCTCCCTTCTGTGTTTGGGATAGTTGAATCCATAAAATATCCTCCTGCCAAAGTCAACCCAGTCATAATCGCCCTTTTCATCTTTTATGGCGATACCCTTGTTGTTAACCCGTGGTGCCTTGGTTTCATTGAATATCTTACGTGCGAAGAGAAAAAATCTTCTATCCCTATCTCTGTATTTCGGCAATCCTACATCAATACTAAACCATCCGCAATAGAAATAATGCCAACCATCAATATAAGTAGGCACACCATTATTCCAAAACCAATATCCATTAAGTCTGCATTCCCATTGTAGTCGGATAAATTCTATTTCTTCGGTGTAAATGTCTTTATGTTCCTCAATCTCCTCCCAAATCTCATCAAGAGTTTCGTACTTGACTTGTAATTCCTTTAATCGTTTTGGAAGTTTTGGCGGATGCCACATCTGTTCCGATGCCTGTATTCCCCAATTATCTATCAGGTGTGGTTCCGGTGGTTCCGGCAGATCAATCCATATTGGTATTAAATCTTTATCATCGGCATTAACCCAAACGCCTTTCTCTGCCTCTCGATATTGAGATAATATCTGAGGATCAACTTCTTTATAATAACGCTTTAATAATGTTATGTTGTTCATTAAAAATTAAAGTTCTTTTGTTCAATGATCTGAACCTTTAACTCAGGAATTATATAGGGAAGAGGATAAATTGTATCTAATGTCCTATTGCAGTAATATGGACCTGATATTTTGTCAATTTTATTATTCAACTCATAAATAACACTTATCATCTCTACAAGGTCGGCCTTGCTTATTGGCGAAGGAGAAAATATATGCCTTACTCCAAACCAAAAAGAATTACTATCAATTATCCATTTACATATCCTGGCGAGTTCTAAACACGTAATGCCATTCCATATATGATTAACCCATCCTGTCACAATTGTGTTTTTATGTGTACGAACCCATTCGAGTAAGTCCTGACTATTATTCCTGTTTTCTCCTATTATTGATGTCCTTATTATAGTACAATTACGAGGTTCTCCTGCTGATTTAGAAATGCCATATATACTTGTATCATCTGCCAAATCCGTTTCGTTATAGTTACCCTTCAGACCATTAAATACACAATCTGTTGATATATGTATCAGGCCAATGCCATATTTCTCGCAATAATCCGCCATGACTCTCGGAAATAAAGAATTTACCGTAAGAAATTCTATTGGTTCTTTTATACGTTTATTGATAATGCCAATCACATTTATAATCACATCACCCCTTTTTATTTCCAGTTGTTTTAATTGAAAATAAAAATCATTTTTCTGAATTTTCATTGCCTCGACCTGACTTCTCACAACTGAAACAGACCCCCTTATATACTTATGGAGATATGAGCCAAGCATACCATTTGCTCCGAAAATAAATATCTTCATGTTATTCTTTTTTAAAATTTCTTTCTCCTTCGTTAAAATGATAAATTATTGAATCATTGGAAGTTATATGCTTTATACCTTTCTCTGTAAGCCTCAGATAAAATTCTGTGTCGCCCGTCCTGTTGATCCACGATGAATATTCCCAATTGCCATATCTTTCAAGGGTAGTGATATTGAATTTTTCAAGATATTTCTTACAGTTCTCTTCCTGCAACCAATCCTGTTAATACCGCTCCTATTATTGCCACTTCTGTATTCATTGCAAGTCTGGTGTCAGTATATGTTGTGCTCTATAATTATATTCTTTACTCAGTTGTTCAAAAATATCTCTATTTTTATAAAACAGAGTAGCTTCATCTGTCTTGTATTGTGTACGTGCGTGCCACTGATGGATGACAATAGGATCTGTAACCAGTTCTATTTTCAGTCCAAGACATCGAATCTGATGCACCAGATAGTTATCATCATAACCCACACCATAGGCAAACCTCTCTTCAAAACCATTGAGTTTGATCAGGTTTTTGGCGGTTATTGCAGAACAGAAATGATAATATACCGGTCTGTAGACAGGATGGTTATACCACGCACTCTCCCCGTCAAATGTAGCACATCTGTTGTGAATAACCGATCCTGCCTCTTCCCCTTCGCCCTGTGAATAACATGCAAAAGAAAGATATGCATCGTCCCTTACTTTCATTGCGCGCCCCAGAACATCTCCCATGTGAAAACATTCAGGATTCTGGATGACAATAACATCTGGATTTTTTGTTAGAGCATAATGAAATCCAATATTAAATACCGGAGCAGGATTAGACCATGTTTTGTTTTCCGGTTTACGGACAATGACTTCAAATGGATAACAACCCAATGATAACTCCTCGCCACTGTCATTAACCACTATAACACAAAAATTATATTTATCGGGTTCATACTGACGAAAAGACTCTAGTGTTTTTATTAACTGTTTTTGCCTTGCATGATATGCCATAACTATTGTCACCATCTTCCGTGCCCCCTGTCCAATATGTTTGAGTGTGATCTTATTTCTTGTGATTGTGTATGGTAATAATACAATTCATCCTCTGGTAACTTATCCACCAAATCATAATACCATGGCCGATGATGCGCCGTATATGGCCGGTTTGTCCGTATTGCATTTAATGATGTGAATGGCACCTTATAGAGTGCAAATGTAGTGTCAATGTCTGCGTGAAAATATTGTGGATCAAGTGGATGTTGCCAGAACTGTGCCTCCCAGTCTTTTGTAACCTGATTTGGGATGTCGTTTATCTCCAGAGAGAATCCGCATTTGTCATACTGCGGATAACGTCTTAATCCCTCTTCCAATACTTGCAAAAAGTCATCCGGGATATTAGTTAAATCCAGGTCAAGATCAGTAACAATATAATTTCCTTTTATTCCGAGTATATCCAATACGTTATGTGTCCACACAACCTTATGACCATAATTATCCGGCATCCTCAATACCTGATATGACGAATTGTTATAGTATTCCAATAGTGGCGGATAATCTGAATGATTATCAACAAAAATAGGTTCACACCCTCTTTGCGCAACAAAATTTGCAAGACTTACTGGAAGTGTTAGTCTATTATATGTGATTATAAGGCATTTCATTTAAAGTCATCTGTTTTACGAAAATGACATACATAATATTCTGGTGTTGATATCTTTATATAAGGCAAAGGTAAGAGATATTTTTCAATCATGTGCCAATCGTGGTTATATTCATTTCCCCATACCACATCTATGTTTCGCCTATGAGCAATAGAACTGGTTCCAATAGATCGCTGAACCGGAATCACTGTTCTTTCATATTTCTCTGCCATTATTGTGTCAACCAGATAGTCATTATAATACACCCAGTCATATTTTGATGTATCAAAGTTCTTGTTTATAATGCTTAAATGATTCACGCCAAACGCATCATCATGGTCAAGATAGCAGATAATCTCTCCCTGCGCCATCTCAATACCTGTGTTTCTGACCATCCCGCTGAATTGAGATTGTTTTTCAATATACTTGAAATGAATAAATTGTTGATCAGAATAATATTTTCTCCAAAGTTGTTCTGCAATCCTGCATCCATCGGAGATAATAATCAACTCTGCAAGTCTGAATGTCTGTTTACAAAACGATCTTACTGCCTGAATAAATCTAAACTCAGGATTATCTGCACTATGAGTTATTGCATTCTCATAATATCCAAGGTTCACAGGCATTATTACTGATATTCTCATC
>Ga0210051_1006394_pt1 | contig 11116 bp, 8 predicted proteins | sample CryGey092014_all_FD_185464 | JGI IMG/M metagenome (GOLD analysis project Ga0210051, IMG submission 185464) | Groundwater microbial communities from aquifer - Crystal Geyser CG23_combo_of_CG06-09_8/20/14_all (SPAdes) (version 2) | ecosystem: Environmental > Aquatic > Deep subsurface > Groundwater ...
ACAAAAAAGAAAAGGATAAAATTATTTTAAAAATGCGAGAATTAGACAAAAATAGTGATAGATTGAATAAAAACCTAAAGGAGTTGAATGAAGAGTTTAATAATCTAATACTCCAAATTCCCAATTTGCCCTTTGGCGATGTTCCAGTAGGTAGAGATGAAAGAGATAATGTAGTTTTGAGAGAGGTAGGCGAGAAGCCAAAATTCGATTTTAAATTTAAAAATTACTTGGAAATTGCCGAGAATCTTGATTTAATCGATGTCAAAAGAGCGGCGAAGGTTGCCGGCACAAGATTCGGTTACATAAAAAGAGAGGCAGTTTTACTTGAGTTTGCTTTAATTAATCTCGCTTTTGACACTTTAATTCGAGAAGGTTTTATTCCGGTTCTGCCACCGGTAATGCTTAAACCGGAAATGGCAAGAGGTATGGGGTATTTAGAACAAGCCGACAAAGAGGAGGCCTATTATCTTTCGCAGGATAATTTATATTTAGTCGGTACCGCCGAGCAATCAATAGGCACAATGCATGCCGATGAGATTTTTAATGAAAAAGATTTACCCAGAAGATATGTTGCTTTTTCAACCTGTTTTAGAAGAGAAGCCGGTTCTTATGGAAAGGACACTAAAGGAATTCTTCGCGTCCATCAATTTGATAAAGTGGAGATGTTTAGTTTTGTGAAACCAGAAGATTCTATAAAAGAACACAAATTTTTCTTAGAAATGGAAGAAAAATTGATGCGAGCGTTAAAAATTCCCTATCGGGTTATTAATATTTGTACCGGGGACCTGGGGAGACCGGCAGCAGCAAAATATGATATTGAAGCCTGGCTGCCAAGTGAGAATCGCTATCGAGAGACTCATTCCACCTCAAATTGCACTGATTTCCAGGCCAGGAGGTTAAATATTCGTTATCGCAAAGAGAAAGATAAAAAATTCGAATTTGTTCATACAGTAAATGGCACTGCTTTTTCTCAAAGACCAATACTGGCGATAATTGAAAACTGTCAACAAAAAGATGGGAGTATAAAAATTCCCGAAGTTCTTCAAAAGTATCTGAATTTTAAAGTAATTAAATAAAAAACTGCAACCCGACCCGCTCACAGTATGAAAGAAAAAACGATTTTGATTAACGGATTAGAAGTTAATTATAAAGAAGCAGGAGAGGGGAAACCTCTTTTAATTTTACACGGCTGGGGGAGTTCTTCTGATTCTTGGGTGTCCGTTCAGAAAATCTTGTCTGGCCAGGGCTACAGGGTGGTTTGTCCTGATTTTCCAGGATTTGGAAGGAGTAAGACTCCTCTCGAAACCTGGGGTGTGATAGATTATGCGAGATGGGTGGTTAGTTTTACGGATTCGCAAAATTTCGAAAAATTTCTTGTTTTAGCCCATTCTTTTGGCGGGAGGATTGCTATAAAACTCGCGGTAAATTATCCTGAAAGGTTAAACGGGCTAATTTTGTGTGCTTCGGCCGGGATAAAACCAAAACCGGGATTAAAGACAAGAATAATTTTTCAATTAGCAAGGATTGGAAATGCGATATTTACCCCAATGCATTTAAAAAGATTAAAGGACTGGGTTCGGAATATTTTTTATATTTTTTTACGTCACAAAGATTATGTAAAAGCCGACGGGACGATGAAAGAAATAATTAAAAAAGTTTTAGAAGAGGATTTACTTTCCGACCTTCCCCAAGTTACAATAAAAACTTTAATTATCTGGGGTAAAGATGACAAAATAGTCCCGGTGCAGTATGCCCACATTTTTAAAGAGAAAATTAAAAATTCAGAACTTAAAATTTTACCCAAAACTGGCCACAGTCCTCATTTAGAAATTCCGGAAAAATTAGCTGAAATCGTAGAAAATTTTTAAAAACAAAATATGTTTTATTTATTAAACCTGTTTTGGTTCATCCGAACCACAAAAGCAATTTTATTTTGGCTTTATCTGTGGCAATTAAAAGAATATCATATTGGTCGTTTTTTGGCTCACTTTTCTACCGAGAAAGGGCGACAACTTTTATTAAATAAGCTCTTTATCCTTAAATTTGTTTTAATTCTCTTTTTTCTTTTTGGATTTTCTCTTTTTGGCTTTGGAATTGAAATATTGCCTTTCTCAATATTCTCCTCAAATATTTTTTTGAACTTTTATTTTTTTGAATTTTTTGTCAGGATTCCGTTTTTAGTTTTAATCTTATATATTTTTGAAGCAGTTCACGCTTCGTTTAATTTCTTTCAAAAGAAATTAAAAAAACCGGTTCTGACCAAAAAAACTGTTTTTTTAATCTCTACCGCGTTAGTTTTAGAGGTCTTGTTTATCGTGGTTCTTTCTTTATATTTTAGAGACGAATTTGGGTATATAAATTTTATCCCCGCTACTTTTTATCTTTTATTGTTTGATATTTTGACTCCCTTGATTGCTTCTGCCCTTTTTCTGATTTTTCAGCCCTTAGCGGTTTTAGGAAGAAATCAAGTTATTAAAAGAGCAAAAGAAAAGAGAGATGGATTTAAAAACCTCCTGGTTGTCGGTATTACCGGTTCTTACGGCAAAACTTCTACTAAAGAATTTCTATCCACAATTCTATCTGAAAAGTATAAAGTTTTAAAAACAAAAGAGCATCAAAACTCAGAAATTGGAATTTCTCAGTGCATATTAGACGATTTGAAACCGGAACATGAAATTTTTGTTTGTGAAATGGGTGCTTATAATAGAGGAGGGATAAGATTACTTTGCGATATTGCCAGACCAAAAATCGGGATTTTAACCGGGATTAACGAGCAGCATATGGCTACTTTTGGCTCCCAGGAGGATATTATAAAAACCAAATACGAATTAATCGAAAGCCTGCCCGGAACAGGCCTTGCTATTTTTAATGGCGAAAATTCTTATTGTTTAGAACTTTATAAAAAAACAGAAAAGCCAAAAAAATTATATTCTTCAATTCCTGCAACCGTAGAAAAAGATGTATTTCCCGATATTTGGGCAGCCGACATCAGAATAGAAAAAACCTCCCTTTCTTTCCAAGTTTTTTCAAAGGCGGGGGAATTTACTGAATTTAAGGTTAACTTGGCAGGAGAGCATAATATTTCCAATATTTTAGCTGCCGTTTCTTGCGCAAAAGAACTCGAAATGGGATTTGAAGAAATCTCTGAAGCCTGCAAAAAGATTTCACCAGAACAAGGAGCAATGAAAATTTTGAAAGGAATAAATGGTTTGAATATAATTGATTCAACCTATTCTTCAAACCCTAAAGGGGTGATGGTCGCTTTAGACTATTTAAATCTTTGGCCGGGCAAAAAAACCATTGTTATGCCCTGTCTTATTGAATTAGGCAAGGCAACAGTCGAAGTTCATAAAAGAATAGGAGGAAAAATTGGTGAGGTTTGTGACTTGGCAATAATTACTACCAAGGAAAGGTTTAAAGAAATAAAAGGAGAAACGACAGAAAAAGGGATGAAAAAAGAAAATATTCTATTTTTAGAAAACCCAGAGGAAATTATTGAGAAAATAAAAAGTTTTTCCAAGCCAGGCGATACTGTTCTTCTTGAAGGAAGAGTATCAAAAAAGGTATTAAAAGAATTGATTGGATAAAAAGCTTGTCAAATTATGAAAACAATCTCCATATCTCTATCGCCAAATACCGAAAAAGATGACATTTCTTTAGCTTTAAAATTAATATTTCAACCCAAGGAATGGAAAAAAGGCGAAGTAATCGAGAAATTAAAAGAAGAATTTAGAAAATATTTAAAGGTAAAATATGCTTTTTCCTTTAATAGCGGCAGAGCTGCTTTAATGGCAATTTTGAATGCAATTGGTGTCAAAGCAGGGGATGAGATTTTGTTACAGGCTTTTACTTGTAATGCAGCCGTTAATCCAATCATAAATCAAACAGCAAAACCAATCTTTGTTGATGTAGAGGATACCATAAATATTAACCCGGAGGATTTGAAGAAAAAAATTACTCAAAAATCTAAAGCGGTGATGGTTCAGCATACTTTTGGCTGGCCGGCTCAAATTGATAAAATTTTAGAAATTGTAAAACAGAATAATTTATTATTAATTGAAGACTGCGCTCACTCTCTGGGAGCTAAATATTCGGGGAAGTTTTGTGGAACTTTTGGCGATGCGGCTTTTTTTAGTTTCGGTAGGGATAAAATAATTTCTTCGGTATTCGGTGGAATGGCTGTCACTAATGACGAGAACTTAGCTAAAAAATTAGAAGAATTTCAAAAAAACTTAGATTACCCATCCAGTTTTTGGATTTTCCAGCAGTTATTGCACCCAATTTTAACAAATTATTTAATTTTACCCGCTTACAGCATCAATTGTCATTTAGGAAGAATATTTTTGGGAACCTTTCATAAACTTTCTGTTTTATCCAAGGCAGTTTATAAAAAAGAGAAAGTAGGGGAAATACCAAAATATTTCCCAAAACTTCTTCCAAATGCCCTGGCAATTTTGGCCCTAAATCAATTTAGGAAACTGGAGAGGTTTAATGAGCACCGGAGAGAACTCGCCGACTTCTACGGAGAAGGACTGAAAAATGCTAATTTTACTTTACCTTTAGCAAAATCACGCAATGGTATAACCCCAACCTTTCTTCGTTATCCAATCCTGACGAATTTTGACACGAATAAAGTTTTAAAAGAAACCCAAAAGAGAAAAATTCTGTTAGACGATGGTTGGAGGAAAAATCCGATAGTTCCTCCGGATACTAATATTTGTAAAATGAAATATCCTTCTGGCAGCTGCCCGAAGGCAGAAAAAATTGCTAAAGGTATTATCAATCTACCTACTCATATCAATATTTCAAAAAAAGAAGCTGAAAAAATTCTCGATGTTCTATGTTTATTAAAGAAATAGATAAAAAAGAAACCTGGGAACACTTTCTCTTAGGATGCGGAGAAAAGACCTTTTTACAGTCTTGGAATTGGGGGGAGTTTAATAAAATGATGGGAAGTAAAATTTTGAGATTGGGAGTTTATGATGGCGATGATTTGGTTTCGGTTGCTTTAACAGTCTTAACCAGAGCTCGGCGAGGAACGTTTTTGTTGGTACCGCACGGACCAAATATAAAATTTAAAAATAAAGAGCAAAAATTAAAGACATTGGAGGTTTTGTTAAATAAATTAAAAGAAACTGGAAAAGGAGAAAGGGCGGATTTTATCAGAATTAATCCGATTTGGGAAAGAAATGAAGAAAATGACGATATTTTTGCCAAACTCGGGTTTAAAAAAGCTCCAATTCATATGCATCCTGAAGCAAGCTGGAAGTTAGATATTAAACCTTCGGAAGAAGAGCTTTTGATGCAAATGAGAAAAACTACTCGTTATTTGATTCGCCAGGCCCAAAAAAATAAAGACCTTGAAATTTTTCATAGTCAGAAATTAGAAGATCTCGAAGTTTTTAATAAAATTTATCAAGAAGTGGTAAAGGAACACCACTTTATTCCTTTCTCTTCAAATTATTTAAAAAATGAATTTTTAGCCTTCAAACCGGATAATCAAATTTCTTTGTTCTTTGGAAAATATAAAGGAAATATTATAGCTTCAGCTTTCATAATCTTTTGGTCAAATATAGGTTTCTATCATCATGCTGCTCTTTCTCCGCAATATCATAAAATTCCGATGGCTTACCTATTACAATGGGAAGCAATAAAAGAGGCAAAAAAGAGAGGCTGCATTCTGTATGACTTTTGGGGCTATGTTTCACCACAAGATAATCCTGAACATCCCTGGGCTGGTCCAACTCAGTTTAAAATGGGATTTGCAGGTTATAAAAAAGAGTATGTTAAAACCCAAGACTTTGTCTTCTCCCGGAGATATTGGTTAACCTATATTTTTGAGAAACTAAGGAAGGTAAAAAGGGGGCTTTAGCGATGAAGTTTGCCCCCTTCGGGGTTTGCCTTCATCTCCACCCTTCGCTATCGCTCGGGTAATCGATGAAGTTTGCCCCCTTCGGGGTTTGCCTTCATCTTTACCTTCACTCAACTTTGTTGAGCTCGGTTTATGAGAACCTATAGAAAACCATATCGAATAAAAAGAAAAAAGTCGGTTTTTAAAAATCTTTCTTTCTGGTTGAGTATTTTAATTTTAATTATTTCTGGAGCTATTTTTTATTTTTTTGTGTTTTTTTCTTTTTTCCAGATTAAAGAAATAAAGGTGCTGGGCTACCAGAAAATTTCTAATGAGGACATTAAAAATTTTATTGCAGAAAGAATTGAGGAAAAAATATTTTTTTTCCCGACCAAAAGCATAATCTTAGTTAACCTAAATGAGATAAATAAAGGTCTATTAGAAAAATTTCCTCAAATTGCAAAGGTTAATTCAAAAAGAAATTTTCCTGACGGCCTAACAATAACAATTGAGGAAAGATTGCCTGTCGGAGCCTGGTGTCAGGACTACAACTCTCCCCCTGAAAAATGTTTTTTAATGGATATAGAAGGAATAATCCTCGAACCCATTGAATTATCTACCCGAGCTACAGCGAAGGGTATAGAATTAATGATAAAAAGTTTGGAGCAAAAAAAAGAGATTGTTTTAGGAGATAATCCTATTGGAAAAGAAGATTTAGGCTCGATTTTAAAAATCCAGAACAAATTAAAGGAGAAAGGAATAGGGGTCAAAGAATTCGTCATTGTTTCCCAAACTCAGCTAAACGGAAAAACGGTAGAGGGTTGGTGGATTTATTTTGACCCTGATGGCGATATAGATTGGCAAATTACAGAACTCGGTTTGGTTCTGGAAAAACAAATCTCTCCTCAAAAAAAGGGAGAGCTTCAATACATTGATTTAAGGTTTGATAAAATTTTTGTTTTTCCAGAAGAAGTTTTAGAATAAGATTGTATTTCCTCACTTTATTTCTCTTAGGCGATGAAACTAAAGTTTCATCTTCACCCTTCGCTCGGCTTTGCCTCACTCGGCCAGGCGATGAAACTAAAGTTTCATCTTCACCCACGACCCCGTTAGGAGGAGTGAGAAAGAACTTTAGTTCTTTCGACTTCGCTCGGCTTTGCCTCACTCGGCCAGGCGATGAAACTAAAGTTTCATCTTCACCCACGACCCCGTTAGGAGGAGTGAGAAAGAACTTTAGTTCTTTCGACTTCGCTCGGCTTTGCCTCGCTCGGCTAGTCAATGTAGTAGATAAAGATTGAATCTCCGGCCCTGGCTTTTGGTTCGTATTGGTTTAGCCATTTGTAATACCCCGTAGGTTGATCAAATCTCGGTTCGGGATTACCTCTTCCTCCCTGTAAAAGGGTTACAGAAACCGCAAGCCAGCCCTTGGGTTTCTCTTTTGTTTCCTGAAAAGGGCTATAGGGGATATATTTTTCTTTTAAATAGTAACTCGGATCTCCTCCGCCAAAATAATCAACATAAATTTTTTCGATTTTATTATTTTCGACGAACCAAGTCAATCTTTTTAGGTCCTGGCCCCAATCATAATTTGAATCAACTACATATTTGTAGCCATTTTTTGAACCGCCGGCTATTTCGTTAAAATAGGATAAATAATGAGGAAAAACCATCAAAGAGGAACCAATATACCATAAAAAGAGAAACAGGAGCAAAAACCAAGCCATTTTTTTTGTTTTTGGTAGATTATTAATTCCTCCAATCCAGTTTTTAATGCCGATAGATACTAAAACATAAAGGAAAGGAAACGTAGGAAGAATATGTCTCACTCCAATGTTAAGATTTCCTGAGATACTGGTTATCCAATAAATTGTTAAAAATACCAACATTGAGAATTCGGTAAAATGATTTAAAATCCAGGCTTTCACTCTTTTTTTGGTCTCAACCCAGAATGGTTTCTTAATTGCCAATAGCGTAGAAAAAAGAGCAATTAAAGTAAGCAGGTGGAAAGCCAGGGGAATTTTTAGGAAATAAACTAGCGGGAAATAAAACCACCAACCCGAAGCAGAAATCATTCCCATAAAATAAACGGTATTCCCAAAGGCCGTTCTTTGGGTTGCCATTAAAAGTCCTAAAAGAAAATGACCGAAAGGCCGCAATAAAGGTTTATCCGCCATCCAGATACAAAGATTACTTAGAGAACCCATTGGGTTGGATTCTAAAAGAAATTTGGTGTCCGAAAGTTGTTTTGCCAGGGGATAATTTAAGACATGAAATTGGTAGACCGGCCAGACAATAAAAGCGAAACCGATAATTCCTGCAAAAAGCGCTAACATAACATATTTTAAAATCGCTTTCTTATTATCGGTTTTTAGCCAGGCAAAAATTATGGTAATTATTCCAAAAAATGGAACCAAAAGAATTAAAGAAAATTTTAAAAGAAGAGCTATCCCAAAAATTAACCCAGCCAGAATTATATTTTTTTTACTCGGACATTTAAGAAATTCTATCCAAAAATAGGTGCTTAAAACTACACCCAGGGCAGCTCCAACATCGGTCGTAACTAATCTGCCGTGGGTTAAGAAAGTTGGACAAAATGAAAAAAGAATAAGAGTTAAAATGGCAACTTCGTTACCGGCTAATTTCCTGGCAAAGTAAAAAAGAAACCACCCTAAAAATATAAGAAGCAGAATCATTGGAATCCTTGCCCAGAATATGATTCTATCGGGATTGTTGCCAGAATGATATAAAAATTCCGAACCAAACCACCATTGACCATTAACTTCTTCCTGCCAGGAAGGATGGTCTTTTGGAAAATTAAGGTTAAGAAAAAGAAGCGGGATTGCGGCTAAGTCTTTGACTAAAGGAGGATGCTCTGGGTTAATTCTAAAATCTTTTTGAGATAAATAAGAGTAACCTGCCGGAATATGAGCCAATTCATCCATAGTAGCCGAGTCGCCCAGCATACTGAAAAAGGCCGTAAAAAACATCACGGCAAGTAATATCCCAGCAATAATATTAGCAGTCCGATTAGACAAATTCATAATATCTCTTAAATATTATTTTTCTTTCCTTCCCATTTCTCTCTTTCTTTCTCCAACTCCCCAATTTTCTTCTTAAGTTCTACCATCTTCAATTCTCTACCCACAGTAAGTTTGTAGAACTTCTCGAGGTCAGCTTTTCTTTTTTCTATTTCAGCATAGGAGAGAGCATTGTTGAAGGCAATGGCAGCTTGGGAGGCTAGGGCAGATAATAAATTTAAATCTTGCACGGTATAAGCCTCTCCTGATAGTTTTTCGCCCAAGATAATAATACCAATCAGTTCTTCTTCAATAAAGAGGGGAAGAAAGAGAGCAACTTCTGTCTTCTGCATTTCTTTCTCTACGATATCAAGCCTCCTTTCGTCCTCTCTAACCTCTCTTTCTAATAATCTTTCTTCTATATTTTCTATTCTTTTAATAATAGAGGGTATTTCTTCTCTGATAATAGGTTTTTTTATTCTTTGGAGATATTGAAGAAGAAAACCGTCCTCTTTGTTCAGTATATCAAGGATATCTTTCGGAGAGAACCCAATTAAAACTTGGGGTTTAAGGATTTTTTCTTTTGGCTCTCTTAAAACAATACCTATTTTCTCTAATTTGAGAGCATCTAAGAGAGAGCGATTAAGAAGATTAACCAGTTTATCTAACTCTATGGTCTGGTTGAGTTGATTAGCTAAATCAACCAGGACCGTTTGAAAAGAGTAGAAAGTGTAATAAAAATATCTGGCCGCTATTCTTTCAAAGAGGCGGAAAATAGGCTGAAAAATTAAAATAACAATGATCGTAATTAGAGGAAAGGCAATACTTGCGGAAATAGGGATAGCTAACTGATTATTCAAGAAAGCAAACAGAAGGCCCAAGGCTATCATAGTGGTGAAAGAAAGAAAATAGACAGCTCCTCTTCCTATTGCTAAGCGAATATCCATTAACCGATATCTGAGAATAGCATAGGCTACAATGAGCGGATAGAAGGGGGTGGTGAAGTTAAGAATTGGATATAAATTGATGCCAAAAGGGGATAAAAAACAAGTTCCTCCACCACTAAAACCAACTAAAGCGGCTAAAAAGAGATATTTGATTTGAGTTCGCTTAAGTCCAGAAGAGTTCTTAAAAGCTTTGTATAATTCATAGTGACAGTAAATTATAATAGCAAACCAACATAGAGTGTAAAAAGCAAATAGGGGGGTTGGGAAGCCAAGCCCGGGGGTTGGCGGGCTAGGCCAAAAAAAAGAGTCAAAACGAAATCTCAAAGTGTTATTTGAAAGACCAAAGAATGAATCCGCCCAAGGGCTCTGGATGAAAACTATAAAGAAGAAAGCCCACAAATAGACAAAATAAAGTAATTTTCTTTTTTTAAGCTCCAAAAACACATGGATAAAATGCCAGAGAAATGTCGGTATCAAAGTTATTCCGACATAAGTTATCTGCCGATACCAGAATAAAGCTAATTCAGGTTGCGTTTCAGGGATGGTTGCAATTTTATAGCCGCCAAACCCCCAGAGAGCTCCCGCAAAACAAAAAAGGGCTAAAGTTTGGTTAACCCTACTTCTCCTGTTTTTGAGTAAAACAAAAATACCTAAAGGAAAAATCGTAATCCCAAGTAATAATCCTGAAATAGCAAATGGATTCATATTATTATTTTACCAATTACCGATTATGAAATAACGGGAGATACCTTCTGATATTTTATTCTCTTTCTCTCAGTTTTTCTTCCAGCTTCTTTATTTCTCTCTTTAATTCTACCATCTTTAACTCCCTACCCACAGTCAGTTTGTAGAACTTCTCGAGGTCAGCTTTCCTTCTCTCAATCTCAGAATAGGAGAGGGCGTTATTGAATGCAATTGAGGCTTGGGAAGCTAAGGTAGTAAGGAGGTCTAAGTCTTGAACGGTGTAGGCTTCTTGAGAGAGTTTGTTACCAAGAATAATGATGCCTATCAATTCTTCTTCGACCAACAAGGGCAAAAAAACAGCAATCTCCATCTTTTCCATCTCCTCTCGCAGTAAAGAGAGTTTTATTATGGTTTCTTTTACTTCTTTCTCTTCTCTCTCTGATCTGATTTTGGCCTCCTGTTTTTTAACCTCTTCAATTAAGAAGGGTATTTCTTCTCGAACCAGAGGCTTTTGTTCTTTTTGGAGGTATTGAGAGAGGAAACCTTGTTCTTTGGTTAATAAAGAGAAAATGTCTTCTTCCTTGAGTTTAATGAGGGCTTGGGGAAAGAATGTTTTT
>Ga0210051_1006395_pt1 | contig 11115 bp, 13 predicted proteins | sample CryGey092014_all_FD_185464 | JGI IMG/M metagenome (GOLD analysis project Ga0210051, IMG submission 185464) | Groundwater microbial communities from aquifer - Crystal Geyser CG23_combo_of_CG06-09_8/20/14_all (SPAdes) (version 2) | ecosystem: Environmental > Aquatic > Deep subsurface > Groundwater...
TAAATACTCGTCGGCGCTCACCGGAGTTTCATCCAAAACCTCTTCATCCCCCGTAGAAAGGTTGCTCAGATTGGTGTAAAGCCTGTAGCCGTCAATTTCAAGGATGTTGTAGGGCATATACATCATGTCCGTGTACTCGTCTTCCACAAGGCCCTCAAGGTCGCCATGCATCCCTTTCAGCCTGAAAGAGATATTCTCAACGGCAAAGACATTGACCGCCGTTAAACAAACGATACCCGCGATTACAATTACAGTTTTTTTCATTTTTGTTTCCTCCGTGAAATTGTTCCAAAAAACACCGAAACATTTTGTCGCGTTATGCCGCGCGTGTTTCGCGCGCCATGAATGGCGCCATATTTTGCGAATTATTTCATTATGCATCTATGTGATGTTAGCAAAAGCGCCCCGGGTCCGCAAGAGAAAAATAAAAAAATATGTTATGCTACTCTGCAAAGGAAGAAGAAATGGAAAAAGGAATACTCTCGTTCGCGCTGGAAGCCGTCTTAAGAACGGCCTACAAATGTTTTAACCTCTACCTTGGCACACAGATTTATTTTTCTGCTGACCGCGGCGCGGCGGTCCAGCCGCACGCATGGGTGGCCTATTTTAATGTGGAGGGTTCCACAAGAGCGCATAAGGACAAGCCGGAAACATCGGCTCTTTTGTGCCGGGTGCGGCGCTGTCGCTGGGATTAAAAGAGCTCTGGTCATGGCGCCGTCTTCGGCTCTCTGTTCTGGCTCGCCGATCTCATGTGGCAGCACATTCCCGATGTCTATTACGGACTTCCGCCTGAAGCCGCGATAACCGACTGGTATATGTTTGTGGCCCCCATGGTCTCATTATACATAGGCCTCGTCAGCAAAAATTTTCTTCTTGCCGTCACCGGAATTATTTTTACCGCCGCCACATGCGCAATTGATTTCCAGACCTTTGGAATAATTTATGTCCTCGGCGGCCTCACAAAAAGCGTCGCCGCATTCACGGCTCTTGTTTTCGCGGGAAAATTCCACGAGAAGATGCACCCCGTGTACCGCTTTATCAGCGGCCTCTTTTACCGCCGCTGAGCCGCTTTTCAATTTCCCGGTGTTATATATCCTGCGCGGGAATTGAAAATTGACCGCTGTCAAAATTTTTGGTGACGATATAGTTTTCCTTCAGTTTTAATGATTTTGCGGTAACGGTAAGCTTTTTATAATCACTTTCCCTGCCTGTCCGCTTAATCTCAACGGCCGTGCTTATATCCGGCAGCACAAAATCAATTTCAGCGCCGCTGCGTTTTCTGTAATATTTCACCTCACCGTATTTTCTGATATCGTGGTAAACGGCATTTTCAAACATGGCGCCCTCGCTCACTCTGCCGAACTGATTCAAAATGCCGTTATCGCACACATAAAGCTTTTTGGTGCCGCTGACTTCCCTGTCAACGCTTCTGCTGAACGGCGATATCAAATCAATAAAATAAGTCGCTTCCAAAAAATAAATATATGAATACACCGTCGGCCGCGACACACCGACCTCCGAGGCCAATTTACTGATATCTATCTGCGAGCCGGCGCGCCGCATAATCAGCATCATCAAATCGCGAAAAGCTTTTATCTGCCTGAATTCAGCCAGAGAAAGAACCTCTTTCTCAAAATACGATTTGAGAATGTCGTTCAACTGCTGTTTTTTTCGCGTGTTGTCGTCAGTCAGCACGACCTGGGGAAAACCGCCGTATTCCAGATATTCGTCATACAATTTCCTGTTCTGTTCAAAGGAAACTTTGTTTTTGCTTTTCAATTTTTCTTTAAAGCCTTCGGCAGGCGCCCGCCGTTTACCCTTAAATATTAAAAATTCCTCAAAATCAAGCGGATACAAAACGAAAACGGCTTTTCTGCCTGACAGACTTTCAGGAAAAAGATTTTTCAGATAGAAACTGCTTGAGCCGGTCAGAAAAAATTTCACTTTATAATGGTCGTGCAGGTACTTGACGGCCCTGACCACATCCGGTTTTGCCTGTATCTCATCAATGAAAATATACGATTTGCTTTTTGCCGATATTCCATAGGAAGCGAGATTAGCCCAGATATTATTATAATCGGTCTCCTCAAAAATTTGCTGTTCAAGCGGATTTTCAATGTCCAGAAAAACTTTATTGCCGCCGGGTATTTTGTCAAATATCATCCGCAGCAGTGTCGTTTTGCCCGCCCTGCGCATGCCTGTAAGCACGACGATTTCATTCGTCTCTATCTGCTTTTTTAAATCCGCCAATATCCTTCTTGGGAAAATCATATATTGGACTTTACAAATTTATACTAAATTTGTCAACTACTACTTTACAAGAATCTGAGCCCCCTGCGCTGAGCCGCTTTCCTGACACCAAAACAGTTTTTAAAGCTATCTGCGTTCGGGCAGAATTTCGTTGACCCACTCATAAAATCTTATTGTCGCTTTTATCAGCTCTCTTGCTTCCTTCTCTAAAAAATCCCTGTCCTCATACTCAACAATATTTTTTTTAGCAAGAATCCTGTTCAATAGCCCGGATTTTTTACCCACTTCGGGCGCCGGGATGCTGCCCAGCAATTCTATCGCATCCCTGTGCTGAGCGGATACCGAGCGCAGGCCGAGATGGAAAACTACCACGGCGTCACAGGCGGAAATGGCGCAATGGACGCTGTTTAATCCAACGGCATTCCAGTTTTGCGACTCTTCCGCGCGCGTCATGCTCTGATAAAATTCCGAGGCCTTTTTCATATAAATTTTATATTTATTTCTATCAACTCCCGTCTGTTTAATTTTTTTGGCTGTCATATATCCTTTAACTCTTTGCCCGCGATGAGAAAATTATTTTTCAAAATTTCCTCAACTAACGGAAGTTTTTTGCTTTGTTTTGATTTGAATTCTCCGACAGTTTGAATATACGGCGAAAACATATTGCCGAATTCCCGGATTATCGCATCACCCGCTTCAGTCATTTTTTGCTCAATCACGCCCTTGTCTTTTTCATTTTTAACGAGCAAAAGAATATCGATGTCGCTTTTTGCCGCCTCGGTTTTCTTAGACACACTGCCGAAAACAACGGCGGAAACCAATTTTTTCGCATCCGCTCTTCCCAGACGCTTTAACAATATTTCCTTTAAACGCGCATAACCGGCGCTCTCCCCGTCAAATAAAGGCGCAAGAACATTTTTCACAAGATAGTGAGCGGCATTTAATTTATACAGGTGCCCCGACCCGACGCTGCGAAATAAAAGCACGCCCTCTTTGTGGAGTTCTCTCAGAACTTTATGGCAGGTGGCCGGACTTATTTTGATTTCTTTAGAAATCTGCCTGCCGGTCCATTCCGCTCCGGTTTTAACAAAAAACCGGAGAATCCGCACCTTGTCCGCCTGATCCAGAATTTTATCCAGCGGTTTATAAAATCTCATAATTTCACCTCGCACCATACCCGCCGCGTGTTTACTTTTCTAAACATATGTTTACAAATATAAACACTGCTGTCAAGGGGCATTGCCATGCGGCGCCGCAGCCCGTCTATATGAGGATTATTCCCTTTAGTGAAGAATTATAAATCCGCTTCCGCTATCCATGAACCGTGCAGATTGCAGTGCGGTATGACCGTGATCCGTCCCGAAGACACCTTGAGATGATGCCCCGCGGCGGGATTCATCTTTTCCGGCGTGAGTATGACCCTGGAAAGAAACTGGTCATCCAGATAAAAATCCACGCTTGTGATAAAATGTTCCGGAAGCATGGGATGAATTATTTCTCCCATCAGCGCGTGCACATCAACACAGCCGCCGAGCAGCGAACAGGACTTATTGACTTTTATCAAAGGCACATGCTTTTTCTCAAGGTCGGTCAGCGCCGACGCGTCCGCCGGAGTTTTGATGGCGTCGTCCTTTTCCGCGAACTTCTCTTTAGGCGCGTGGCAAACCGGACAATTATCCGGCAGGCCGGAGGTAGTGTCAAGCATTTTGTGTAAATTGCCGCAACACGGGAAGGTTTGATTTATTCCCAAAAGGCATACACTTCCAACCCAACTCCATTTTATAAGCCACAAAACATAATAACAGATACGCCGAATTTTCTCCCGCAAGAATCTCCATCGGCTTGGTACGGCGCTTAAATTCTTTGTTCACTCTTTCAATTGCATTTGTTGTCCGAAGGCTTACCCATTCATGTTCTGGGAATGAGAAAAAAGTAAGACAGCTTTTTATGCTGCGGCTGAGACAATCAACAGCGCTTGGAATTGTTTCCCTGTATTCATTCACAAAAGCCTTGTAATTCTCAATCGCTTTTTTTCTATTCGGCGCATAAAAAATATCTCTCAATTTATCGCCTGTCTCCTCCTGCAATGAGCGCGGCACCTTGGTGAGCACGTTTCGCGTCACATGCACCGTGCATCGCTGCGTTTTTGCATTCGGGAATTCTTCTTCAAATACTTTTTCAAGGCCCGTCAGCCCGTCCATTATTCCAAGCTGAATATCATCTTTATTGAGTCCTCTCACATGCTTCATATCACGAAACATTTCCCGCCAGGTTGAAGCCTTTTCTTTATCGCCCTGCTGGATATTCAGAAACATCCGCTGATTATCATATGTCACACCGATAACTATAAGCATAGGCGCCTTTACAATATGCTTCCCCGCCCGCATACTAAAATTAACCCCATCCACAATTATGTATTTTATGCGCGCATCGTTAAGCGGCCGCGTTCGCCATGATTCAATCGCTCCGCTTACTTCTTTGTTTATACTGGATACCTCGGCGGCGGATATTTTACGGCCCAGTAATTGTGACGAAAACATGTTTATGTTGCGGGTCGACATGCCCCCTAAAAACATCGCCAGCATATCTCCGGCTAAAGCCTTATCATAGCGGTCATAACGCTTTATCAACTTTGAGTTGAATTTACCACGCCGATCTCTCTTCACTTCAATCCGGAGAGTCCCAAGACCTTTTGCCGTATATGTCCGTTGATAACTTCCGTTACGGTAATTTTTATTACCTCTGCTCTTTCTCTCGTATGTTTCTCTGCCCAAAAAACCTGTCAGTTCCAGTTCGATCAACTTGCTCACCGCCCGTTCAGCCGCTTTACTTAAATCTACTCTTAACATCTCGAACATTTTCTCCGGTTCAGCCAAAATGGCCTTGAACGTTTCCATCGTTTCTGGTACACTTCCATTAGTCACCTCAATAACATTTTTCATGGTGCATGCCTCCTTTTGCTCTAACTGGAAGTATGCACCTTTTTTTATTCGTTTTCAAATTTACACAACTTATTTTACACTACCACATTTTTGATTGAACAGATTATATTCTTCGGTTTTAGGCGGATAAAACACCCCGATAATTAAAAACGGATTTTTGGCCCAGCCATGAAACCGTCGAGCAGTTCCAAGAAAAAGATAAATGTCTTTTTTCTGAAACTCATTGAGATATTTATTCTTCACTTGTTCAAGCGCTGTCTTTTCGTCACCAGCCGCCCGCTTGAGGCAGTTCCAGTATAACTGCCCTATCTCCCAGTCCTCAATCATTAAGGTGCTCTCTTTGCCTGAACTGTCCTGAAATTTGTAAGAAAATTTATACGGTATCTTTCTTGCCAACTGAAAATTTTCTTTTGCTAACCTTTCTTCTTCGGTGCTGAATAGATCCGGCTGTTTGATATCATTTCTTATTTTCTCTACAATCTCTTTATCCCACTCCGAATCAGCTTTTTCAACAATAAAATCAAGAATCTTCGCGGGTTTGAATAAAGCCAGAGACAATTCATTCTTGTTCGCTTTTTTTATCAGTTCGTTCGTGTTGTCAAATACTGTCAGATTTTTAAATAACAAGTCCTTTCTTTTTCGCCAGCCGTTTTTTGTATCAATAGCATCCAATAGTTTTATTGTCTTTATATCCGCTATCTTATAACTTTCCGGACGGGGGTCAGAAGTGTTTTTAATTACATCGGCTTCAATCCACTGAAATTTACTGTACTTTTTTTCATATTCAAGAAACCTGAAAGGAACAGGGTATATTCTAATCCAGGAACCCTCTTCCGTAATGCCCGCGGTACAAACAAGTTCGGAATATTTTTTTGATAAAACAGGATATGTTTTTACAAGAATAAGTATTTTCTTTTTTTCTTTTCTCATAGATGCCCCGTTTTTATATCAAATTCATTTTTTAGTAAAGAGCATATACGCGACCGATGGCAGTATCTGTAATCTTTTTCAAAACAGGTAAGAGCAATACGCTTATGTTTTTTATATTCATCCGCAATAATCTTTAACGCGCCATCCTGATACCGCAGAATATTTTTTTCATATTCGTTAAACAACGCCTCGTAGTCGTCATAAGTTTCCAGATGCCTTCTAAATTCAGAAGGAATCCCGAGTTCGGGAAGATTAAGATACCCTATTTTTAAGTTATCCAGGGCATTCACCAGAGTTTTTTTGGAAAATCCGTATTTCATACTGACAGGATTTTTTCGGACATCAATAACAACTCTTACATTATTCTGAATAATCCGATTCAGATATTGATCTATCGTCAGCCCTTCGTATCCCAAAGAAAAACAGGCGGGGCCTTTGTCCATTCCGGAAAGAAATGGATTTTCGCCTTCAGGCTGCATAATACTCAGCTCGCTTTTAATTGCGTAGTACGGATATTTGGAATAGATAAACTTTATCAGTTTATTTCCCTTAATATCCCCGTATTTGCTGTGTGTAGCGGTAATCGCATTCCGGTCGGGCATTTTCAATAATGCAAGATAATTTGAATCCGTTTTTATCTGAATTAAATCCTGATTAATCACTATCCCCAATTCATCCATTCTTCGTATATCAGCGTATGCCTGAAAAGAAAAAGGTCCGAATTTATACGGGACAAAATAATATTCCGGAGATATTTTACGGTATTGCCGCTGCGAGAGAAACAGGTATTTTTGTAACTCTGTTCTTTTTAGTTTTCCGGAAAACGCCTGCAGTAAAGCAAGTAAAAACTTTTGTCTATAATATTTGGGGACTTTTATTTCTCCCATTTCTATACTCCGCCGAGCATTTCAAGAATCTCTTTTTCAACATATTTTGCCTTTTTTCCGACCAGCCCATCAGTACTCATAGGGGTTGACCCGCCGCCGCTAAATCTATGGCGGACATACTGCTCCTCCTGCGCTGAAGCTTCATCGGACGCAGTCTTTGGTGACCCATTTTCACTTTTCAACAAACTTCGACATTGCGTCCTTCTCATGGGCTTATTTTACCAAATTTCGGGCTTTCAAAGAAATGCAGATTCGTATCAAATTGTTCCAAATGTCAAAATGTCACGGTCTGGGGATAATATTCCGAGACAGGATTCCGGAGATACTTGATGCGGCAGGATAGAGTTTATAAAGACTAATTATCGGCAATAATAGACAGCAAACGCCGCCGATTTGAAATATGATTTCCAAAGAGACATTACAACTTGCCCTACGGCGGAAAGTTTAGGTAATTGCAACTATCAGAGATGAGAATTTTTAAGTTCTCTAAAACCAAAATTAACAATAACCACATCTCCGCGTTTATAGTTTGTCATAAGCGGCGTCCTTTTTATTTTCCCATAATTCACGCAAGACAGGGTCTTTGTTTAAATCAAAGGAAAGCGCGTTTAATTCTCTATCTTCAGATTCCTGCTCCATTCTGTCTTTAACGCACTTAAGAACATATTCCCGAATCGTTTCGCTGTGAAGAGTCGCAAACATTTTTATTTTTCTATGGACCTCTTTGAGCGCTGGTCCTGTTGTGCCGTCATCTGACGAATTGGGACATGAAATGCAGGTATCCCTGTCGGCCTGAGCGCTTGGTCCACTTCTCGACCGATCTTCTGAGCCTCTTCAGGCATAAGATGAGTGTCTCACGATCAAGCTCTTGCGGGGTCGGAGGAGAGATGTCTAAATCGCCGAACAGCGTGGGATTCCGCCCCAACCGCCACTCACACATATCCTTTGTCTCTGCAAACAGCTCTTGCTCCTTTTCGGTCGGATTCCACGCGCGCGCCTGACGACCAATGTGTTCGGCCGCATACGCATCGATCAGCGCCTCATAAACCCGCATCACGCTGTAGTCTGTCAGGTCGGGGCAACTGCGATAGTGCTGTGCCACGACGAACTCAATGTTCTGAAGTACATCAGGTTTCTCGTCTTCTATTCTCATCTGTCCTCATATCCAACACGCCGCTCAGAGACGGGATGTCCCTTACAGCAGGTTGTTCAATCCTCTATTTCAATATCATTTTCCCTGCACCATTTTTTAAGCGCCAGTTCTTGCCGTTCGTTTTCAAATTTGTACCAATCTTCAAGAACACCCTTTCTTTCAAGAAGCTCTTTGTATCTTGAGTATGCGCCCTTATGACGAAAGATTGAGTAAACCTCGTCAAGTTCTTCTGATAAAAACTTTGAGGTAAATTCAATAACGAGGACTTTCCCGAGATCAAGTTCATTTTTATGGGGGATAGCTATATATTTATCCTGATCGTCAATATCTTCCGGAAGTTCATCTGAATCGCCCATTGCCGAAGTATAAAATATTTCCCCGGTTTCTTTGCATAGATAAGCGTTATTCATAGAAATTTGGGCCATACTGACAAAAAAGAACGCTTCGTCTATATTACTGAATGAAATTGCCATAATTTATTTATCGTGGCGGGCTTAACAATAATTTTAACCATCTACTGAGCCTGTTGCACGAACATTTTGCAGCGACCAACGGCTTCCAACTATAATCTAACATTTTTCCCCAATTTTACAAGTACCCGAAAGATTATTTCCATTAAATCACCCCGCTTTTGCATGAGAAATATTTCCCTGCCTCTAACACGCCCATGCGACAGCGCCTGACCGGAATAATTTCAAGAGATTATGTGTGGCGCATATCAGTTTCCACTCACTGGCGCACGCCGTTAAACCTCGCCTCAAAAATGAATCAATCCCGCGAGCAGTTTTAATTTGTCCGAATACCGGCTCCGGTATTATTCCCCGTTTCTTATACAGCGCCCGACCGCGTTTCGTTCTTAACTTCCGCTCCATCAGTTCCCGTTGCGACAAACCTTTCGGAATCCTGCCTCTGGGCGGCGGCTGTTCTTGTAACGCCTTACGTTGTTTCCAGTCTTTGCTGGTCGCTATAATCAATTCAGGACTTTCCTCGCCGGACGAATCTATATTTGCTTTACTCCAATAACCCGCATCCCCCAAGCATATATCCGGGCTTCCTGCTATCCCTATTTCTTTTAAATTTTCCTGTGTCTTTTCCAGCATCGGACGCAGTTGTTTAACATCATTCTCTTCCTGAGTTACCTCTGCCACGATGATAATCTGCTGCTCTGTCACTACTGCCTGTCCGTTATACCCCTGAACATACCCTTTTGAATTCTTCATAATCCTGCTGCCAGGATCCGTTACATTCGCCTTTGCCTTCTGATTTACTTTTTCTTCCGGAGTTACGGGTTTTCGTCCTCGTTTCTTTTGACCGCTGTTGATTTCTTCTTTCTTGCGCACAGCGAGCTTTTCCCGCTGTTTTTCTCTGTCTGCTTCCGCCTCTTCGTCCAGCCTTTTTTTACATTCCTGTAATCGCTTTATTCTGCTCTCTCTTTTTTGTAATTCCGGCGGCAGCTCGTCGCCCCGTTTGTCTTTCCCATATAGCCGGTCTTCTTCTTCATCTTTTGCTTGCGCTTCCAAGAGCCACTTCTTTACTTCTTCCTCTATGTGCTCACTTGTCCGGTTCGCCGCCAGGGCCGCATTCGCCTTTATTTTTGTTCCGTCTATGCCCACCAATCCCACCTTTACCAGTCCCGCCTTCGCACACAACTTCAATATTTCCGTAAATAGTTTTTCCAGTTCTTCCTCGTTTTTCTGACGGAATCGGCAGAGCGTAGTATGATCAACTTTCGTGTTTGCGCTTAGCACTCTAAATCCGATATCCCTTTCACGCAACTGCTCTATCTTACGGCTTGAGCGCTGACCAAGACTGTATGCATACAGTAACAGGCTCACCATCATCTGCGGATTATACGACGGTGCTCCCCATCCGTCTTTTCTATACCTTTGATAAAAGCCATTTAATTCCATCTGCTTTACCGCATCTATTACGAACCACGCAATATCTTTTTCCGGCAACCATTCCTGCAAACTTGGCGGCAGCAGATATTTTTGCTCTCTATTACAGTCTTTGAAATTATATCCCATTTTTCCCTCCACTTTTAATTATTGTTTCTGAATTATATCATATTTTTCATGTCGGTGGGGGTTTATGCAACAGACTCAACCACCGCGCAAAAGGAAATATGATTCAATTTTGGTGACGGGAGAAAGCGATGGCTTGTTTACCTGACATAGCCGGGTTATTGTCAAAGGCAGCGGAAATATGCTATTTATAGACGGTAAAACAAACAAGCGGAGAGGTACCCAAGCGGCTGAAGGGGCGGGTTTGCTAAACCTGTAGGGGTCCGTAAGGGCCCGCGAGAGTTCAAATCTCTCCCTCTCCGCCATCACTTAACCACATTCAGGAGGGGAGCAAGCCAACTGCTTGGCTTGCGTGAGGATTTGAAAGCCGGAGCGATGCGCGAGTTTTGCAAAGCAAAGGCGAGCGCCGCGAGGCGGGGTCGCGAAAAATTCCCGTCAGGGAATTTATTTGTGACCAAATCTCTCCCTCTCCGCCATCACTTAACCACATTCAGGAGAGGAGCAAGCCAACTGCTTGGCTTGCGTGAGGATTTGAAAGCCGGAGCGATGCGCGAGTTTTGCAAAGCAAAGACGAGCGCCGCGAGGCGGGGTCGCGAAAAATTCCCGTCAGGGAATTTATTTGTGACCAAATCTCTCCCTCTCCGCCATCAATCAGGCGATTTACATCACCCGCTACAGGGCGGCATAGCAATGCCGCGGCTACAACAAACGGGCTTTACATTCAGGAGAGGAGCAAGCCAACTGCTTGGCTTGCGTGAGGATTTGAAAGCCGGAGCGATGCGCGAGTTTTGCAAAGCAAAGGCGAGCGCCGCGAGGCGGGGTCGCGAAAAATTCCCGTCAGGGAATTTATTTGTGACCAAATCTCTCCCTCTCCGCCATCAATCAGGCGATTTACATCACCCGCTACAGGGCGGCATAGCAATGCCGCG
>Ga0210051_1006397_pt1 | contig 11113 bp, 9 predicted proteins | sample CryGey092014_all_FD_185464 | JGI IMG/M metagenome (GOLD analysis project Ga0210051, IMG submission 185464) | Groundwater microbial communities from aquifer - Crystal Geyser CG23_combo_of_CG06-09_8/20/14_all (SPAdes) (version 2) | ecosystem: Environmental > Aquatic > Deep subsurface > Groundwater ...
ATTTGTTTCTAATGTGATTAATCCTATTAGAAAATCAGAGAAAGAAAGGTGTGTTTACCCCCTTAATGTTTGGATATGTTATCCATCCCTCTGCTCAGAGATTGGCATTGACAGAAGGGGTGCATCTGGTTGCATCTTATCAGAGGTAGGAGAAGTGTAAAGCCTTTATCCTTAACCTGTACGGTCAACCAGATCAAGAAATATTACAAAAAAATAGGAGGACAAAATTATGAGCAAAAAAGAGCTATTCAATAAATTATTTATTTTCGAAATGGCTAACAATCATTCTGGAGAGCTTGAACATGGACTCAAAATTATTCGGGACATCAGCAAAGTAGCGAAAAAATATGATTTTAGCTTTGCTTTTAAGTTTCAATACAGGGATCTGGATACATTTATTCATTCTGATTACCATAGTCGGACCGACATAAAATATGTTAAGAGATTCGCTGAAACAGCACTTAATGAAGATGATTTTCTTAAATTAAAGAAAGAAATAGAATCTGAGGGTCTAATGACAATTTGCACCCCTTTTGATGAGGTGTCAGTTGATAAAATTGTTAAACACCAATATGATGTTTTAAAGATTGCCAGTTGTTCTTTTACTGATTGGCCACTGCTCGAAAAGATTGTCCAAACAAATCTGCCTTTAATTGCTTCAACTGCCAGTGCTACGATAGAGGAGATCGATCAAGTAGTTTCATTTTTTGAACACCGAAATAAAAAACTATGTATTATGCATTGTATTGGTGAATATCCAACCAAAAAAGATAATTTACAGCTTAACCAAATAGACTTGTTAAAAAACCGTTATCCTGATGCAGCGATTGGTTTTTCTACCCATGAAGAGCCAGACAACATTGATTCAATTAAGATTGCAATTGCCAAAGGAGCAAAAGTTTTTGAACGACATGTAGCTGTCACATCAGATAAATATCCAATAAATGCTTATTCTTCAACCCCAGCACAAATAGATAAATGGTTATTGGCCGCTCAGGAAGCGTTTAATATGTGTGGAGTTGCAGAAGTACGTTATCCAATCACAGAAAGGGAGAGAAATGATCTTCGCGGATTAAAAAGGGGTGTGTTTGCGAAAGGCAACATAAAGAAAGGCGAAAAGCTATCTAAAGACAATATCTTTTATGCAATTCCATGTACAGAAGAGCAATTGGTAGCAAATGATCTCTCGAAATATGTTGAATATACACTCGAAAAAGAACTCAACGCTAATGATGCCGCAAATGTTAAGAACTTGAAAACGAAAAAGTTACGAGAAAAGGTTTTAAGTATTATCAAAAAGTTGCAGGAGATAATTCTTAAAAGTCATATCATTTTACCGAATCGAATTGACTTAGAATTATCTCATCATTATGGTATTGAAAGATATGAGGAGTGGGGAGCTGCGATACTAACTTGCATTAACCGAGAATACTGTAAAAAGTTAATTATTTTGTTGCCGGGACAGAAACATCCTTTCCATTATCATGTTAAGAAAGAAGAGACATTCCATGTTTTATATGGTGATATGGATGTAGTAGTTGGAAACGAAGAAAAGGCATTAAAACCAGGTGATATGCTGACAGTAGAACGGGAAGTTAATCACTGTTTCTCTTCAAGACAGGGATGTGTGTTTGAAGAAGTTTCGACTACACATTACAAGAATGATTCATTCTATGAAGATGAATCAGTAGTAAATAATAAAGATAGAAAGACAGCTATGACTTTTTGGTCAGATTGGTTAGCTAAGTCAGTTGCATAACATAGAGGTAAAATTGAAAACAATAGCTTGGGATGTTGATGATGTTTTAAATAACCTGATGAAGGTTTGGTTGGAACAATTTTGGCAGCCAAAGAATGTTGGACATTCGCCTAATTATGAGGAGATTAAGGTTAATCCACCTTATCAGTTATTAGGCGTAAACAGAGAAGAATATCTTGCCTCTCTTGATGAATTTCGTTTATCTGGCCGTTATGATCAAATGAAACCATTAAAGGAGGTTAATGACTGGTTTTTGGAAAATGGAGCAAAATTCAAGCATGTGGCAATAACTATGGTGCCGATTGCTGCTTCTCATATTTCTGCAGCTTGGGTAATAAAGAACTTTGGTAAATGGATCAGGTCATTTCATTTTATTCCCTCATATCGGGTAGGAGAAAAGTTATTAATATATGATGAAAACAAAGGAACATACTTGCATTATTTTGGTAAGGCTGATTTATTGATTGATGATACACTGGAAAATATTGAAGCGACAGAAAAATATGGGATTAAAACATTAACTTTTCCGCGACCATGGAACAATGCCAAACAGACGATAAAACAAACACTTGATGAAATATTAGTAATAATGGAGGGATGAATAAGATTTTCTACGACTTAGTGGGAGGACTTATTTAACATAAGCGATGATAAAACTTTCTAATTACATAATGCAGTTTATTGCTGGAACAGGTGTAAAAGATGTTTTTATGCTCTCTGGCGGTGGGTGCATGCACTTGGTTGATTCTTTGGGAAAAAATCCGGATCTAAATTATATTTGTTGTTTACACGAACAAGTAGCTGCATTTGCGGCTACAGCTTATGCTCAATATACCAATAATCTTGGCATTACACTTGTAACCACTGGCCCTGGTGGGACCAACGCTATTACCGGTGTGGCTGCAGCTTGGACAGATTCAATCCCATTATTAGTATTATCTGGTCAAGTAAAAAGAGCTGATTTATCCAAACATGTTGAGGTAAGGACACTTGGGTTTCAGGAACTAGATATTGTCTCGATAGTTAAGCCGATCACTAAATATGCAGTAACAGTTTTGGAGCCTAAAGAAATTAAATATCATTTAGAAAAAGCCTTATATTTGGCTAAATTTGGTCGGCCAGGTCCGGTTTGGCTCGATATTCCGCTTGATGTCCAGTCAGCAATGATTGAAGAAAATGAATTATTATCTTTTACAGAAAAATTCACACCAAAAAACGGTACTGATTTAACAGAAAAAATCTTTCAGGCTATTGAAATGATAAATCAATCCCAAAGGCCGGTTATTATTGCCGGTTATGGAATTAAAATTTCTGGCAGTGAAGATCGATTTATTCGTTTATCAAACAGATTAAATATTCCGATTTTAACTACATGGAAGGCTCTAGATTTATTACCAGAAGATTCTAATATTTATTTTGGCCGGCCTGGTTGTATAGGTCAAAGAGGGGCTAATTTTATTCAGCAAAATTCTGACTTAGTGATTTCCTTAGGTGCTAGATTAGATTACGGACAAATTGGTTTTACACACAAAACATTTGCCAGAGAAGCAAAAAAAATAATAATTGATGTTGACGAGACAGAATTAAATAAGTTTAATTTTAATATCGATATTAAAATTAATTCTAGTGCGGATTTATTTATTGATGAATTTGAAAACCAGTTAAATAAATTAAGAAATATTAATAGATCAACATGGTTAGAAAAATGTTATGAATGGAAAGAAAAATATCCGGTTGTTTTGCCTGAATATTGGCAAAAAAAAGATTATGTTAGCACTTACGCTTTAGTTGATCTGCTTTCGAAACTTTCAGACAATGATGATATTTTTGTGCCAGAAAATTCTGGTGCGGCAAGCGAAATCGTTATGCAGGCTTTAAGGCTAAAAAAGGGGCAAAGGGTAATAACAACTAATGGATTAGGTTCAATGGGATCTGGCTTGCCGGCAAGTATTGGGGCTTGTATTGCCAGTGGCAAACGACGAACATTATCGGTTCACGGTGATGGCGGATTTATGATGAATATTCAAGATTTGGAAACAGTTTCCAGACTAAAATTACCAATAAAATATTTTGTCCTTAATAATGATGGATATGGTTCAATAAAAAATACCCAGAGAAACTATTTTCAAGGATTTTATGTGGGATCTGGCAATTCTAGTGGACTGACAATTCCTGAGATAAAAAAGATTGCTAACGCTTTTAACATCAATTATATTGCGATATCAAAAAATAATGAATTAGAGTCAAGGGTACAAGAAGCTCTTTCTTTTACTGGTCCTGTAATTTGCGAACTGTTTATTGATCCAGAGGAGCAAACTATGCCTAAACTTAGTTCAGCAATTAAACCTGACGGTTCAATGATTTCTAAGCCACTTGAGGATTTGTGGCCTTTTTTGGATAGAGAAGAATTTAAGGCAAATATGATTGTAAAGCCTGTGAAGGAATAAAATGATGAAAATATTGATAACTGGAGGGAATGGATTTATCGCCAGGAATCTCCTTGAACAATTGAGTGATGAAAATGTTGTTGTGGCCACTAATAGTAAAGAACTCAATCTGTTAGATTCTGCAAAGGTGTTTGATTTTATAAAGAATGAGCGGTTTAATATAATAATCCATGCAGCTACATACGATGCTGCACCAAAATATTCTACAAAAGATCCAGCAAAGGTTCTGGAAAATAATTTAAGGATGTTTTTTAATATTGCCAGATGTAAAGATTATTTTGATAAGATGATTTATTTTGGTTCGGGTGCAGAGTTTGGTCGTGAAAATTGGATACCCAGAATGAAAGAGGATTATTTTGACCAACATGTTCCAACGGACAAATATGGTTTTTCAAAATATATAATGAGCAAATATACACAATTAAGTAGTAATATATACAATCTCAGGTTTTTTGGAGTATTTGGCAAATATGATGATTGGCAGACTCGTTTTATTCCCAATGCTTGCTGCCAGGCAGTCATGGATATGCCCATTAGAATCAGGCAAAATGTATTCTTTGATTTTTTGTATATCGATGATTTAATTAAAATCGTCGAATGGTTTATCAATAATAAACCTCTGAAAAAGATATATAATGTTTGTACAGGTAATGTTGTTGAGTTCAAGATATTAGCTGAAAAAATTGTCAAAATATCAGGCAAAGATTTGGATATAATAATTAAAACTGAAGGTATTGGCAGAGAATATAGTGGAGACAATACATTATTTATGAATGAATTAAAAGATTTTAAGTTTAGTCCAATTGATGAATCAATTAAAACCTTATATGATTGGTATGATTTAAATAAACATATTATCGAAAAGGATAAATTGTAAGCCAGTATCCAAATGTGGAGCAAAGATGAAAAAATTACCGATAGGAATCAAACATTTGAAAAGATAATCAAAGAGAACCATTGTTATATAAATAAGACAAGGATTATATACGAACTTATAAACAATGGTACTTATTTTTTCTTATCTCGTCCGAGAAGGTTTGGTAAGTCGTTGTTAATAGACACGATATCTTGGAGAGATGATATCTATGCTGGTGCAGGTTGGCATTTACCTAGTGGTATTGTACGATTCAAGGAAAAAATGGACGAAAGGGTTATAGAGGTTGTAAAAATAGAAATTGGTGCTAAGGTTGAATTTGATCCTGTTCCCATGGCTATCAACCAGATTATCTGCAACCACAATACAAAAGGACATTTTATATCAGTATTATACAACTGCTTTCTTTCCAGTGAATTTGTTCCTGCAAATAAAGGATTAAAGAATGATGATAAAGGGTATCTCATGTGGCATGATTCTTGCCCTAAAAACTTAGTAAAAGTGCACGAAATGTACAGGAAGTATATATAAAGGAATGTTTTTATGACAGTAACTCAATGTAGAGTCTGCAACAATAATTTTTTTGAAGAACCATTATTGCGATACGAAAATATGCCAAAAGCTGCTCAATTTTTACCTGATGCAGAGTCTCTTGAAAGCGATAAAGGGGTTAATTTGGAAGTCTGTCAGTGTTCAGGCTGTGGACTGGTGCAGTTAAGCAATGAGCCTGTCCATTATTATAAGGAGGTTGTACGTGCTGTCGCTTTTTCAGAGGAAATGAAAGAATTCCGCAGGAAGCAATTCTCAAGCTTCGTACAAAAATATTCGCTCAAAGGGAAAAAAAATATTGAGATTGGCTGTGGCTGTGGAGAGTATCTATCCATTATGCAGCAATCGGGGGTAGATGCTTATGGTCTGGAGCAGTCGGCAGAGGCGGTAAAGCAATGTGTCGATAATGGGCTAAAGGTTTCGGAAGGATTTATCCAGCGTAGTACGGATAGGTTGAACGAGGCACCATTTGATGCTTTTTTTATATTGAATTTTCTTGAACACCTGCCTGAGCCAAATTTAACTCTTAGAGGGATATATAACAATTTGGCAGATGATGCTATCGGACTTGTTGAGGTTCCCAATTTTGATATGATTTTGCGGAATAAACTTTTCTCGGAATTTATAGGGGACCATTTATTTTATTTTACTAGGGAAACTTTAAGTTCAACATTAAGGCAAAATGGTTTTGAAATTATTGACTGTGATGTAGTGTGGCATGAATACATAATTTCCGTTATTGTAAAGAAAAAGGAAAGGCTGGACATATCGCATTTTTATGAATATAAGGAAAAACTTAAAATTGAAATAGAAGAATACATTGGTCGGTTCGAGGATAAAAAGGTGGCAATATGGGGCGCCGGGCATCAGGCGCTGGCAATTATTTCTTTAACAAATTTAGCAGACAAAATCAAGTATGTCGTTGACTCGGCAACATTTAAACAGGGCAAATATACGCCAGCCACGCATATCCCAATAGTTTCTCCTGATGCGATTGACTCAGATATGGTAGATGCCATTATTGTTATAGCGGCTAGTTATTCTGATGAAGTAGTAAGGATTATACGAGAGAAGTACGGTAAAAAAATGAATATTTCTATATTGAGAGATTTTGGATTAGAGGAGGTTTAATATAATAATGGATAAAATTTTGTTTATAGTTCCACCGAATATTAGTTTTAATCGGTTTGTCAATCCTTCGGTCAACGAGAGAATAGTTCACAAGAAATACGGCTGCTTTGGAAGTGTACTTACCGATATGCCTCTTGGTGTACTATCTATGAGTGCGTATGTGAAAAAGCATACTGCGGTAGAAACCAAACTTGTAGATTTTAACATTATTCTAAATAAATTAGAAGGATTTGAATATCCTTCTTTTGCAGAGTTTTTCCGTGACTTTCTTTCATCGCCAGAGTGTATGGATTATGCTTCAAGCATAATAGGGATATCCACATTATTTATGTCGGCATATCAGAATATGCTGGATATTGGAAAGTGTTGCCAAGATATATTTCCCAGCGCTGTTATAGTTGCGGGTGGCGGTGTGCCAACAAATATGTATAACGAAATATTTAGAAACAGCACATGCTTTGATGCTCTTTGCTACGGTGAGGGTGAAAAGCTTCTGTTAAGTCTTGTGGAAGCCAACGATAAATTGCGGCACCTTGAAGAAAATCCTTCGTGGATTACACGGAGAAAAGTTGAAAGTGGCGGTACATTCGAGCATAATTTTATTGAAAACCTTGATGAAATACCTTTTTATGATTATGGCATTTTAAATACAGATGAATATGGGTTAAACCCAGCCATAACGGCTTATGCTTCTATCAATGAGAAAAAGCAAAGCTTCCATGTAATGACATCCAGAGGTTGTCCTTACCGTTGTTGCTTTTGCTCATCACACACGGTTCATGGGAGAAAAATGCGCTATCATAGCATCAATCGAGTCAGAGAGGATTTTAAACGCCTTAGAGACCAATACGGAGCAAAAACACTTGTTTTTCAGGACGACCACTTCATGGCAAACAGACAAAGAGCCCTTGAAATCATTGATATAGTAAAGGAATTACAAATAACTCCCGTTTTTCAAAATGGATTGGCTATATATGCTCTTGACAGAAAAATGCTGGAAACCTTAAAAATCGCCGGCGCGAATCAACTTATGTTATCTGTCGAGTCCGGAAGCAATAAGGTTTTAAAAGAAATAATACATAAACCATTTGATCTATCCGTAATAAAGCGTGTGAGTAATGATTGCTGGGAACTCGGGATATACACGAATGTGAACATATTACTAGGATTCCCTCATGAAACGAAGAAAGACATCGAAGATACAAGGGCGTTTTTAAAGACTATCAAAGGTAATTGGTTCATGATATATTGTGCCAATCCTCTTGTGGGGAGCGAAATGTATGACATATGTGTTAAGAAGAATTACCTCAAAGATACTTTTATTGGTAGCGACTTTAAGAATGCGGTTATTGAAACCGAAGATTTTACCGCTGAATATATACAGGAAATGGCATATATCTTAAACATAGAGCTTAATTTTGTAGAAAACAGCGATTTCCGTCTGGGCAATTACGAAATGGCGTTGAAAGGATTTGAGAATGCAATAAGAGCAAAAAATGACCATGCCATTGCGTATTACTATGCTGCAAAATGCTATGAAAAACTTGATAATTTGGAAAAGTCGCAGCAATACATGGATACTGCAAAGATTGCAGCAGAAAATCCTTTTTATCGCAAATATGCAAATATGTTTAATATCCCTATATAGTGACTGTAAACTTAGATATTATGGAGGCAAATATTATGACAACTCAACAAGAACAACTAAAACCGGATGAAATAGAAAAAAGGAGCCTGCTAAAAAAAGAAAAGCCGTATGTCTATGAAAAAATTATGAAGTATGATGAAAAAGTTAAAAAGGGAGAGAGTATAGCGATACTTCAATTTCAATACGATTACAGGTGTAATTTTCATTGCCAGCACTGTGGTATTACCAGACTCCAGGCCAAAAATAAAAATAGATTTTTTACACCTGATAGTGTAAAGGAACTTTCCCTGCAGGCTGACGAAATGGGGCTTGCCCATATTGTAATTACAGGCGGAGAACCATTGGTGTTTCCGGATTTTGATGATATCGTTAAGGCTATCGACCCTCAGAAATTCTACATAACCTCTGATACCAACGGATGGTTTTTGGATGAAGAAAAAGCAAAACACTTAAAAAGTATTGGTGTTGATAAAATTCAGCTGAGTATTGATAGCCTGTCCGCAACCGAACATGATGAATTTAGGCACAAACCAGGTTCACACAAAAGATGCTTAATAGCTATTGATGTGGCTTTAAATGCTGGATTAGCTATTATTATTCAAACTGTAGTTACAAAACAAAGAGTTAGATCAGAAGAATTTGTTGAGTTTTTAAAGTTTTTGAATGAAAAAGGCATTGGAGTATTTGTAACATATGCTAAGCCTGTTGGGGAATGGGAAGGTAATTATGATGTTCTTATCAATAAATCTGATATGGACTACATGAGAGAACTCGAGAAAAGGTATACTGTGTTTACACATTTGACCCCATCGTATGGTCTTAATTTAGGCTGCATAGCAGTTAAAAGAATGGTCTCTATTACAAAATGGGGTGATGTGATGCCATGTCCATATATTCATGTTACATTAGGAAATTTTTTCGAGGAACCATTAAAAGATATTATTGCAAGAGGCATGAAGATTAAATATTTTGGAAAATATGTTGACACTTGCCTTATTGCCGAGGACAGAAACTTTATTAATAATTATGAAGCAAAAAAAATATGCGGTAAACCAGTTCCGGTGCCTTATAATGAAGTATTTGCAAAGGAAGATTTTTTGTAACCGTTCATGGTTTAAAATTAACAATTTTGATTCTATGATGTCTTGACAGGCTGTTACGAAATAGAAATTTGATATGAGAAGCACACAATATGTTGTCCACATTTCCTTGCCAGATACCATATGTGGTATGCCAGCACCCTTGATTTTTAGTTTCGTAACAGCCTGTCGAATGAAAAATAATATGAATACTAAAGAAGCAATAAAATTTTTGGAGAAACAAATCCAAGATCCGTTAATAGGATTACCGGAAGAGATATTCCTATTTATTACTCGGCTTACTCCAATGATAAATGTTGATCTCCTTATAAAGGATGAGAATGGACGGATATTATTATCATGGAGAGATGATGTATTTCATGATGCAGGTTGGCATCTTCCCGGCGGAATTATTCGATTTAAAGAAGACATTAAGGCAAGAATACAAAAAGTAGCAGAAAAAGAAATCGGAGTAGAGGTTCAATATGAGCCTGCTCCTATAGCAATAACCCAAATAATCTGTGATCATGATACAAGAGGACATTTCTTATCAATGTTATACAAATGCTTTCTTTCTAGTAAATTTAAACCTAAAAATATAGGTTTATCGAATAAGGATTCGGGATACCTTAAATGGCATGATTCATGTCCTGAAAATTTAATGGAAGTTCATAAAATATACAGAAAATATATGTAGATGGTATAGTTTTAGGGTTTATTCCTTTTTAATCAGTATGCTGCTCTGAATGCTATGTGGTTCAATTACAGGAGTTATCTGAAATATATGGAGTAAAAATGAAAGAAGTTAGAAATACTCGAGAGTTTAGTCCAGATTTAGTAAGTGCTATAGTTCCTGTATATAACGGCGAGAAATATCTCCGCAAGTGTTTAGAAAGTCTAATTAATCAAAGCTATAAGAATATGGAAATAATACTCATAAATGACGGTTCAACTGACAAAAGCAGCAAAATATGTGATGCATATGTGCTTAGTGATAACAGAATTAGGGTAATACATACCCAAAATAACGGGCCAGCAACTGCAAGAAATATAGGTATCGATAATTCTAAAGGGGAGTTTATATTTTTTGTTGATGCAGATGATTTTATCGAGGGTAACGCAATAAGTTTGTTAATAGAAAACTATAAACAATATAAAGCAGATATAATAATAGGCGATTTCAAAAAAGTTAAGAAGGGTATTGTTGAAAATAGAAATGATATTTCTTTTTCAAGTAACAAATTTTTAACTAAGCAGGACATTATAAATTATTCAAGACTTTATTTAAAAAAACCAAACAAATATTTACTATTTGCATTTTCATGGGGAAGATTATTTAAGTCGTCAATCATTAAAGATAATAATATTTTTTTTAATACTGATTTACATACCTTTGAAGATGTTGCTTTTAATTTTGACTATTTAAACTATACGAATGAAGTATATTTTTTAAAAGAAGTGATTTATAACCATACTATTTACGACAATTACTCATCAGCAACCATGACTGTTAGCGATAACCCTAAAAAATTATTTGGCTATAAACAGGCTCTTGTTAATATAAATAATTTTCTTAAAAATAGTCTTGTTGGTGATGAGATTAAAAAAGAAGTTGGGCATGCATAT
>Ga0210051_1006399_pt1 | contig 11112 bp, 9 predicted proteins | sample CryGey092014_all_FD_185464 | JGI IMG/M metagenome (GOLD analysis project Ga0210051, IMG submission 185464) | Groundwater microbial communities from aquifer - Crystal Geyser CG23_combo_of_CG06-09_8/20/14_all (SPAdes) (version 2) | ecosystem: Environmental > Aquatic > Deep subsurface > Groundwater ...
ATTTATTTGGAATTTGGAATTTGAGATTTGAAATTTTAAACTATATGGGCCATTTTATCCTCGGCGCCATTATCATCGCTATCGGCGCACTAATCGTCATAAAGTCCGCGGGCATGCTTAATACTTTTGGCCGGATCGGGTTTTTCGAAAAATATTTGGGCGTGGAAGGCGGCTCGCGTCTGGGTTACAAACTAATCGGCGTCTTGACAATCTTCATCGGCCTGCTTATTATGACTAACATGATTGGCGGCTTTATGACCTGGGTTTTCTCCCCTCTTTTAAAATACAGCCAGCCGCAGGGGTAAATCCTAAATCCTAATATCTAAATCCTAAACAATTTTCAAAATCCAAATTTTCTAATTTTCTAAAAATTAAAGTTTTAAACATTTGGATTTTGGACATTTAAATTTGTTTAGAATTTATCACCGCCTTGCCACGCCCCGCCAAAGGCGAGGCTCCGCTAAAGCGGGGCCGTGGGGCGGGATCCCGCCTACTATAGATTATAATAAAGTGGCGGGAGGATTTAGTGCTTAGAATTTAATTATATTGGGCTGTTAGCTCAACTGGCCAGAGCACCTGTTTTGCATACAGGAGGTTAAGGGTTCGAGTCCCTTACAGTCCACCAGATCAGATTTCGGATGTCGCCTGCCCGCCAGCCTGCCCGCTCGTCTGCCCGCTGAGCAAAACAGAAAAATTTTCTTTACATTTTTTTATTCGCGCGCCTCATGAAAAAAATTCAAAAAAGGAAAGGGAAATTTCTGCTCGGTTCCGCCCAAGAAGTTTCCGGGCGGAGCGGCGGGGCTATCCTCTATGTTTTACTCGGACGGCTCGGCATTCCTACTCACTTGAACCCCCTTCCGCCGCGCCCTCGCTGGAGAACGGCGTGAAAATTATGCTCTCTTATTAAACGCCCACACCGCGGCGCTTACCATCACCGCGGAAAATCCCAAAAGAAATAATGCATTAACGGATATGGTATGCAACGAAAGGCCGCTCAAAACATTTTCAGCCACTTGATTTCCCAAAAGAATTTGTCTCATCGCGTCCACGCCGTAGGTCAATGGATTTATATACGAAAGCGTATGCATCCATGACGGCGCGGCGGTGAGCGGGAAAAAAGCGCCGGAAATAAAAAACATAGGAAAAATCAAAACCTGCATAATAAGCCCAAAACTCTCGGTTGTTTTCATAAGAGAAGAAATCAGCAGTCCCATGCCAGAAATTGCAAAAGCAAGCAAAAGCATAAAAATAACAAGTGGCAGAATGATGGCAAAATGAATCGTCACTCCGATAAAGGGGGCAAGAATCAATAAGATAAGCGCCTGAATTGAAGCAATAGTAGTTGCCCCCAGTGTTTTTCCAAATGCCACCGCCACACGAGAGACGGGGGCTACCAAAATTTCTTTCAAGAAGCCGAACTCTCTATCCCAGACAGTAGAGATGGTGGAAAAAAAAGCGACACTCATAACGCTCATCGCGATAATTCCGGGATACATAAATTGCACAAAATCAATGCCAAAATTTCCTGTCGCAAGCGTTTTGCTCAAGCCGGCGCCGAAAATAACAAGAAACATAAGCGGCATAAAAAGCGTGGAGATAATTCGTGTTTTATCCCGCCAATAACGAATCAATTCTCTTTGCCAAATTGTGTAAACTGTTTGAATAAATTGCATAGGATATATTTTATCGATTGTAATAATTAAGTTCTCCTCCTCATGCGCCCTTGCTGGCGCATATGTTCTTTATCGGAGGCTTCTTCTTCCCGAATGGCGTGTCCTGTAAAATGCAAAAACACATCATCCAATGTCGGTTTTCTTAGCTCAATGGCATCAATCTTGGCAGTTAGCTCATTGAAAAGACGAGGTAAAAATTGATCGCCATTCGCTACTTCCATTCGCAGGGTGCCGTTTTCCTCTTTAACATCTACTCTATATCTTTCTTCGAGTTCTTTTTTCAAAGAGAGCTTATCGTTGCTTTTCATCCTTATAACATCTCCTCCAACTTTTGTTTTAAGATTGTCGGGGGTATCGAGCGCTATTATTTTCCCATGGTCAATAATGGCAATCCGGTCGCAACTCTCGGCTTCATTCATGTAATGCGTGGTCATGAATATAGTCATTTCTTTTTCATTTTTCAATTTCAAAATATAACTCCACAAATGAGCCCGCGTTTGTGGATCAAGTCCAATAGTCGGCTCATCCAAAAACAATACGGTCGGATAATGGATAAGTCCGCGGGCTATTTCTAGGCGTCGTTTCATTCCGCCGGAAAAATTCTTTATTACTTCATTTCGCCTCTCCCATAAATCCACCAACTGCAATACTTCTTTTTCTCGTTTTTTGTACTCATCGCTCGGCACGCCGTACAATCTTGCATGAAAACGAATATTTTCTTCGGCGGTAAGCCGGTCATCAAGCGACGGGTCTTGAAAAACAAGGCCAATAGATTTGCGCACTTCGTCTTTTTGAGATAAAACATTGAAATTATTTATGAATGCCTCGCCCTTGGTCGGCGAAAGAATGGTCGAGAGCATGTTTATGGTTGTTGATTTTCCCGCTCCGTTCGGTCCGAGAAAACCAAAAATCTCTCCCTTCTTTACCTCAAAAGCGACATCATCAACGGCCGTTAAACCATTGAATTTTTTTGTTAGGTTTTTTACTTCAATAATGTTCATGTTGTTTTATTTGCTTTTTTTAATATATCTATACGCAGGCGTTTAATAATTTAAACATTTCTACTATCTAAATTAAACCTTTTCCTTAATTCTAAAAAACCAACAATAAGTGTCACGGCTAAAGCAATAAACAATAATTGACTAAAGTTAATTGCCATAAGGTTAAATCGCTCACTTAAAAACTGAAGATAGATTCCCAGAATAAGAAAGGTAATTGCCGCAGCTGCCCATAAATTCATAACTTTATTGGTAAACATTCCTAAAGAAAAAATTAATTCTTTATCTGAGCGAGAAATAAAAGCCAGAACAATATGGCCGAAAATCCAAGCTGCAAAAGCAAAAGTTTGGGATTGAACAAGGCTTAAATTTTGAGAAATGGCATAAAGATAAACAGAGATTACGGATATAAATAAGACCGCCCCTTTAATCAAAATATCCTTAATGGCGCGATTACTCATTATATTTTCTTTAGGATTACGCGGCGGACGAGAATAGATATTTTTTTCTTTAGGTTCGGACACAAAACCAACTGATGCCGCCAAATCCATAAATAATTCCAAAAGAATTATCTGAATTGGTGCAAGAGGCATAGGAATACCCAAAAGGACGGGCAGAAGAAATATTAATATCAGCGCAAATTTGACAGAGAGATAATATTTAATTCCCTTTTGTAAATTATCAAAAAACTTTCTACCTTCAAAAATACCCTGCGTAATGGTGATGTAGTTATCATCCGCCAAAACAACCTCTGCCGCCTCTTTGGCAACATCAGTACCGCGAATGCCCATTGCTATACCTATGTCCGCGCCCTTGAGAGCCAAGGCGTCATTAACGCCGTCACCGGTTACTGCCACCACTTCTCCGTTTTTCTGGAGCGCTTGGACTATGCGATATTTGTGATGGGGGGTGGTTCTGGCAAAGACCGAAACAGTTTTTACGGCGTCTTGCAATTCTTTGTCTGACAAGCTGTCTAAATCTTTGTCGGTTAATACTCTGTTATTTTCCGTGAGAATGCCAACTTCTTCGGCAATAAATCGGGCGGTTAAAGGATGGTCGCCGGTAACCATAATTGTTCTGATGCCGGCCTCGACCGCTTTAGCAATCGTTTCCTTGACTCCTTTTCTTGGCGGGTCCTCAAAGCTTATCAAGCCTGAAAAATTCAAGTCTTTTTCCAGTTTGGCAAAGTTAAGCTTTTCTTCATTGAGGCCCAATTTTTTATAAGCAACAGCAATAATCCTTCTGCCCTTGGATGTTTGTTCGGCCAATTCATTTTTAATATCCTCGCTTACCTCGCGACACATAGCAAAAACTTCTTCGGGCGCGCCGCTGGTAAATAATTCATATTCAACCCCGTCTTTTCTTATGATTGATTTTGATTTTCTACCGTTGCCTAAATTTCTTTGGCGAACCATTTCTGGTAATATGTTTGTTATCTTCAGTTCCATGGCTTTATTTTTTATTTCTTTCTCCATTGGAGATAAAGAATATGAAGAAAGAGAACCGAGCGCTTTTTCTATAATTTCTTTCTCATTATTAGGATAAGACGAGACGATTTTCATTTGACTTTCAGTAATGGTTCCTGTTTTGTCGGTGACAATGACTGTCGCGTTGCCTAAGGTTTCGGCGGCTTTAATTCTTTTAACCAGAAATTTATTTTTAGAAAGCGTATATGCGCCTAGCCCCAAAATCATAGTAATAATAATTGGCAACTCTTCGGGAATAGTGGCGAAAGAAAGGGAAAGACCGGTTAAAATCATAGTTTTTAAATCTTGGCCTCGCAAAATTCCCACAACAGGAATAAGGACAGAGAAGAATACCGCCAGATAAACCAATTTCCCGGCCAGAGATTTCATTGCTAACTGTAAAGCGGTTTTTGGCGGCTTTATTTCCTTAAGGGTGGCGGCGATTTTGCCAAGTTTTGTATTTTTGCCGGTGGCAAAGACCACCGCTTGTCCTTCGCCGGAAACAACCACCGTTCCGGCATAAATATCATTACTGTTATTTTTCTCCTGTGGAAAAGATTCTCCGGTCAATGAGGATTCATCAATCTGCAAACCTACGCTTTGTTCCACTTTTGCGTCGGCGGCAATTTTGGTTCCAGGAGTTAAAATCAAAATGTCGTCCGGGACAACATTTTCTGAATCAATTTCAATGATATTGCCGTCCCTTAGCGTTTTTGTTTTTGGCGCGGCAATTTTTTCCAAAGAAGCGATTGCTTTTTTCGCCCGAAACTCGTTATAAACTTCCGCCAAGACCAACAAAAAAATTACCGCAAAGATGGTAACGGCATCTTCAAGTTTCCCCCAAAGGCTGTAGAAAAAACCGACAACCAACAAAAGAAGAATCATTGGTTCCGTTACTTCATGCTTAGCTATTCCCAAAAAACTGATTTTTGTCGGACGAAAAATTTGGTTAGCGCCAAATTCTAAAAGCCTTTTTTGGACTTCTTTTGTAGTAAGTCCTTTGGTGTCTTCTTGAGTCATATTTATATTACCTCTTTTTTTATATTTTATTTACTTTCTACTCATAACGCAGCGCCTCCATTGGGCTTTTTTTACTGGCTTCTCTGGCGGGATAAAGTCCGAACACGAGTCCTACAATTCCGGCTACGCCAAGTCCAATGGCCGCGGCAGATATCGGGAAAGTAAACGTCCAGCCAAGCGCCACAATTCTTGACAAGACGAGAGAAGCGAGATATGAAAAAGCGGCGCCGAGGATAATGCCGACAATTCCTCCCAGAGACGTAAGCATAACTGCTTCCAAAAGAAACTGCGTCATAATGTCTTTTTCGGTTGCGCCAATGGCCTTGCGAAGTCCGATTTCCCGCGTTCGTTCAGATACGGAAACCAGCATAATATTCATAATGCCGATGCCGCCGACAACCAGCGAAATTGCCGCAACAGACACTAAAAGCAATGAGAGGATTCCTGTAATCATCTGCACTCTCTCGGCCGCGTCTGCCTGCGTGGTAACATGAAAATCGTCTTTATCAGGATCATCAATATTGTGAGAGGCGCGCAATGTTAATTCAATATCGCGAACAGCGCTGGGTATTGCCCCTTCTGATGAAACCCGGGCAATGATTGTGTTGTAATGGTCCTGGCCCAAAAGATACTTTTGGGCTGTGGTATAGGGAATTACTACGATTTCATCAACATTAAACAGCGTAACCTGCCCTTTGGCTGGAAGTACGCCTACTATTCGAAAATTTCGGTTTTTTATTCGTATTTTTTCGCCAATTGCCTCAGAAAGGCCAAATAATTCATCTTTAATTTTAGAGCCGATTACCGCCACGCTCGCTTGGGCATTAATATCATCCTGCGAGAAAAAGAAACCTTCTGCGGGATATATTTCCAGAATATCAGCCACAATATCGGACGCTCCTATAGTGGTTGCTCCAGTTGTTTCACCCAAATACTGTACGCTTCCCGGCACAAGCACAACCGGCGTAAGATCGACAAGGTCCGGCACATTGCTTTTTTTTCGGAGCGCCTCAACATCGCGCTCTTTCAAGGAATCACTCAGAATGGATGTAAATGCAGAAGGACCGGTTTGCTCTCGGCCCGGCTCAATAATTATGGTTCGCGAACCCAAACCCTGAATCTGTCCAAGGATGAGATTTTCAGCTCCTTGGCCTACGGACATTACCATAATAATCGCCGCAACGCCGATCACAATACCGAGTATGGTAAGAGCTGAACGCGATTTGTTTGCTTGAAGCCCGGTAAGCGCGGTTTGGAAGCTGTCGTTTAATGTCATAGTTCAATAAATTCACGATGAATAATTATTTCTTAAAATGATCGCGGGCATTATGGCGATGATCCACTTTCTTGTTGCTATCTATTTTCCCATCAAGGATATGAATGATACGTTGGGCATGCTCCGCGGTATAGGTCTCATGAGTGATGAGAATAATCGTATGGCCTTCTTCCTCGTTTAGTTTTTGAATAAACTCCATTATCATTTGGCCTGATTTTGAATCAAGATTGCCTGTGGGCTCATCCGCAAAAATAACATTGGGCTCGTTCACCAGAGCTCTGGCAATCGCCACGCGCTGTTTCTCTCCTCCTGAAAGCTGGGACGACTCGTGATGTACGCGATGAGAAAGCCCCACGGATTCAATTGCTTTAAGCGCCAGTTCATCACGCAAGGATTTTTTTACGCCAGAATAGAGCAGCGGCAATTTGACATTTTCCAGCACGCTCGTTCGTGGTAGTAAATTAAACGCCTGAAAAACAAAGCCCATTTTTTTGTTTCTGACCCGGGCAATTTCTTCTTTTGAGTAGTCGTCAATGGTTTTGCCGTCAAAGCGATACTCTCCTGCCGTGTGCCTGTCCAAGAAACCAAGTATGTGAAGCAGAGTTGATTTACCAGACCCCGAAGGCCCCATAATCGCCACAAATTCCCCTTCGTTGATCGTAAAAGACACATCTCGCAGAACGGGAGTGGCGACGCTGTCGTTATAATATGTCTTTTCTAAATCTTTTGCCTCAATAATTGCCATATATTATTCTTTGCTGAAGGTAATTACTTTATCGCCTTCATTGATGCCACTTATAATTTCAATATTTCCGTCAGAGCCGCGAAGCCCTGTTTCCACTTTGACTTCGCGAAAACTCTCGCCATCCGCTATTCTCACGAATTGGTCTCCATTTTTTCTGATAATGGCTCTCTGCGGAATGGCAATCACATTCTCGCGGCTCGCGCTCATGACATCTATGTTCGCGGTCATACCCGATTTTACGCGCTCGTCATTTTTAACGAATTGGAAAGTTACTTTGTAAGTAGCCACACCTTCCACAATGGTCTCGGCCGGGTCAATGACGACCACTTTTACTTCAAAGACAACATCCCGTCCGTAGGCGTCAAGCGTTACAAGAGACATATTGCCAACGTTCACTTTGGCAATATCGGCTTCCGGCACATTGGCTTCAATTTCAAATTGGGAAGCCGAAATGAGAGAAACGAGCGGCGTATTTGGAGAAACGATTTCTCCCACTTTGGCATCTTGCTTAGTGACTGTTCCCGAAATTGGAGCGCGGATGATGGTCTTTGCAATTTGCGCTTGATAGTTTGCTACATTAGCCTCTGCCTGTTTGATTTGAGATTTTTGAGACGCAATTTCAGCTTCTACTGTGCGTATCTGTATCTGTTGAGCAGTGATTTGTTCTTCTCTTGTCCCAGCTTGTTTGAGGGCCAAATCATCTTCCGCGCTTGCTAATGTATTTTGAGCGTTGGTAACGCTTGCCTCAGCAGTAGAAATTCTATCGACATTCGTTGCTTTTTGGACAGTAATTGCCATTTGTTTCCCAGACACGGTGGTAATTTTTGAATTAATATTATTCTTTTCCGTACTGAGATTTATTTTCTCTGTTTCTGTTAAATCACTTGTTACCGGCACCACATCAAGTGCTTGTTTTACTTTCTGCAAGGCATCAATTGTTTCTATCAGTGCTTTATCAATGTTTTCGTGTGTTTGATTATTAACCGCTTTTTGAACTGTTCCAAAGGCCCCTCCATCGAGCGTGCTGATGAAACTAGTTGTCCAACGACCGGCATTATCGGCGCCGAGAAGATATTTGACTGCAATTGCCTTTTTATCGGCAATAATAATTCCTTCCTGATCGTTTACTGTATAGTGTGCATATTGAATATCCGTAAGGGTTAATAATGCCGCCTTTCCAAAAGTAACTGCGTCTTGGGCGGCAGTGAGCGCATCGTTATAAGCATCGTTTAAATCAGCAGCCGTTTTTTGTTTTACATCTTCAAGATTATTTTCTGTATCAACGAGTGAACGCTTTGCGTTAGCAACCTTAGTTTTGTAGAATTGGATTTCCTCTTCTCGGGCGCCTTTCTTTAATTCATCTAATTTTACTTGTTCTTTTGCGAGTGCGGCTTCATATTGAGTAAGTTTTGCTTTTGCACCTTCTACACCAGCTTGTGCCTGAAGAAGCAGAGAGCTAAGCTCCGAATTTTCAAGCGCAACAAGAGTTTGACCAACCTTGACTTTGTCTCCCACATCCGCATATACGCGCGAAACCTTGCCGGATTTTTCAAACGCCAGATTAACGCTTTTTGCGGGCTTGACGCGGCCAGTTACGCTTACTTCTTGGATGAGGTTTTGTTTTTTGGCAATAACAAAGTCGTATGTTGGGGCTTTATCCCTGCCAAAATAGGCATAGCCGCCAATAATTCCCACGACGAGAATTACGAGCGATATTATAACAGATGGTTTTTTTAGAAATTTAATCATAGGATTGTGATGGTTATTTTTGATAAACGCGGGAAAGTTTTTTAAGGATTTTGAAAAGATCGTTTCTTTCTTTCGCGTTAAGATTGCTCAACACTCTTCGCATTCGGGTTGTTATTTTCTTAAAGCCGCTCGCAAGAGCCGCTTTTCCTTTGGGAGTAACGGCAATATGCACCAACCTGCGATCGTCTTTATCGTAGACGCGTTCAAGCTGTCCTGCTTTTACCAAACCATTGATAAGCGATGTTGCCGAGGGAGGAGTGACGCAGAGATAATCGGCAATATCCTTCATGGAAGGATTGTCTTTTTCAGCCACATAGCGAAGCGTTTCCAATTGAAGGAAGGAGAAGGGATCAATCCTTTCACGATCTTTGGCGCGTTCCTGAATACGGCGGCTGGTAGTAAAAATAAGCGAAATAATTTTATTGATCATTGAATCGTTGTTCATATTAAAATACCTGTTTTGATTTGATTATTGATAGATACATCTCTAAAGCTATATTCTTTGAAACCATCGCCGTTTATAAAATGTAAGGGGGTGATTTTTCCATTCTCTTTTTTGAACAGATCGCCTCGAAATAAAGTCGTTTGTTCGACCACCGCTGGTTTTATGGGAAAAGAAAGCGGCATTTTGAAATAAAGAGGGTCGGCTATTTTAGTTTCCAGCGTTAAGGAAATTTTGTATTTGTCGTTTTCGCCCTCCATTTTGGTTATATAAGGAATTTTGATTTTAGTATCCGGAATTGGCCTCCACCGCAAATGTTCAATGATAAAATTATTTTCTGCGAATATAACCTTTTCTTCCCCGTAAGTAATGTATGCTTCTCTCCAATGATTGATTTTTCTACCCGCAATTTCAAGGTTTTGAATTTCACCAACTACAACGCTTATTTCTTCATCATTATATTGCGCCCAATTAAATTGACTAATGAGAGGTATCATTGTTCCCCAGTTAGCATCTGAATATCCTAAAGTATTTATATTTATTTCTTTTTCATTAACTTTAATCACTCCTCTTACTTTCGCTTTGGGCATTTGAATAAACCATGAAGCCTTTTCTAAATTTAGGGGATCAAGACTAAGATCGGAAACACCTTGGATTGCGGGGACGGCAGGAACATATTGCAGATTCCATTCAACGGTATTTATTTTGCCTCTGATGTTATAAACTGTTTCGTCAATTTTAATCTCATTTTTGCCAATCTTAATCCTCGCGTCTTTTTTCGATGGATGAATGCTCGATGCAGGAAACTTTTGAGAGCCGCCAAAAATACCGTCTGGCGTAAAAACTCTTGAGATTATTCTGCCGCCGCCGATTCCTATTATATTGAGCGGATCAATCATAAGATATACAAAAATTCCAGAGCAACCCGGCGCTGTAAAATTAAAATATTTCCATTCAATATATCCCGCTTTTAATATGTTGTCTGGATATTCCGTACTGTGCCAGCGATTATTTTGTAAAGCATTCATATAATTAAAGTAGTTAGAAGCTTGAATTATTAGATATTCTAAGTATATGGCAAAAGAAAAAAGCTGTCAAGCGGTTGTGGAAAATGGCAATATGTGCTAAATTTATAATCAAGATAAGTTTTGAAATTTTTTCAAACCCACCCATACCATTTTATTTCTGAAATCCTGCCGAAAAAACCGCACCGAAGGCGGAATGGGACGGGAAAGCCCCGAAGGACCCCGCCCTCTATGCTGAAGATATTAAAATTTCACTTTTTCAGATAGAAAAGGATATTTCAATAGTATCATTAGATTTACTGCTTAGAGGGCGGGGCCTACGGGACAGGCGTTTCCGCAACCCAGCCCTTTTGTAAAGAGCTGGGGGCAAAACAGAAAAATTTTCGTTTCCTTAACCCTGTTAAATAATTTGCTTCACAAATTAAAATCCAAAGGATTTTATTTAACAGGGTGAATTAAAAAAACTTTGGGAGGCGCGCAATTAAAAAATGTTAAGAAAATTTTTCTGTTTTGCTCGCCGAAGCGAAGCGGAGGCGGACAGAAACGCCGGGCAGGTCAATCGGCAAAATCCTCTGGATTTTGCTCAAAATGGGTTCGGATTTCGTCCAATAGACACCACCAAAGTTTATTTACAGCGTGATTTGCCTCGCTCGGGGCTTTGCGTCGCTAGGCGAAGCGTGGCGGGAGAGCGGGCCGGAGATTTTAAATTGTAAAGAAT
>Ga0210051_1006410_pt1 | contig 11102 bp, 11 predicted proteins | sample CryGey092014_all_FD_185464 | JGI IMG/M metagenome (GOLD analysis project Ga0210051, IMG submission 185464) | Groundwater microbial communities from aquifer - Crystal Geyser CG23_combo_of_CG06-09_8/20/14_all (SPAdes) (version 2) | ecosystem: Environmental > Aquatic > Deep subsurface > Groundwater...
GTGGGAACAGGATGGACAAAAACGCAGCACTCTGGATATAGTGGCTGATAGAGTGCAATTCTTAGGGGCTCCTCCAGGCAAGACCGGGGCAGTGCCTGAAGAGGCGCCTGACGCTCAGAAAGAGACGTTTGCGGAAGAGCCGCCGGCAGATAGTATTAAACCAGAAGAAGAAGCACCGTTTTGAGAATCGCGGAAACACGCGGAAGCCCGCCATTGTTTCATTGGCGGGACGCGGAAATACGCAGAAGCTATATTTGAGTTTCCGCGTAGTTCAGCGATAGCACGCGGTATACAAAGGGGGAAAGATGCCAAGACGATCAGAAGACAGGGCAAAGAAACTAAAAAAGAAAAAGTTTGATTCAAAAAAAATTTTTTTCAGGAAAAAATCGTGCAGGTTCTGCTTAGATAAAACAAAGGCTATAGATTACAAAGATGTCATGATGCTGAAAAGGTTTGTTACTGAAAAAGGCAAGATAATGCCGAACAGGCTCACAGGTAATTGCGCAAAACACCAGCGCAAGATAGCAACCGCCATAAAAAGAGCAAGGTATATGGCGATACTGCCATATGTAGGAGAATAAAATTATGAAGGTCATATTGATAGAGGATATTAAAAGCGTGGGTTCGATGGGGGACATATTAGATGTGAAAGACGGATATGCCAGGAATTTTTTGTTTCCGAAAAATCTGGCGCGCTTAGCGTTAAATTCCAATTTAAAAATAATAGATGACATCAAAAAGAAAAAAGCGCTTAATGCGGCAAAAGAGAAAAAAGGGGCCGAGGCTTTAAAAGAAAAGATATCAACCCTTTCCTGCACCATACCCGTAGAGGCAGGAGAGGGTGATAAACTTTTCGGCAGCGTCACAAGCCATGACATAAGCCTGGCATTCGAGTCGGAAGGGCTCTCTATAGACAAGCGCCAGATAAACATGGAAGAGCCGATAAAAAAATTAGGCGTTTATAAGATAGCCGTGAAACTTCATCCGGAAGTGACTGCTGAGGTGAAGGTGTGGGTGGTGAAGAAATAATCGCGGAACTACGCGGAAGCCCGCCATTGTTTCATTGGCGGGACGCGGAAAAACGCTGAAATTTGAATAGAGTTTCCGCGTAGTTCTGCGTTACGTTCCGCGTAGTTCAGCGATAGCATGGGAGCTAATAATTAGTAGGGCACACAATAGCAGCTTATAGCAGCTGTAGGGCACACTTTAGTGTGCCAAGTGTGCCAATTTATTATGGATAATTTAGATCTAAGTCTTACTAAAATGCCGCCGCAGAACTTAGAAGCGGAAATGGCTGTCCTGGGTTCCATGCTGATAGAAGAAACAGCTATCAGCTATGCCATGGAAATACTGGACGGCTTTAGTTTTTATAACGATTCGCACCGCAGGATCTTTGAGAGCATGGTTAAATTATACAGTGAAAATAAAGCGGTTGATATAGTTACGCTGATAGAAGAGCTGAAGAAGACAGGAGACCTGGATAAAGTAGGCGGGCCTACTTATATTACAAATCTCACCACAGTTGTCCCGACGGCAGCCAACGTAATGCACTACGCCGCGATTGTAAAAGAAAAAAGCATACTTAGAAACCTTATTTCGGCAGCTACCAACATCATTTCGGAAAGTTATGAAAGTCACGGAGAAGTGGCAAAGATTTTAGATAAGGCCGAGCGCATAATATTCGATATCTCTTCTAAAAAAGTAGAGTCGAGTTTTGTGCCGCTCAAAGAGATAATAAAGGACAGCATAGAAACCATAGATCAGTTATATCAGAAAAAAGCGCATGTTACAGGGATCCCTACCGGATTCAGCGATTTTGACAGTATAACCGCAGGGCTGCATCCGTCGGATTTGATAGTTTTTGCGGGCCGTCCGTCAATGGGCAAAAGCGCTCTCGTAAGTTCCATAGCAGAACATGTCGGCGTGGCGGAAAAGATACCGCTTGTTATATTCAGCTTGGAAATGTCAAAAGAACAGTTTGTGCAGAGGATGCTGTGTTCTCACGCAAGGGTGAACGCGCATAATGTCAGGACAGGTTTTTTATCACAGACAGATTGGCCCAAGCTTACAAATGCCGCAGGAAAACTTTCGGACGCGCCTATTTACATAGACGATACGGCAGGGCTTTCTGTACTGGAGTTGAGGGCAAAAGCAAGAAGATTGAAATCGCAGCGTAATATACAACTTATAATTGTTGACTATCTGCAATTAATGCAGGGCATGCCGGGTTCTGAGAATAGACAGCAGGAGATATCAGAGATATCCCGTTCGTTAAAGGCCCTGGCGAGAGAATTGAGTGTCCCGGTCATAGCAGTCAGCCAGCTTTCAAGGGCAGTGGAAAGCCGCCAGGACCGGAGGCCCCAGCTTTCTGATTTACGGGAATCCGGAGCCATAGAACAAGACGCTGATTTGGTAGGGCTTCTTTTAAGAGAGGAATATTACAACCCTACAGAGGAAAATAGAGGCATAGCCGAAGTAATTATAGCAAAGCAGCGTAACGGCCCGGTAGGTTCTATAAAACTTGTGTTTATCAAGGATTACGTAAAGTTTGACAATCTTGCTTCAAAGGAAGAAAGATTAGCAAGCGAAGAGGTGTTTTAGATGTCGAGTTTGCATTGACATAGTTTTCTGTATGTGATATATTAGTTTATTAAATGGGAAAATTTAAAATAAACATAGCCATAATTTTAGCTTTCTGTTTTGTGTTAACCTGCGCCATCAGCCATTCTCCTGTTATTGCCGAAGAAGAGCCGGGCCAAAAGCTGATAAAATATGTTGACGTAAAGAATAATCAAACTGTTTCGGGCGCTACTATCCTGTCAAAATTGAAAACAAAAAAAGGCGACGCGTTTTCCCAGAAAGTTGTAGATGAAGATATAAAGAGATTATATCTTTTGGGGTTTTTCAGCGATGTAAGCGTATCCATGGAAGATGTGCAGGACGGAGTGAGCGTGATATTTACTGTTACCGAAAAAGCCCCTCTTGCCAAAATAATTTTTATCGGGAACAAGGTTTTTGATTCCAGGAAACTGGAAAGCGCGGTGGGGTCAAAACTGAAAGAATTCGCCGATGAAAGAAAACTCAAAAAAGACGCAGACAGCATAAAAGACCTGTATGAGAAAAAAGGTTATCCGTGGGTAACCGTGGATTATAAGATAGAAGTTGATGAAAAAAATACTGCTTCCAGCGCCATATTTACAATAAACGAAGGCGCAAGGGCGGTCGTAAAAAAAATAAATGTGATAGGCAATACGGCATTCAGCGATAAGCGCATAATGAAAATCATGAAATCCAGGACAGCCGGATTTTTCCGTTCGGGGGTTTATAAAAAAGAGGTGCTGGAAGACGACATGGAGCGCATTAAAAATTTTTATAAACAGGAAGGCTATCTGGATGTAAAACCGGTAAATGAGCTTATTTTTCAGGAAAAGGCCAGAAAAAAATGGATTGAGCTTGTTGTGCGCATAGAAGAGGGCAGAAAATACGTAACAGGAAATATAAAAGTCGCCGGCAATATTGTTTTTTCAGAAGAGGAGCTCAAGGCCCTTTTAAAGATGAAGCCTGGCGCTACATTCACGGAAGAAGGGCTGCATAATGACGTGGGAAGTATCCAGGAACATTACTTTGATAAAGGGTATATAATGGCCAGGGTCAGGCCTGACACGCTTTTAAATATGGAAACAGACAAGGTTGATATTACCTATACCCTCGCAGAAGGAGAAGTAGCGTATGTAAATAAAATTAATATACGCGGGAATACCAAGACAAAAGACGTGGTTATACGCAGAGAATTGAGAATAAAGCCGGGCGAACGTTATGACGGAGCCAAATTAAAGAGAAGCAAAGAGCGGCTTTACAACTTAGGGTACTTTGAAGATATAACATTTGATACGGAAGAGACAGCCGAGCCGGATAAAAGAGATATGGTAGTTGACGTGAAAGAAACAAAGACAGGAGAATTCAGCTTTGGCGGCGGGTTCAGTTCAATAGATAAACTCATAGGGTTTGTGGAAATAGAGCAGAAGAATTTTGACATGTTGAATTTCCCCACGTTTACCGGAGATGGGCAGGACCTCAGGTTAAGAGGAGAATTCGGTTCTACCCGCAAAAATTATTTACTGAGCTGGACAGAGCCGTGGATATTCGATAAGCCCATTTCTTTCGGGATTGATTTATATGCCTCAGAACACGATAAGAGCGGTACCACCGGATATGCTTATGATGAAACAAGGCGGGGCGGCGATATAAGATTTGGCAAGGAATTCAGTGAAACCCTCAGAGGAGACCTTACTTACAAGATAGAAAGCGTTGATATCGCCAACCTGGATAGTAATGTTTCACAGGCCTTAAAAGACGAAGAAGGCAAGAACACCATATGCAGCACTATAACACAGCTTACCAAAGATACAACAGACAATAAGTTTAATCCCATCAAGGGTTCTGTCATTACCGGGTCTATTGAGGTGGCCGGAGGGCCTTTCGGAGGCGATAAGGATTTCGCTAAATTTTTCAATTCAATAAGCCATTATTCCATGATAGGGCCTTTTCTATTGGAATTAAAATTAAGAGACGGGGTGGTTACTACTTACGGCGGGAATAACGGAGCCGTGCCTGTCTATGAAAGATTTTTTGCGGGCGGCACATACACCATCAGAGGTTTTAAAGAACGAGACGTAAGCCCAAAAGATCAATCGGGAGATCCAATAGGAGGCGGAACCCTGGCTATTGCCAACGCGGAACTCACAGTCCCGATAATAGAAAATCTGAAAGGCGCTTTTTTTATAGACGCGGGGAATGTATGGCATGTGCCTGACAGTAAACCAAAGGGAGGGGTATCGTCGGGAGGGATTAGGATAGGCGCCGGCGTAGGTGTCAGGATCAAGACTCCCATAGGGCCTGTTAAATTAGATTATGGTTTTCCCATTAATCACGGAGATGACCAGAGCGATACCGGAAGGATACACTTCAGCATGAGCAGGGGGTTCTAAAGCAGCTTATAGCAGCTGTAGGGCACACTTTAGTGTGCCATTATTAGGAGTTAATATATGAAAAAATTTTTTGTAATTATATTGAGTTGCGTATGTATATCTTTATTTTCTGTTTTAGCCTTTGCTGAATCGCAGGGCAAGATCGGTTATATAGATTTATCCAGGGCATTCGACGAATACCAGAAGACAAAGGATTTTGACAAAGAGCTGGAGGCTAAAGGCGATCTGAAACAGCAGGAAAGAGAAAAGCTCGTGCAGGATATAAGAAGGATGAGGGGAGAGCTGGAACTCATGAATAAGAATAGCCGCGAGAAAAAAGAGGCAGACATAGAATCGAAGATAAAATCTCTCCAGGAATTTGACCAGGAGGCAAAGACAGACCTCACAAAAGACAGAGATAATATGGTAAAAGATATCTTGAAAGAGATGAGCGATGTCATAAAAGAATACGGCGAAAAAAACGGATATTCAATTATTGTAAATGACAGGGTGCTTTTATACGGCGATTCTGGAATGGATCTTACGAACGAAATTATAAAGATATTAAACGATAAATGCAAAACCGCGCCGGGCAAATGAGGCAAAGGAGCGTTACGATATGCAGAAGACCTTAAAAGAGATAGCCAGCATCATAGACGGTGAAATAGTAGGCGATGAGAACATCGTTGTAACAGGCATCTGTGGCATAAAAGAGGCGGAAGAAGGGGATATCACTTTTATCGCTAATTCAAGATATCTGCCTCTTATGGGGCGCACGAGGGCATCGGCTATTATAACATCCAGGGAAGTTAAGGCAGCGCCTAAGGCGATTATACGGACCAAGAACCCATCTTTGGCATTTGCGAAGATGGTGTCTTTACTGTCGCCGAATGAAGTCAGGAGGCCCAAAGGCATTCATCCCACAGTTATCATAGGAGATGGGGTAAGGATAGGGAAAAATGTCGCGATAGAGCCGTATGCCGTGATAGAAGACAATGCCGAGATAAAAGATAATACGATTTTATACGCCGGAGTTTATATAGGCCATCATACTAAAATAGGAAAAGATTGTGTTATCTATCCGTATGTAATAATAAGAGAAAGAGTGACGGTAGGAAACAAGGTAGTTATCCACGGCGGGACCGTTATAGGCAGCGACGGTTTCGGGTTCTCCACGGTGCAAGGCGTGCATCATAGAATTCCGCAGATAGGGACAGTTATAATAGAAGACGATGTGGAGATAGGAGCCAACGTCACTATTGACAGGGCGCGTTTTGATAAAACCATTATAAAAAAAGGCACTAAAATAGATAACCTTGTCCAGATCGCCCATAATGTATCTATAGGAGAAAATTCTATAATAGTCGCGCAAAGCGGTATATCAGGCAGCGTGGATATAGGCAAGAATGTTACGATTGCGGGCCAGTCAGGCGTTATCGGCCATATTACCATTGGAGATAACGTTGTGATAGCGGCTCAGTCAGGCGTTACAAAATCTATACCTCCAAATACCTGTGTTTCAGGATATCCCGCCAAACCACATATCCTGGCTAAGAAAATTCACGCATTTACCCAAAAACTCCCTGATTTATTTAAAAAGGTAAAACAATTAGAAGAAGAGGTTGAGAAATTAAAATCCGCAAATAAAGAAAATAATAAAGCTTAGCAGCCATAGCAGCTGTAGGGCACACTTTAGTGTGCCATAAGGAGAGCAATGGAGCAGAGGACAATAAAAAAGTCAATTGAATTAAGCGGTGTAGGCCTTCATACAGGGGTAGCCGTTAACCTTAAATTTAAACCAGCTCCGGCCAATATAGGCGTAAATTTTATAAGGGTCGATATAAAAGATTCTCCGATGATAAAGGCTGATATAACCAATATAATTTGTCAGGAGAAAAGCCCCCGCCGCACCTCGATAGGTATCAATGGTGTAGAGATACATACTATAGAACATCTGATGGCTGCGCTGTGGGCGCTTGGCATAGATAATCTTATTATAGAAATAGATGGGTCTGAACTCCCGGGCCTTGACGGGAGTGCCATGGGTTTCATAGATATATTGAAAAAGGTCGGCATTGAAGGCCAGGGTATTACCAAGAAGGTGTATCAGGTAAGGTCGCCTCTATGGGTTGAGCAGGATGGGGCCATGATAATGGTTTTACCTGACGACAATTTCAGAGTGTCTTATACGCTGAATTATGAGCACCATCTTTTAAAAGCCCAATACATATCGTTTACCGTAGATGAAAATACGTTTACAAAAGAGATTGCAAGCGCCAGGACTTTCTGCCTGGAAAAAGAGGTGAACGAGCTGAGGAAAAAGGGCCTGGGGAAAGGCGCTAATTACGACAATACCGTTGTAGTGGGAGAGGACGGAGTTATAGATAATAAACTCAGGTTCGATGATGAATTTGCCAGGCATAAGATACTGGATCTTATGGGAGATTTGTATCTTCTCGGTTACAGCATAAAAGGCCATATTGTCGCGATACGCAGCGGCCATCCTCTGAACGTTAATTTGGTTGAAAAAATAAATAACCAGAGAGAAAAACTTCAGGCAGGCGGCATGAAGGCAGTTTATGTTGAAACAAGCGGACACACCCTGGATGCCATAGACATACAAAAGATACTTCCGCACAGGTATCCGTTTCTGTTAGTGGATAAAATAATCGAGATAGAGCCTGATAAAAAAGCGGTCGGCATAAAAAATGTTACAATGAATGAGCAGTTTTTTACAGGGCATTTTCCAGGCAGGCCTGTCATGCCCGGGGTTTTGATTGTAGAGGCAATGGCGCAGACGGCGGGGGTATTACTGCTGAATAAAAAAGAGAATATAGGTAAATATGCGTATTTCATGAGCCTGGATAATGTAAAATTTAGAAAGACAGTGGTCCCGGGCGACCAGATGCGCCTGGAAGTAGAGGTTGTGAAACTCAGATCTAAGACAGGGCAAGTGCACACAAAGGCGCTTGTGGACGGCTCGGTTGTAAGCGAAGCGGATCTGATGTTTGCTCTTGTAGACGCTTGATGTATGAACAAGATTCATCCGACAGCAATTGTGGACAAAAAGGCAAAACTGGCCGACGATATAGAAGTCGGCCCTTATACTATTATAGGCCCTGATGCGGAGATAGCGAAAGGTGCTGTTATAGGCAGCCGCGTTACAATAGATGGGTATACTGCCATAGGAGAAAGAACCCGCATATTTACAGGCGCTGTTATAGGCAGCCCGCCGCAGGATTTGAAATATAAGGGCCAAAAGACCTTTCTTAAAATAGGCAAAGATAACATTATAAGAGAATACGTTACGATGAATCCGGGCACAAGAGAAGGGGCCAGTACTTCTATAGGCGACGGAAATCTTTTTATGGCATATTCGCACGTTGCGCATGACTGCAGGATAGGCAATGGATGTATCATTGCAAATCTCGGAACTTTCGCCGGCCATGTTACGCTGGAAGACAGGGTTGTAATAGGAGGCCTTGCGGCAGTGCACCAGTTTGTAAGAGTCGGCAGGATGGCCATAGTAGGAGGATGTTCAAAGGTCGTGCAGGATATCCCTCCTTTTTCTACCTGCGATGGAAATCCGGCGAGGGTGTACGGATTAAATCTGGTAGGCGTAAAAAGGGCAGGCATGTCAGGGAAGGCCCAGGCCGAATTAAAAAAGGCGTTTAGAATTTTGTTTCATTCCGGCCTTGTTTTAAAACACAGCACAGGGAAGGTAAAAGAAGAAGCCGAGCTTATTGAAGAAGTAAAATATCTTTTAAATTTTCTTAAAGGCTCAAAAAGAGGGATTTCCAGAGGCAGCAAATAAAACCAGATAAGTTGACACTCTGACATTGTCAGAGTGTCAACTTATGAGCGGAAAAGATGATCGGTAAGATTGGGCTCATAGCGGGTAATGGAAGATTTCCTATTATATTCGCCCAGAGCGCCAGAAAAAAAGGTATCGAAGTAGTCGCGATAGGCATAAACGAAGAGACATCAAAAGAGCTCGAGAAATTTGTAAATAAGATATACTGGCTTGGCGTAGGAGAACTTGAGAAATTGCTGAAAATTCTCAGGGAAGAAAATATTCGATCCGTTGTAATGGCAGGCCAGGTAAGGCATAAACTGCTTTTCGATAAGGATATAAAGATTGACCAGAAGATGCAGTTTCTCCTGGGGAACTTAAGAAACAAAAAAACAGATTCTATAATAGGGGCTGTCGCAAGGCTCCTGGAGTTTAAAGGAATAAAAGTCTTAAGTTCAATAATTTTTTTATCAGACTGCCTTCCTAAAAAAGGCGTTCTTACTAAATTATTGCCTGATGAAAGGGTTTTAAAGGATATAGAATTTGGAAGGAAGATTGCCAAGGCTATCGCAGGCCTGGATATTGGGCAGTCTGTTGTAGTAAAAGACAAGGTTGTCCTGGCAGTGGAATCAATAGAAGGGACTGACGAGGCAATCAGAAGAGCTGCTAAATACGGCAGGGAAGGTATTGTTGTTATAAAAGTGACAAAGCCCGGGCAGGACATGCGGTTCGACGTGCCTGTCGTAGGGCCTGATACCATAAGACTCCTGCAGGAAGTAAAGGCAGGCTGTCTCGCGATAGAGGCAAGGAAGACGCTTATAATAGACAAGCCTGAAACATTAAGGCTTGCAGACGAGGCAGGGGTAGTGATAGTAGCAGTTTGAATTCTCGATTCGTCCGCTTAAGCGGACTTGTTCGAATACTAATATTGTTCGAGCGAACGAAGTGAGTCGAGAACAGTAAAAAAAGAATATGGCGAAAAAAATCAAAAAACCATCCAAATCCAACGATACCATCGAGGCCATTTCTAAAATCAGCAAAGCCATCTCAAGCGATTTGTATCTAGAGGATATATTGAAACTTATAGTGACAGTAACGGCAGAGGTCATGAATTCCAGGATTTGTTCGTTGATGCTCCTGGATGAAAAGAAACAAAACCTGGATATAAGGGCTACGCAGAGTATAAGCGAGGCGTATATAAATAAAAAGCCATTGGCTAAAGGCGAGGGTGTCGCGTGGAAAGCGGTGCTTGGGAATAAGCCGGTAGTTATATCGGATGTTACAAAAGAGCCCGAATATAAATATAAGGATATAGCTAAAAAAGAAGGCCTTGTGTCTTTATTATGCGTGCCCCTTACGGTCAGAGGGAAGGTTATAGGCGTATTGAACTGCTATACGTCCACGCATCATAAATTCACGCCTACGGAAATAAATGTGCTGACAAGCGTGGCAAACCAGGCCGCGATCGCGATAGAGAATACAGAGCTGATAGTAAAGACAAAAGTCATACAGGAAGAACTTGAAACGAGAAAAGTGGTGGAAAGGGCAAAAGGCATTTTGATGAAACAGGAGGCCCTAACGGAAGAAGATGCCTTTAGGAGGATTCAAAAATACAGCATGGACCACAGGAAGCCGATGAAAGAAGTTGCTGAGGCGATAATAGTAGCTCACGAAATGAAGTAATGCGGAGGTTCTTGACTATGCTTTCATGATTAATTCTGATGTACGCTCGAACAATACTGAAATAGCGGAGTGTAGCTCCGCGCAATATCCTTCGAGCGGACATAGCAAGCTATACATGCAAGCAGAGTCGAGAAGTAAAAATGAAAAGCAATTATGAAGGGTTACAGAAAAATATACGCAGGTTAAAGACTCCAGAGATCGAAGTCTGGAAAAACCAGTATTCTGATAAAGAATATACAATAACCCTGGAAAACCCAGAATTTACATGCGTATGCCCAAAAACAGGCTTGCCTGATTTTGCGAATGTTACTATTCAGTATAAACCTGCCAAATTTTGTGTGGAATTAAAGTCTTTCAAAATGTACACACTTTTTTATAGAGATATAGGCATCTTTCATGAACATGTGACAAATAAAATCCTGGAGGATTTTGTAAAAGCCTGCAAGCCAAGGTGGGCTTATATTAAAGGAGAATTCAACACGCGAGGCGGTATTCAGACGACGGTTACCCTGGAGTATAAAAGGAGGAAATAATGGCAAAGATGACAAATAAAGATATTTTGAAAGTAGTCAAAGAAAAAAATGTGAAGTTCATACGTTTATGGTTTACAGATGTCCTGGGTTTCTTAAAAGGTTTTGCTATTACTCCTTCTGAATTAG
>Ga0210051_1006413_pt1 | contig 11100 bp, 11 predicted proteins | sample CryGey092014_all_FD_185464 | JGI IMG/M metagenome (GOLD analysis project Ga0210051, IMG submission 185464) | Groundwater microbial communities from aquifer - Crystal Geyser CG23_combo_of_CG06-09_8/20/14_all (SPAdes) (version 2) | ecosystem: Environmental > Aquatic > Deep subsurface > Groundwater...
TCAAGTTCTTTTATACGATGTGTATTAATCTCTGCCGTACGTTCATGGTCTTTAGTTTGACTTCCAAAACTGTCAATAGCGGTCATTATTTGTCTAATGTCATCTTTAGTTGCTACTGTTTCTTTTAACGTTTTTAAATCTTCTATGTTATCAATGATTTTTATTGCCATATTTGACATTATATCTTTAACTTCATCAAATCTTTTGTCAACCTGTTCAAATCTTTTGTCAACCTGTTCAAATCTTTTGTCAACCTGTTCAAATCTTTTGTCAATTTTATCAAACCTTTCAATAAATTCTTTTTTGGTTTCATTAAATTCTTTGCTTGTTACAGATTGGTTGTTTGTTTTAGATTTTTTAGGCATAATTTTATTCCTCTCGGTAAATTATTTGGTTCAAGATTAGGAAATTATAAAATATCCTCAACAAGTTGAGGATTCCCTTTGGATTCCCAAACTTGATCGGGCTTTCTTGATTTTGGCATTTAGGGATATCTATATTAAACAAAACAAAAAATAATTTGTCAAGCACCTTTCAAAATTTGTTAAAAATAGGGAGGTTCACCTGTTTTGTGACTGAGAGTGTATTTTTTGGTTTTAGTGTCCCGTTAACGGCAAAGTAAAAGTGAATTTACTCCCCTGTTGATTGGGTAAGTTCTCAGCCCGGATTTTCCCGCCATGGGCCTCAACAAGACCTTTAGCAATCGCCAAACCTAATCCGGTTCCTTTAACTTTTACTGAAGTTTTTACCTGTGTGAATTTATTAAATATGTTTTCCAGATGAATTTCCGGTATTCCGATTCCAGTATCTAAAACTGAAATCTGTACAAAGTTGGGTTCGGTCTGGGATTTATTTGCTGTTACTGTTATGCTTCCGCCTGAAGGAGTAAACTTAAGGGCATTACTGATAAGGTTCGTAAATACTTCCATAATTCTCTCATAATCAAAATTGATTTCGGGGACATCCCCTGATATCTCTGCAGTAAAATTTATATTTTTTTCTGTGAACTGGGGCAGGTACAATGTTTTAACTTCATCCACTAATTTTGCTAAACTATTGGTTTTCTTATCAAGTCCCAATACTCTGGACTCTATCCTGGATATCTCTAACAGATGGTCTATGAACCCGGAAAGTCTCGCGAGGTCTTTATCCATCCTGTGTAAATTTTCTTCACCCGAGTCTTTGAATTCCTCTATCCCGCCTGCTAACATAAACTTTATATAACTCCTGACAGCGGATATCGGGGACCTCAAATCGTGCGTTATGTTTGACACAAAATCGTTTTTCATTTCATCCAATTCTTTTAACTTATCTCCCATTTCATTGAACTTATTTGCCAGCCAGCTGAGTTCGTCCCCGGTATTAATTTTTATTTTGGTTTCCGGTTTACCTTTTCCTATCAATTCAGCTCCATGTGCAAGGAGTCTTATGGGTTTTGTAATCAATCGTGCCATGAACAAAGCACAAAGGATACCAACGGGTAATATAACGACACTGATTAATAAAATTCTATTGCGGGTTGCAATAAGTGCAGTATTTATCGTTTGATTAATGATTTCAGCAGAAAATCCAATATTTGCTAAACCGATAAATCTCTCACCAACAAACATAGGCATGAGTATATCGTATACTTTCTGGTTTTTGTGCAAAACTTCTTTTACAACCGGATGCTGTATTTCTTTTTTGGGCTGGACACTTATGGCATTTAATTTCCTGCCAATAAACTCACTATCGGAATGTGCGGTTATAATATCCTTCGCATCCGATAACAGTACATAAACCGTGGATTTATTATCTCTCTTGATTGTATTTACGTAATTTATTCCAATTAATGGGTCCCTGGATGTCCAGGAATCTTTACCCACCTGAAGCAAACTTCTGATTAATCTAATCTGAGACTCTGTGGTTTCGTTTATCAATAAATTTCTCTCGGAAACGAAGAAAATCACTCCTAAAGACGATATTATTACAACCATAAGGATACTGGTCAACAATGAAAGTTTCGTGCTTAGTTTTATTCTAATCATTTTGGAATACCTACTCAAGGAAAGTATAAAAGGGTAAACCCTTAATTCCTGGAATTTACCCTTTAGGGTTTTATCCTTCAGGATTTTACTCTTCAAACTTATACCCATATCCAGGAACTGTCTGAATTCCCTTACTGGCGGGTCCGATTTTCTTTCGTAAAGTTTCAATGTGTTTTTCTACGCTTCGGGTAGTAATATCTATATTATACCCCCATACAGTTTCAAGCAAATATCTTTTACTTAACACATGTCCCTTTTTTCTCAGGAAGGCACACAATAAATCAAACTCTTTCGGCGTGAGTCTGATGTCTTTTTCTTTTATGCTTTTATTTTTTATTTCAATAATATGACGTGATACGTTAATGGTTATATCTTTTGACGATAATATCTCTTCAGTTGCTCCACGATAATCAAGCCTGCGCAGTATCGCCTTGATTCTTGCAATAAGTTCGTCATTGTCAAATGGTTTCGTCATGTAGTCATCGGCACCTATACGCAAACCATTTATTTTATCTTCTGTTTGTTTCCTGGCGGTCAATAGTATTATTGCTATATGGGATGTATCTTTGTTTTGTTTTAATGCCTGGCATACCTTTATTCCATCCATATCAGGGAGATTCAAATCAAGAAGTATTAAATCGGGCGATTCCTCCACAGCTTTTTTCATACATTCTTCACCTGTGATTGCTGTGACAACACTAAATTCCTGAGCTTTTAATAATTCTTTCAAAAATTCAAGCAGGATGTCGTCATCATCCACGCATAAAATTTTGTATTTCATTTCTTCACCCTGACCTTTCACAAACAGCGGCGGACGGGCTTCGAACCCGCAACCTTCAGCTTGGCAAGCTGACGTTCCACCAATTGAACTACCGCCGCAAGACTATAGGGTCAGACCGTAGATACTCAGTAAACCACGTGTCATTGCGAATGAAATGAAGCAATCTCATTTTAGATTGCCACGTCGCTAATGCTCCTCGCAATGACGTACTCCCAGTAAATACTTACGTCAGACCTTGAAATGTGACATTACGCGCCATTCTAATTCACTGAATTACGCCCGCATTTGTGTCACCTTCACTTCGTTTAAGTCCCTTCACAAAGAGAGGGTAGAATATATCAAATTTTGGCTAGTCATTTCTTTTGGTTTTTCTATCCCTAACAAAAAGAGAATTGTAGTCGCTATATCAGATAAGATACCATTTTTAAGTTTTATATTCTTATAATCATTTGCAATATAGATAAATTCTACTGGGTTTTTAGTATGGGCTGTCTTAGGTAATCCTGTGTTATAGTCTATCATCTCTTCTACATTTCCGTGGTCAGCGGTAACTAATGCTATTCCATCTTGTGATAATATTTCTTCAACAACTTTACCTACACATTCATCTACTACTTCTACTGCTTTTATTGCTGATTCATAATTTCCTGTATGGCCTACCATATCACAATTGGCAAAGTTTAATATAATTACATCAAATTTATTAGAATTTATTTCCTCTATTACTCTTTCTGTTACATCATAGGCATTCATTTCTGGATGTTCTGCAAATGTTGCAGGGTCATATATACTTTTTACTTCAATTCGCGATTCGTTTTTAAATGGCTCAATAAGTTTCCCATTAAAAAAAGATGTAACATGTCTAAATTTCTGAGTTTCGGATATTCTAAGTTGTGTTAAACCATTATCACTTATAACCTGGCCTAATAAATTGTGCATTCCTTCAGATTCATCCATGGGTTCTAACACAAAAAAGGGGAATGCATCATAATATCTTGTAAGACCACAGTAAACTATATTAAGTTTTTTCCATCTTTGACCGGGATATTCATCTTCGATAAATGCTTGGGTTAATTGAATTGCTCTATCCTGTCTATAGTTAAAATGAACTACTGAGTCACCATCTTTTATCCCTGAGAATCCATCTATTATTGTTGGTGGTATATACTCATCTGTCATTTCGCTTCCATCAGGGGCAATATCGTTTTCATATGCCCGTTTTATCGCCTCTTCAGGAGTATTAACTTTAATTCCTTCTGCTTTAGTTAAGGTATTATATGCTTGAGTAGTTAGATGCCAGCTTCTTGCTCGATCCATGGCATAGTATCGTCCCATTAAAGTTACTATTTCACCTATTTGATACTCCTGTATTTTTTCATTTACTGCTCGAAGAAAATTTAATGCACTCCTTGGAGGTGTATCTCTTCCATCGGCAAAGAAGTGTATGTATAATTTTTTAATATCTTGTTCTTTAGCATATCTCATAATAGCAAATAGATGTTCTTGGTGAGCATGTACTCCTTCGTTTTGCACCAAACCCATAACATGAAGCGATGAATTATTCATTCTACAATTGTTAATAGCCTTTTGAATGTTATAATTTTCAAATAACAGACCACTGTCTATTGCATCATTAATTCGTTTTAATTCTTGTTCAACAATTCTTCCTGCACCTATATTAAGATGGCCAACTTCTGAAGAACCTTGATATCCAGCAGGAAGCCCAACTGCAAGTCCAGCGGCATCTAATACAGCATTAGGATATTTCTTAAGATATAAATCCATATTTGGTGTATTAGCATTTGTTACAGCATTATATTCTGAATTAGAATTTATTCCCCAACCATCCCTAATTATAAGTACAACCCTTTTCTTCATTTACTTCCTAAAAGAATCTGTTTATGTATAACAAGCAAAACTATCCCTATTAAATATAGAATTGTCACAGCGTAGACTATCCAATGAAATGTAAATTGTATTTGTTTTTTAAAAATATTTAATGCAGGGACAGGCCTTTTACTTCGTAAGGTATACTTATAAAAACCTAATATAGATTCTAATTGTATCAAGTAATCTCTAAAAGAGTGGGTTAACTTATGCATCCACCAATAGAAAAATGTAGCAAAAAAGTGTATAAACCATGCAAAGAATAGTGTTATTATTCTCACTGTTATATGAAGTGAATTAAGAGTGGAAAGTACATAACCAGATATAGCAAAACTAAGCGAAGAAAGGATTGTATAAACACTCCAACGCAAATTTGTGTACCCTTGTTCAAGTCTTGTAGTTTCTATGTATTCTCTTTCAATAGCTTTTGGAGCATCATCTTCACCAAAAGTCTCAAAAATTTTCTTGATTCTTTCTTTGAGTTCTATATCATCTTTTAAATTTTTATCTTGTTCTATCCGTTCAAAAATTATATCCTTTTTACCTTTGTCCATGAAAATTTACCATCCTCTATGAATAGAATCCCAAAATTTATACTACTTCGTTTGTTTCAATCTCCTTCAAACTATTTCTCTTGTGACATTTTAATGCCGCGGGTGGGAATTGAACCCACACGGTTAAAACCATACGCCCCTCAAACGTACGCGTCTGCCAATTCCGCCACCGCGGCAATAAAAACTCATTCGCTTTCTGGTAAGGCGGGCTGAACAGGTGCAGGTGCTGCGGGTTGTACCTGACCAGTCACTGTTTTTAACCTCGTCTGATGACCTAAAAATGTTAAACCTATTGAAGTCAATATGAAGACTATCGCTATGGTTATTGTAACTTTACGTAGAAAAACTGACCCGGATGGTGTGCTGAATAACTGTTCACCGCCACCGCCGCCAAATATACCACCCAAACCTCCTGCTTTAGCTGATTGTATAAGGATAACTAATATTAATAATAATGCCGCAATAATGTGCAGGATTAATAGAATTGTATGCATAAAAAGGTATCTACTGAAGTATGTTTGGAATAGAGGCTTTAGCCTCGTTCCTAAAGAACCTACTGTTGGTAAATGACCCTAAAGGGTCTATTCCGGGTTTTTAACAGTAGCGTCCCGATTTATCCGCAGGATTATCTTATTTATCGGGACGCTTTTTCAGGCAATACTGCAATGCCAGGCAATATTTTCCCCTCCAGCAGTTCAAGACTTGCTCCACCACCGGTTGAGATGTGTGATACCCTGTCCGCTAATTTTGATTTCTTTACTGCGCTGACAGTATCCCCGCCGCCTATAATTGATACCGCTCCTTTTTGTGTAGCTTCTGCAACGAGTTCAGCTACTTTCCCGGTTCCTTTGAAAAACTTATCCATTTCAAATATACCCATAGGACCATTCCACATAATGGTTCTTGCACTTAAAATAACAGGTGCTATACGATTTATTGTCATATCGCCTATATCAACCCCGGTCCAGCCATCAGGAATTTCTACTCCCCTGGTCTCCTTCACCTGAGCATTTTCTGAAATTTTATCTGCAATAACGTGGTCAATGGGCAAAAAGAATCCAACCTTCTTTGATTTTGCTTTTTGCATAATCTCACCCGCCATATCAATCCTGTCCTTCTCAATTAAAGAATTCCCTACGGATATATTGCCTGCTTTCAAAAAAGTATACGCCATAGCGCCGCCGATAACCATTGCATCAACTTTATCCAGAAGGTTCTGTATTACCGCTATTTTATCGGAAACTTTGGCGCCGCCAAGGATAGCGACAAACGTTCTCTCGGGTTTCTCAAGTACTTTATTAAAATAGAGAATCTCCTTCTCAAGCAAAAATCCGCATGCACTGGGTAAATGTTTTGCCGCACCCTCTGTTGATGCATGTGCACGATGGACAGTGCCGAATGCATCCTGAACAAACATTTCTGCCATTGAAGCAAGCTGGCTTGCAAATTCAGGGTCATTATTTTCTTCCCGCTTGTCAAACCGCAAGTTTTCAAGCAGTAATATTTCAGATGCCGACAGGGAGGCTGCGATTTTTCTGGTTTCTTCATCAACACAACCCGGCGCCATCTTAACGGGTACTTTTAAAATTTCGCTCAACCTTTTCGCTACGGGTTTTAGACTGTACTTCTCTACCACCGCACCTTTGGGTCTGCCTAAATGCGACATGAGAATAATCTTTGCCTTCATCTGTCTCAGGTAATTTATCGTAGGTAAAGTTTCCAGTATCCGCGTATCATCAGTAATATTGCCTCTGTCGTCAACCGGCACATTAAAATCCACCCTCACAAGAACTTTTTTATTACTTACATCAATGTCTCTAATCGTTTTCTTCATTGTAATCCTTTTTTAATCTGTAGCGTAACTACTGAAGTATGTTTGGAATAGAGGCTTTAGCCTCGTAAATCACGATTTCTTAATTATATAATTAATCAAATCTATAATTCTGCAGGAATAACCCCATTCATTATCATACCAACCCATAACTTTCACTGTCGTCTCCACTACATATGTGGAAAGAGAATCAAAAATACAGGACTTCGGGTTACCGTTAAAATCTTTTGACACAAGCGGTAAATCACAGTATTCAAGATATTTCCCTAACGGTCCCTCTGAAGCTTTTTTAAAAGCGTTATTAATTTCTTCAACCGTAACCGGTCTATCAATTTCTGCCACTAAATCCACCAGTGATACGTTGGGTGTCGGGACACGTATAGAAAGCCCGTTAAGTTTACCTTTAAGTTCAGGCATTACCAAACCTATCGCCTTGGCAGCACCTGTTGAAGTGGGTATAATCGATACTGCAGCGGCACGTGCACGGCGTAAATCCTTGTGCGGGAAATCAAGTATGTTCTGGTCATTTGTATAGGAATGAATCGTGGTCATAAGACCTCTTTTAATACCAAAATTCTCCTTTAGTACCTTCACCATCGGAGCAAGACAATTAGTCGTGCAGGAAGCATTGGAAATTATTACATGATTCTTAGGGTCATATTTATCTTCATTAACTCCAAGAACTATCGTAATATCCTCATTCTTTGCAGGTGCGGTAATAATGACTTTCTTTGCTCCTGCATTTATATGCGCCATTGCTTTTTCTTTTTCCGTGAATTTTCCCGTTGATTCAATAACAATTTCGGCAGCCATGCTTTTCCACGGAAGTTGTGCGGGGTCTTTCTGTGCAATAACCTTTATTTCCTTCCCATCTATGACTATACTGTCACTCTTAGCTTCAACCTTGCCCGGATAAATACCAAAGGTTGAATCATACTTAAACAGATGTGCCAGGGTTTTTGCATCTGTTAAATCATTAGCAGCAACAAAATCAAGGTTTTTGTCACTGATACCTGCTCTCAAAACCAACCTGCCGATTCTACCAAATCCATTGATACCAATTTTTGTCACCATATCAGTATTCTCCTTCCAGGGATTCCCCGATTTGTTTAATGGGGACGGAGGTAATTATTACGTCCCCATTATAATATATTTCTGCGGTTATGTCAATTTATAATATGATTTTCTTTACGACTTCCAATGCTTCGCAGGCATCACCTTTAGACTGTGCCTTTTCTAATTTATCTCTCACTGCATAAATCCGTAAAGATTTCTTCATTACATTGGCAAAGAATTCTCTTGACATCGCCATTGACTTAACAGGGTCGGTTCTGTATGTAAATTGATCTTCTCCAAACCAGCCGTCATACCCCGTATCAATCGCTGCGTAACAAAAATCCGCCAACCTCCATATGTCGCCCGTACCCGCAATTCTATCTTCATCATTGCTGTGAAGTTTGGCATTGTTAACATGAAAATTAACCACAGGGACGCCCGCTCTCTTTGCCATATAAAGCATAGATGCGGGTTCAACAGCATACATCTGTTCATGCCCGTAATCAATAGCAACTCCCATGTTTGTAGCGCCGCATTCTTCATTGACTATTTTAGACACAAGTATAGCCATATGGGTCGTAGGACATACCATGTTGCCTTCACGGGGTTCGTGTAATTTTGCCTCAGTACCGAATTTCAAACCTGAGGATTTTGCTTTTTTATTTATAGCAATACACCCTTCAATAAATCTATCAATGATTACACCGTAGTTTACCTCAAAATTATAATCCCAGCCGTCAGAACCAGGCCATAGTGCGACACTTGAACACCCTAACTCTTTCGCTATATCCACACCCTGAAGAGCCACTGCAAGAGCGGAATCACGGATAGTCTTATTGGCATTCGTTATCCCGCCCAACTTCCATTTAGAATCGCTGAAAAGGTTAGTGTTCATGTTTGTAGGGATAAGATTATGTTCCTTCAGTGCTTCCTTGACAGCATTTATTTTAGTATCATCTTTTTTGTAGTTCTTATCAATAAACAACGCTTCATGAAATTCTATACCCTTAATACCACTCTGTGCAACCCGTTCTATCTGTTTAATTATACCGGAATCCATACCCGGGTTATATCCATCCGGAGCAAATCTATCCGCAAAACCACCTGCTGCCCAATGACCTGCGGCAAATTTTATATCAAAATCCTCAAAAAACTTATCCAGTTTCTCGCCTTCCAAATACCCACTGTATTCCTCTTCCAATTTTTTCAGATTATCTTTTGTTATTTGTCGAGTAGACATTTTAATGACCTCCCGTAATTTTATTACCTACGACCTCACAGAACCGTGCTTGCAGATTGTTGAGTTGAGCGGTAAATCTCACCGGTTATGCTCTTTGTTATCCCCTAAAAAAATTACCTCTCTACCTTTATTGAATTTCACATTAAATAAATCTAACGCTTTACAGCGTCCTAATATAGGAGGTACATTGTCACTATCAGCAACAGCAACCGGTACAGGAAAGATTTTCTCTCCTAATTTAATCTTAAAATGATGGATATACGAAATTAAATTTGCAGAAGGCACCACACCCTTGATTTCAACATATTTTCCTTTTGTAATATCATCAACCAGAAGTTCTCCAAGATTTCTTGGAAGGACCGTAATATCAGCACCCGTATCTGCTAAGACATCATCTACAATAATCACGCTGTTTTTTGAATATACTTTAATACTAACAATAGGCCTTAAAACTATACCTAAAATTAAACTCTTTCTTCTTTGATATCTGAATCTTACAAAATGCATACGAGAATTCCTTCTTTTGTTTCCCACGAGACACTTACTCTCTTTGCAGGATATTTTTTCTGGATTTCTCTGTACTTTTTTTTGGGGTTTAATCCATGCCAGACTTTTTTCCCTTCTACTTTGATTATGTACTCAAATTTTTTCATTATCCATTTACCTCCAATATTACCAAGTAGGTCTACGACAATTTACCTTCCCTGTGTGAAGTAATGTAATTCATACAGTATTCATCCTTCCCGATTAATGCTTCACCTGCCCTTAATACAGCCATCATGTTTTTATCTGTAGGGTCTATGATTGCAGCATCAAGCCCTGCTGATATACACATTGCAAGAAATGTTGAATTTAATAAACTTCTGTTAGGTAGCCCAAAGGAAACATTGCTCAAACCGCATACTGTTTTTGCACCAAGGGACTGTTTAACAAGTCCTATTGATTCAAGAAATTCCTTAACCTGTCCGGGTTCTGTACTTACGGGTCGGACCAAGAGGTCAAAGTAAATATTGTCAGCAGAAATACCATAATCTTTTGTTGCTATATCTAATATCCGCTTTGCTATATCAACTCTTTCCCGTGCATTTTCCGGCATACCCTTTTCCTCAATAGTCAGCGCTATCACATCAGCATTATATTTTTTTACTAAAGGTAATATCCTTTCTATTTTTTCCTTTTCAGCAGTAATTGAATTAACCATTGCTCTGCCTGTATTTGATTTATTGACATAAGATTTCAATCCGATTTCAATCACTTCCGGGTTGGAACTATCAATCACCAGGGGTAGATTAGTAACCTCCTGAACAGTCTTGATTAACCATTCAATGTTTTCCATTTCTGCCTGAGGATTACTGCCGCAGTTTACATCAATCAAATTAGCACAGGATTCAACCTGAAGGACAATTTCCTTCTGAATAAACCCGATATCTTTCTTTTCCATGGCTTCCCTTACAGACTTCCTGGTAGCGTTGATTCTTTCTCCAATAATTTTCATATTATAGTTTTATTATATCTAAACTAAATCAATAAATCAAATTTTCAAGTAAGCCCAAACAAGTTTGGGAATCCAAAGGGAATCCTCAACTTGTTGAGGATATTTTATAATTTCCTTGTATAATAACTGGTATTAGTTCTTTGACAATATTAATGGTTATGCTCATAGAAAACGCCGCACGAAAAATTGTATAATATCCTTGGGCAGATTGGAAGCGTAACTGATAAAA
>Ga0210051_1006418_pt1 | contig 11093 bp, 13 predicted proteins | sample CryGey092014_all_FD_185464 | JGI IMG/M metagenome (GOLD analysis project Ga0210051, IMG submission 185464) | Groundwater microbial communities from aquifer - Crystal Geyser CG23_combo_of_CG06-09_8/20/14_all (SPAdes) (version 2) | ecosystem: Environmental > Aquatic > Deep subsurface > Groundwater...
CCGTTTTTCCTCTGTTGGCAAATAAGAATGAATTGGTTAAAAAAGCCAGAGCTGTGTACAAAGTACTAAGTACTAAGTACTACTGCGCCTGGGATGACAGGGGAAATATAGGCAAGAGGTATTTTGCTCAGGATGAAATAGGAACTCCTTGGTGTGTAACTGTTGATTTTGACACGCTTAAAGACGATGCGGTGACTGTCCGCGACCGCGATACCGCGAAGCAGGAGAGGGTGGGGATTGATAAACTTAACGAGTGGTTTAGTGCCAAACTGGGCGAAAAATAACAAAACCCCAGTTCGCATAAACACTAGTTAGGCGAAATAAATCTAGAGCTCATAGAAGTGATTCAAACAACATATTTATAAAATATTTAATCTATCTATTTTAATATGAAATTTGCAATATTAGCCGATATTCATTTAGGACCTGAAGGATATTATAAAGGTGTTCTTCGTAAAATAAATAAAGATGTAAAATTTTTTTTAGATGACTTTGTAGAAGAAATGAACAACGATGTAAAACCTGAATTTGTAGTTGTTCTTGGTGATTTAGTTGAAGATGATAACAAAATCAGCGATAAAGACAATATTGACTACATTGTAAAACGGCTAAAAAAGTTAGAATATCCTGTTTATTATGTTGCAGGAAATCACGATTTAAAAAATATTTCTGAAGATGAACTTGCAAAATTGTTTCATCAAAAAAGTTTGTACTATTCTTTTGATTCAGGCAGTTTTCATTTCATAATCCTATTCTCAAGAGTATCAGAGGATGAAACTATTTGGGTTACAGATGAACAAAAGGATTGGCTACAAAAAGATTTAGATTCAACAAATAAAAAATGTGTTGTATTTGTTCATCATGGCTTAGCAGATCAGGACTTGACAGGAAATCCGTGGTTTGAAGGAAAACCAGTTCACTGTCTTATTGCAAATAGAGAAGAAATCAGAAACATTTTTTCTACATCGAACAAAGTTATCGCCGTTTTTAATAGTCACTTACATTGGGATAAACAGGACATTCATGAAGATATTCCATATTTTACAATTCAGTCCTTAGTTGAAAACGAGGATGACAAAGGACTGGCAAGTAAAACACATGCAGTAGTCAATATTGTTAACGATAAAGTTGATGTTGAAATTAAAGGGAACTATCCCAAAAAATTTTTACATCAAAGATAAATGGAACTCCAGGTAAATAATCCCACCCCGGGAGTGGGATTCCTGGAACGTTAGGCGAAATTGAAAAAGGCTCATAATATTTATATAATCTAAAAAATTATAGATATTTATGGATAAGTTAAATATTTCAATAATTGAAGATATAACCGTTGCTCAAGTGAAGTCTGATAGTGGTCCAGCTGGGGCGAGGCAGGCTTTTGACAAACTCGAATCCAGGATGCCTGGTCTTAAAGGTAGAAAAATGTATGGAGTTATTTACCCGGAGACCAATGAGTATTTTGCTTGTGTTATGTTAGACGAAGAATACCCTGATGATATGGGTTTTGAGAGAAGTACTATACCTGGTGGAAGTTATGCGAAAAAGAAGATAAAGAACTGGACAAGCAAAATACAAAAAATTGGTGCTGAATTTCAAGCTCTAGTTAAGGATTGTATTAAAAACGGTTACAAGATTGACCATGTTCGCCCCAGCATTGAATTCTACAGAAGTTTTAATGAATTGATAATTATGATACCCGTAGAGGGATGAGCCTTTTTCGACTCAAGGGGGCGCTGCGCTTTCGCTTCACTGTGTTACGCTCACCCTCGTATAACACGGTATATACGGCTCAGGACTCAGCTCGTCCTTCGCCCACATTGCCTGACCCCACCTCGGGAGTGGGATTTAGTCAAAAGTTAGATGCTTGATGTTTTCTAATTCTTTTTGATAATCCGCATTATCCAAAACAAATTTTTTATAGCTTTCTTTATTTTTAAAATTACCGATTATATTTTTCTTGGAACATAGATTAAACAAAACTTTATCCAAATATTCAGGAAGAGAAGACCACTCATATTTTTGTAAAGCATTCAAATCTTTAACGACAGCGGAAGAATAGGGGTTTAAATGAATATATCTTGAAACATGCAATAATTGCTCTTCGCTGTCAATTTTAACCGCCTTAAATTGACCTTGAAAGAGATGTCCGATTCTTTCATTTTTGATATTAAAATATCTCGCGTAACTGTTTTGAAGATTCCCTAAGAGTTTTGATATTCCGTTTTCTGAATTTTGCTTCAGCAGTAAATGAAAATGGTTAGGCATAAGACAGTAGGATAAAATATCGGTGTGTGTTTTTTCTTTGTCGAGTCTGTTCCAAATCTCTTTTCTTTGATCCACTGATAGTTTTATAAATTTTGAAAACTTAATCGGATATTCAAGAGAATTATAAAATCTTAATAGCAAAAGGAACCTTCTATATTCGTATTTGCTTTTAAAAATCGGCCTTTTATTTACTCCGCGGTTGAAAACATGGTAGTAATAGTTTTGAACAAGAGGAACATATCGAGCGGGCATATTTAATTATTTATGATTCTTACCGAGGTGTCAATAGCAATCCACTCCCGAGGTGGGATACTTATTGACAAACTGATTGATTATTTCCAAAATAGACTGGGAGACTAAATGAAAAAGTATTTACCTTTTATACTCCTTGGGGTTGGAATAATTGTTCTAATTGTGGTTTTTATAGTTATTAAAAAAAATAAGAGTAATGTACCGGTAGAGAAAGAAGATACAACAATTACACTTTCCTTAAATGAAAGACCGGTTGCTTCTCTTACCCCTTCAGCAGACGGTCATTGGTTAAAACTCACCCTAACAAAAATTCTTTCTTCTGCCGCTTCTATGGATTATGAACTTTTGTACCAGCTTCCTGACGGAAGGACGCAAGGAGTTCCTGGTACCATAAAACTAACAGGACAGGATAAAATTGAAAGAGATCTTTTAATGGGATCGGAATCTTCGGGAAAGTTTAGATATGATGAGGGAGTAAAAGAGGGAACTTTAACGGTAAGGTTTAGAAACGATGCGGGAAAACTAATTACTAAGCTTTCAACCAAGTTTGCGCTTCTTTCAAAAACTAAGGAACTTAAATCAATTGATGAAAAGTTTGATTACAAATTGGCTTTCGTAAATAGTAAAGACTTCTTTGTGGTCATGGAAACGTTCGGAATAGCCAAGGATGCACCTGCTGAGGTAACTGCCGGTCCGTTTGGCGTGTTTACTTCAAGTAAAACCGCAATTTCCGGTACAGTTAACTTAGAGGGAACGAATGTTTATCTTTATTTAGGCTCCAGTTGGACAAAACTTGATTCAGGTAAATCTTCAAATACGGGAATCTTCGTAGGAACTAATTAATTCTTCATACCTATTGACAGCCGTGTGAAATAGTGTGAAAATGGATTATGGTGGTGAGAAATGGAGAACCACCTAAGAATTTTGAATATGAAACTGCCCAATTTCATTATTATAAATTATGTTGCTAGGAACTTATACAGTTGCCTTTTCTTCAAAACATCGTGTAGCTATTCCTTCGCAGCTCCGCAAATATTTGGGAGAGAAATTTATACTGGCAAAATGGTACGAAGAATGTTTAGTTCTAGTGAGCAATGATTTTTGGAAGGCTCTTTGGCAAAGATTAACAGGAAAAGAAGAAATAATAGTTTCTCAGATTAGAGATACTGAAAGATTCATCATGGCTTCGGCATATGAAATGGAGCTTGATAATCAGGGAAGAATAGTCATTCCCGAAAAGTTGGTTTCATATGCAGGCCTTGGAGTCGGGGTTTCTTTTTTAGGGATTGGAGACAGGGTAGAAATTTGGGATGAGGCTAAATGGGGCGCAAAAGAAAAGTTACTAATTACGGAAGCGCCAAAGTTAATTAATCAGTTAGCAAATGATAGACGATAGATATCACGAGCCGGTAATGGTAAGTGAGGTTTTAGCACATTTAAACAAAAATAAGCGCTTGTCCAGCGAAAGCAGGATAATTGATGCAACTTTAGGAACAGGAGGACATACTTTAAAGCTGCTTGAAGCTCAAGTTAAGGTTTTAGGAATTGAATCGGATTCTAAAATTTTGGAAATTGCGAAAGAAAGATTAATAAAGTTTAATTGTTTACTGGTTCACGGCAATTTCAAAGACATTGATAGAATTGCAAAAGAAAACGGATTTAATAAAATTGACGGAATTCTATTTGATTTAGGAGTATCCAACCTTCAGCTGATGGATGAAGCTAGAGGTTTTTCCTTTTCAAATCCCGGCGCGCAACTTGATATGAGGATAGATAAAGATTTCCAAGGTATAACGGGAGCCAACCTTCTTAACGTTTTAAGGAAAGATCAATTGGAAAATATGTTTTCTAAAGTTATGGATAAGGGAAGTTCCCGATGGCTTGCCAAAAGGGTTTTGGGAAAAAGGGAAATGGAACCGATCAAGACAGTCGGTGATTTTCTTGAAGTTTGCGAGGGTCTAAGGGGGAAAGCTAGGCTAAATCAGGCGACATTGCCCTTTTTAGCTTTAAGAATCGCGGTAAATTCCGAACTTGAGAATCTAAAAGAGGCTTTGCCTAAAGCATTTGATCTTTTGGGGGTCGGAGGAAAACTTTTAGTTATTACTTTTCATTCGAAAGAGGAGGAAGTAGTTAAAAGTTTTTCTAAGAATTTTGTAGGGCCAATTAAGCCGACTATGGATGAAATAGAGAAAAATCCAAGGGCCAGAAGCGCTGAACTTTTTGTTTTGATCAAGAAATAAATAATAATATGAGAGAACATACATAAGAATGATGAAAAAATACAAAGAATTAATTTTTACAGTTGTCTTGATAGTTTTAGTTATTGCTAATGTGTTTTTCACCGTCAGCGTTTCTGCCAGCGGAGCAGAACTAACCAGTATTGAAGAAAATCAAAGCACCCTTCTTTCTAAAAATCAGGAACTGACGGATAAAATTACCAATGAGTCCTCTTTAAGTACAATTAGGGAAAAGGCCGATTCCTTGGGTTTTTCAAAGCCTGAAAATATTGTCTACATGACCGCTGTTGAGCCTGTTGCTAAACTTCCTTAAATGGCAAGAAGAATAAACTTGGTAATAGTTTTTTTTCTTCTTTGCTTTTTGCTTTTAATCTCTAAACTATTCATCTGGCAAATAATTAAAGGGGGAGATCTTTCAGGTTTTGCAAAAGGGCAATACCAAGTAGGGCAGGTGATGGAAGCTCCCCGTGGAGATATCCTGGCAGCCGACGGAAGCCCTTTGGTTGCAAGGCGCGATGCTTGGCTACTTTTTGCAGAACCCCCTAACTTAAAAGAAAAATCGGATAAAATTGCCGAGAAACTTGCTCCGATTTTGGGGAAAGATCCGGTTGAAATTTATACCTTAATTTCCAAGAAAGGTTCCGTTTGGGTACCTATTGAACATAAGATATCTACTGAAATTAAAGGCAATATTGAAGCCTTGGGTTTTACGGGCCTTGGATTTGAAAAAGAAGAAGACAGATATTATCCGGAAGCATCAACTGCAGCACAGTTATTGGGATTTGTTGGGAAAAACGAAGAAGGGGGAAACGTTGGCTACTTTGGACTCGAGGGATACTACGATTTAACTCTTTCAGGGAAAAAAGGATATAGAGAGGGAGATAAAGATGCTAAGGGTTCTCCCATTTTATTAGGCAACTTCAAAGAATCCTCTGCTTTAAAGGGGGTGGATCTTGTTACAACCATAAATAAAACAGTTCAATTAACAATTGAAAAAAGGCTTAAAGACGGAATTGAGAAATATGGGGCAAAAGGAGGATCGGTTGTTGTTATGGATCCGTCTACCGGAAAAATCTTGGGAATGGCTTCATATCCTTCGTTTGATCCAAGAAAATACAATGAATATGGAGACACCTTTTTTAAAAACCCCGTAATTTCGGATACATTTGAACCAGGATCAATATTCAAAGTACTTATTATGGCCTCGGCTTTGGACGCAAAAGCGGTTAAGCCGGATACTGTTTGTGATATCTGTTCAGGACCCTTAAAGGTAGATAAATATGAGATAGAAACCTGGGACAGAAAATATTATCCGGATTCGACGATGGTTGAGGTCATAGTTCATTCGGATAACGTCGGTATGGCCTTTGTCGGACAAAAGATGGGAGCCGATACCCTCTATGACTACCTGGATAGATTTGGCATTGGCAAAGAAACAGGCATTGATCTTCAGGGTGAAGTGGCCCTTCCCTTAAGAAAGAAGGGTGCCTGGAACATCGTGGACCTGGCAACTGCTTCGTTTGGGCAGGGGGTAGCAGTGACATCTATTGAAATGATCAGGGCAGTTGCGGCAGTTGCAAATGACGGTATGATGCCAACCCCATTTGTTGTATCAGCCTTAAAAGGAGAAGGCTGGCAGGAAGAAATAAAATCAAAGACAGAAAAAGTGATTTCAGAGACCGCTGCAGAAGAAATGACGGCGATGATGGTCAATGCCGCCGAAAACGGAGAAGCAAAATGGACCAGTCTTAGAGGCTTTAGCGTTGCCGGAAAAACTGGAACCGCCCAGATTCCGATTGCAGGGCACTACGACCCGAAAAGCACAAACGCATCCTTTATTGGCTTTTCCCCTGCTGAAAGTCCCAAATTCATAATGCTTGTAACTTTGAACAAACCACAAAGTTCTCAATGGGCTTCAGAAACTGCCGCACCTTTATGGTATTCAATTGCCAAAGACCTTTTTCTATATTTCGGTATCCAACCGGAAGACTAATTTATCCCGAAAAGTGGTAATATAAGTTATGGTAGAAACAAAGATTGCTTTGTTTGAAGGAAGAAAGATACGGCGTCATTGGGATAAGAAGAAAGAAATCTGGTATTTTTCTGTTGTAGATATAATCGAAGTCTTAACCGATAGTGTTAATCCTAGAGACTACTGGTTTAAAATGAAGATACGTGTAGGAAATGATGAAGGATCTGAACTGTCGACAATTTGTCGACAGTTGAAGTTAAAATCTCCAGATGGAAAAATGCGATTAACTGATTGTGCTGATGCGGAATCAATTTTGACTAATATTATTCATGAAGAGTGGAGTGATTTATCTGTCAAAGAACACAAAAATTTGAAAGAACTAAAAACTGAAAATCTCAGGGATCATATGACTGACGCAGACAAGAGGCCTAAAAGAAAACAAAGTTCCTGCCAAAAAAGGAGGGAGGATTGCAAAGAATGCCAGGCGCGAGCTTGAACAAAAAACAGGTAAAAGCGTTATTTCCAAAGAAAACTATCTCCAAAACCCCAAAAACAAAAAACTTCTTGGTTAATTAAATGTACCACCCGCGAGGTGGTTTAATGTTAGTAATTTTAAATAAACCGGAAAGTTCCCAGTGGGCTTCAGAAACAACCGATCCTTTATGGTATTCTATCGCTAAAGACTTATTTCTCTACTTCGGCATCCAACCCCAAGAGTGAGACAAAAACGCTGTAAAACATTATATAAAAAGCATAAAATAAATTGTGCTATATCTTTATGGTGATGAGTCAAATACTCCAGGAGCGGATGAGGTTTGGGCTGTAGGTTTTTTGTTTAGCACTAATCCTAAAATCCACATGGAATTTATTCAAAAATTAAGACGAGAATGCAGTTATTTAAATAGAGAATTGAAGTATTCGTCAACTGATTATTCACAAATTCTTTTTGCAGTCAGATTAATTGATTATTTTCTAAACGCGGATGATTTATATTTCAAGGTTATTATTAAAGACAATCTTTTCTTTAGTAAGGAATACTTCGACAAAAACTATTACAAATTAGACAAGAAAGATATGGCGTATGTTTCTGCCTATGCTGAATTGAGTAAATCTATAAAAGTAGAAAATTTTGAACAAAATAAGAAACTATTAAACATAGATGATAAAGGTTTTAGAGGAAATGTTATTTTACCCAGATTTTTAAAACAGAAAGATAAAACAATTGTCAACGTCTACCGTAGAAGTTCAAGTAAAAGAAACAGAAAAGGTTTGTTTACCGGAGTATCTAATATGATTCAGGTTTCAGATTTTCTTACAGGTCTTATATTAAGTTTCGCAGATATGCATAGAGTTAAAAATGATGCTTCCAAGAAGCATAAAAACATTTATAGAAAAGCCCTGACAAGCAAATGTAGAGGAATAAAAGTTAAGTGTGAGTCGAAATTAAACTATTATTGGCCTAGTTTTGACCATCAAAAAATTAACGTGTTTTACTGGAAAAACCGAAATGCCCCGCTAGGTAAGTCCCTCAGCAGAAGCTGAAGATAGGCCTAACGGGGTCTTGGATACCTTATTATTACTTTTATATAACCCCGTTGTCAATAGTCTAGACTTTATTTTTCCCAGAACCGGTGGCATTTTGTCACCAACTGAGATGATAAGTGTTTTATGAGGTCATCACAAGATGTGATCAACTGAAGCGTCGACATTTTGTCGATAGTTTAATTGGAAATTAGCCTTTTGCCAAGAAGTGATCTTTCGGACTCCAGCCTGGTTTTGAAAAACACTTTATCCAAGTTTCTTTCCCTTCTGCGTAATGAATTGATCCAGGATTAACTACAAATTTGTCACCCACATTTAATGTGTGTTTTATACCATCGCAATACAAATCCAGTTTCCCTTTTATTACTTCATAAGTTTCTGTAGTTACTTTGTGGAAATGGGGCAGAGATTTGTCAATTACGGCTATTGCTACACTTTCTTCTTTACCCGGGCTAATTTCGCAAATTATTTCTCCAGTATTATTTACAACAACATTTTTATCAGGATATTTATTTTGAAGTTCTTCTTTGACCGGCCCTACATTCATATTTGTGGAGGAAATTCTTTAGTTATGGTTAATGCTTCTTTCATTCTAGTTGTGAACATTTTGGATTCGTCTTTTGAAAAAAGTGAAAGAACTTCAACGTCTAATGTCATTGCAGAACCTTTCATTTCGGATCTTCTGATAGTGCAGTAGCCCAACACTGTCCAATTCTCCGCAAGCAGAAATATTGCTATATCAACAGGATAAATTCTGATATTGGATTTTGTAGTTGAGAATATTTTTCCCACAGAAAGCTGATCATTAGTTGGATCACTTTTCCCGAGTCGAAACATTGTGTTTATCTCCGTATGCCAACCCATATTTATGAATATATCATTTTCTTTTTCTTGCGTCTATGGCTGGGGTGATTTAGAATTGAGAAGACGAAACAAGTAAAAGTTGTAAATTAGGCTAAATTAGGATAATTTGCTAAAATACTGGGTACATGTCAAAGTTTCTGGTAACAGGCGGAAGGAAGCTGGAAGGAGAAATCAGGCTTTCGGGCAACAAAAACTCAGCTTTGAAGCTAATTCCTGCAACTTTATTGGCAGATTCTCCTACCACTCTAACTAATGTGCCTGCGATCTCAGATATTAAGGTTATGGTAGAGCTTTTAAGGAACCTTGGAGCCAAGGTTGAGTATAAAGACCATACTTTAAAGGTAGATCCTACAACACTTTCTTCATTCACCCCTGATCCTGATTTGTGCTCAAAGATTAGGGCCTCAGTTGTTCTTACAGCCCCTCTTCTTGTCAGATTTGGCAAAACTGTAGTTACTCCTCCCGGGGGGGACCAGATAGGGGACAGATTTTTGGATACTCACTTTTCCATGATGCAGAAGATGGGAGTTGAGATGGAAAGAAAAAACGGCCAATTCTTTCTTTCCTGGAAGAAAAAGATAGGTGGAAATATTTTTCTGGAAGAAGCTTCAGTTACCGCAACCGAAATGGCCTTGATGATGGGAACTGCCATTAAAGGAGGGGTAACTTTAGAAAACGCTGCTACCGAACCCCACGTAACTGATTTGGGGACAATGCTTAATAAAATGGGAGCCAATATTAAAGGTTTGGGAACAGGTACCATATCTATCTCTGGAGGAAACTTAAAAGGAGTTGGGTATAAAGTAATGCCCGATCATATTGAGGGTGGAACTTTCATGATCGCCTCTGCAATAACCGGAGGACACATTAAGATTACCGACTTTATTCCCCAGCATCACAAAATGGCTTTGATTAACCTTGCCAGTATGGGAGTAAATTATAAACTCGGGGATAATTTCATTGAAGTTTTTCCGTCAAAGCTTGTTGCAACACGCAAGAAATTTAAAGCCCAGCCCTGGCCCGGGTTCCCAACTGACTTGATGAGCCCTTTTATAGTACTTGCAACCCAGACCGAAGGAATGGTTCTTTGCCATGATTGGATGTATGAATGGAGAATGTTTTTTGTTGATGATTTAATAGGAATGGGGGCAAATATATTTATTGCAGATCCTCATAGGGTAATTATTTCAGGTCCCACCAAACTTATGGCAGATAGACTTTATTGTAAAGACATTCGAGCCGGAATTTCTATAATCTTGGCGGCAATGACCACCTCCGGAACAAGTGAAATAAATAACGTTGAATATGTTGAAAGAGGTTATGAGGATATTGAGGGAAGACTAAAACTTCTTGGGGCGGATATTAAAAGGGTTAACGGTAAATGAAAGGCATTGAATTTGATTCACGCAAAGTTAAACCCGGCTACACCTTTGTAGCAATCCGCGGGCTAACTTACGATGGACATGACTATATTCCCGAAGCTATAAAAAATGGTGCCGTCGAAATTTACGGCGAGAGAAGTCTAAATTATCCTAATTATTTTAAAGTAACAGATAGTAGACAAAAGCTGGGAGAATTAGTATCCGAATTTTACGGATACCCTTCTAAAAAACTAAAGTTAATTGGAGTAACGGGAACCAAAGGCAAAACCACAACCTGCCATCTTATACATCATATATTAACCAAACTTGGTAAAAAGGCAGGACTTATAACTTCAATTACGATGGGCGGCTACCACATAACAAGCCCTGATGTAATTACCTTCCATAGACTCTTACGTAAGATGGTGGATGACGGTTGTAAGTATGGAGTAATTGAGGTTAGTTCCCACGCAATTGACCAAAAAAGGATCGCCGGGGTCAAATTTGCAGTTGGAGTCCTGACCAATATTGCTCCGGAACACTTGGATTACCATAAAACTTTTGCCGAATACAAACGGGTAAAATATTCCTTCATTAATA
>Ga0210051_1006419_pt1 | contig 11092 bp, 8 predicted proteins | sample CryGey092014_all_FD_185464 | JGI IMG/M metagenome (GOLD analysis project Ga0210051, IMG submission 185464) | Groundwater microbial communities from aquifer - Crystal Geyser CG23_combo_of_CG06-09_8/20/14_all (SPAdes) (version 2) | ecosystem: Environmental > Aquatic > Deep subsurface > Groundwater ...
AGAAGCTCGAAGAGTTTTGAAACTCAACGGTCTTTTAATTTTAACAGTTTGGAAGCCAAAATCCAAAAAAGACTGGAACTTATTTTTGAAATACACGACCCTAAAATTAATTGGTAAATTGGAGCAGGGCGATACTTTTCAGCCCTGGGGTAAAAAAATGGAAAGATACTTCCATTGCTTTTCTGAAAAAGAAATAATAGATTTAATAAAAGAAATCAAGTTCGAGATTATAAAAGAAGGAGTTGTAACTAATGAGAAAGGAAACCGCAGAAATATTTATTTAGTGGCTGAAAAGTAAATTATCGCCCCTGTAGTTCAACGGATAGAACGTGGTCCTCCGGAGACTAAGATGGAAGTTCGATTCTTCCCAGGGGCACCTTAAATCGACTTCGTCGATCGGGTGCCCGACAGTTCGATTACTGTCTAGGGCACCCAAAAAATATTATAAAATTATTATATTTCTATGTGTGGAATAGTCGGTTATATTGGTAAAAAAAACGCTGCTCCAATTTTAATAGAGGGCTTAAAACGTCTTGAGTATAGAGGGTATGATTGTCTTACACCAGATACTCTAGTCCAATTGAGTGATGGTCGAATTAAGACAATTGAAGAAATCCAAATAGGCTCTATAATTTCTTCTATTAATCTTCAGAATAATTCTTTCTCTAAAGGGATGGTTGACTTCAGGGGAGAGAAAATAAAGAAAAGAATTTATAAGATTAGAACACCCGCTTTTGAAATAAAATCTTCTAAAAATCATAAATTTTTCGTTTATGAAAAAGGAAAAATAACAGAAAGAAAAGCGTTTGAGCTTAAGCCTGGAGATTTGTTAATGGCTCAGCGAGAAATTCCGATTAAGGGTAAACCTCAAAAGTTACCCCAAATAAAAGATACAATTTACTGTCAATTAACCCCACAAGGAATAAAAATACTTCAAGAAATTCGAAAGAAAAATCATTTTTCTTATAATTTCCTTAACAAAAGAACAGGGATTCAACCTCAATATGTAAAAGATTATTTAGAAGGTAGGAGGGCAACTACTAAAGAAAATTGGGAGAGATTACTTCCTTTATTAAAAGTTAATCCCCAATTTTTTTTAAAAAAATTTTCTAAGAGAAAAATTTGTAGTCACGCTTTTAGAAATATCTTTAAAGGAATTTATCTTGATCCCGCACTTTCACAAATTATTGGATATATAACAGGAGATGGAAGCAGATTAGTTTCTAAAAAAGATACAAAAATTAAAATAGAGGATGATAAGGAAACATTAGAAGAGTACCAAAAACTTTTTCAGAAAAAAGGAATGAAGGTAAAACTTTTAAAGCACCGTCATAAGAATTGCTGGCAGATTAGGATTTACAGTGCTTCTTTTGGGAAATTATTAAATGAAATTGCTCCGGGAATTCTTAATGATAGCTTAAAACGAGAAGTTCCAGAAATAATCCAAAGGGCTCCCTTAGCCTGTGTGGCAGCTTTTTTGCGAGGAATTTTTGATGCCGAAGGAACGGTGGGAAAAAGAAAGAGAGATGGAATTTATCTTTGTTTGGGAAATGAAAAATTATTAAGGCAAGTTCAATTATTGCTCCTTCGGTTTGAATTAGTCTTTAATCTCCATTTTTCACATGTCGATAAGAAATTCGAGAGGATTGCTACCTATAGATTTGATTCTCTAAAAAATTTCCGTAAGTTTATTAATTTCTCTAGCCCTTTTAAAAAACAAGCTCTTGAAAGATTAATTTCAATTAAAAAGACTAAAAGAAAAAATATTCCATGTCAAAACTCCCCAATTTTTTGGAGTAGAATTAAACAAATAGAAACCTCTTCTAGCGTCCATTTGATGTACGATTTATCGGTGCCTACGGCCCAGAATTTTATTGCTAATGGCTTTGTTGTACATAACTCAGCAGGAATTGGGGTAAGAAATCACAAGAATAGTATTAAATGTATAAAAGCAGTCGGAAAGTTAGGAAATTTGGTAAATAAGATTTCAGAGAATTTAGAGGGGGAAATAGGCATCTCGCAAACTCGCTGGGCTACCCATGGGGAACCGTCTGAACTCAATGCGCATCCACACCTGGACTGCAAGGGCGAGATAGCCATAGTTCACAATGGCATTATTGAAAATTATCAGACCTTAAAAAACCTACTTCAGAAAGAAGGGCACAAGTTTTCTTCTGAAACGGATACTGAAGTTATAGTTCATCTAATAGAAAAATTTTATCGGGGTAATCTTGAAAAAGCAGCGATGGAAGCCTTAAAACTTCTTGAAGGAGCATATGGCTTAGCCATAATCCATAAAAATGAAAACAGAATTATAGCAGCCAGAAAGGGTTCTCCTTTGATTATAGGCATTGGTAAAGGCGAGATGTTTGTGGCTTCAGATGCGGCGGCGATTTTAAAACACACAAAGAAAGTTGTTTATCTAAAAGACGGAGAAGTGGCTAATATTACAGCAAATAAATTCCGGGTCAGAAATTTAGACGGGAAAAAAGTTAAGAAGGAAGTTGAAGAGATAAAATGGACACTCAGTCAGATAGAAAAAAAAGGATTCAAACATTTTATGCTCAAAGAGATATTTGAGCAGCCTGAAGCCCTGGAAAATGCCCTCCGGGGAAGATTAAGACAAGGGAGAATAAAATTAACGCTGGACATTAATGTAGATTCTATCAAGAAAATTATTATTGTGTCTTGCGGGACAAGTTGGCACTCAGCTCTTATTGCTAAATATCTAATTGAAAATCTTACTAAAATCCCTGTTGAAGTAGATTATGCTTCGGAATTCAGATATAGGAACCCCATAATTAAAAAAGGAGATGTCGTAATTGGTATCTCTCAATCAGGAGAAACAGCTGATACCCTTGAGGCGATAAGGATAGCCAAAGCCAAAGGCGCTAAAACTTTAGGGATAATAAATGTAGTTGGCTCAACCATTTCAAGAGAAGTTGATTCGGGTATATTTCTGCATGCCGGTCCTGAAATAGGAGTAGCTTCTACCAAAGCCTTTACCTCTCAATTAATAACTCTGGTTTTACTGGCTCTTTTTATTCAACAAGAAAAGGGAGGTGTCAAAATAAATAAGAAAATTTTAAAGGAGTTAAAAGATATCCCCTTAAAAGTAAGAGATATTCTCAGAGATGCTAACAGGATAAAAGAAATAGCCCAAAGATTTAAAAACAGTCGAGGATTCCTTTTTCTGGGAAGAGGGATAAACTTCCCTATTGCCTTAGAAGGTGCTTTAAAATTAAAAGAAATTTCTTATATTCAAGCTGAAGGATATCCGGCTGGCGAGATGAAGCATGGTCCCATTGCTTTGGTTGACAAAGATATGCCAGTACTTTTTCTGATTACTAAGAGCCCTACCTATGACAAAATTATGAGCAATATTCAGGAAATCAAAGCCAGGAAAGGAAAAATAATTGCCGTAGCCAATGGGAGCGATAAGAGAATTAGAAAAGTTGCTGATTATATCATTGAAGTTCCCGAGACAGAAGAATATTTATCCCCGATATTAAATGTTATTCCTTTGCAACTTTTGGCTTATTATATAGCAGTTCTCCGGGGTTGCGATGTTGATAAGCCTCGTAATCTTGCTAAATCTGTCTCGGTAGAGTAAAAATCTCATTTTATATTGGTTATGGAAATTAAAATCAATAAAATATCCGGCCATGGTTTTAAGTTTTTGATTTTAGAAAAAAACCAAGAAATTGCCCGGGCCCGGCTTTATGTCTTGAACAATGATTTACACCCAGAACCTTTTGGCTTTATTGAAGATGTCCATATTAAGGAAGAATACCAGGGCAAAGGATACGGCACCAAACTTATAAAACTTTTGATTGAAAAAGCAAGAGAATGTAAATGCTATAAATTGATTTGCACCAGCCGTTTTACTCGACCCGAAGTTCATCGTTTCTATAAGAAACTAGGTCTCAAAAAGTACGGTTATGAGTTTAGGATGGATTTTAAGTAAAAAAAATGGCATAATTGACTTATGGATGGCAGTAAAAAATATAAAATAGTAGTTTCTGGGGCAGCTGATGTAGCTCATTGCTGTCCAAGAATAAAAGAATTATCCAAAGAAATCGGCAGAGAAATTGTCAAACAGGGATGCATTTTACTTACCGGTGCCACCACAGGCGCTCCTTATTTTGCCGCTCAGGGCTGTAAAGAGGAAGGAGGAATGAGTATTGGTTTTTCTCCGGCCAGCAGCGAAAAAGAGCATTTAAAAATATACCATCTGCCTACCGACCAGTTTGATTTAATCATTTATACTGGCTTTGACTATGTAGGCAGGAATTTAATATTAACCAAAGCGGCTGATGGAGTAATTATTGTCTGCGGTCGAACCGGAACCTTAAATGAGTTTACTGTTGCCTTTGAAAGCAAAATGCCCATTGGTGTCTTAAAGGGCTCAGGAGGAACGGCTGATTTAATAGATGAAGTTCTGAAAAGAGGTTATCGACCCAAGAAGAAAGTTGTTTTTGATACCGACCCGAAGAGATTAGTCCAAAAATTAATTTCTTTAATAAAAAAAAGAAAAAAAGTCGAACGATAAATAATTAATTATTAATAATCAATTATTAGCTAATATGCCGGAAACAAAAGAAGGTAAATTAATCGGCAGGGTTACCCATTATTTTGATAAAATTAAGGTAGCAGTGATAGAGCTGGCAGGGCCCTTGAAGGTTGGGGATACCATCAGAATCGTTGGTGGGGAATCAACTGATTTTGAACAAGAAGTTGGGTCTATGGAAGCCGAGCATGAGAAGATTAAAAAAGCAAAAAAAGGAGAGTCGGTCGGTTTAGAGATAAAAGAGAAAGTCAGAGAGGGATACAAGGTCTATAAATTATAAAGTAATAAGGCATAAATAGTGCGCGCTACCCGTCGCTACTATTGGAATTTTAGCGGTTTTTAGGTTAGCAACTATGAGAGATAAAAGTTCAGTTTTAGCTTTAGCCTCTTTAATCGGAACGATAATCGGGGCCGGGGTTTTCGGAATCCCTTATGTAATGGCAAAAAGCGGAATTATTTTTTGCCTTTTTTATTTCTTGATTTTGGGGGCGGCAGCCCTTTTCTTACATTTATTTTTCGGAGAGATTGTTTTAAGAACTAAGAAAAAACATCGATTAATTGGTTATACTGAAAAATATTTGGGTGGAAGAGCTAAAATTTTAGTATCTTTTTCAACTATCATTGGGACAATCGGAGCTCTTTTAGCTTACATTATTCTGGGCGGCAATTTTTTGAAAATTATTTTTCCTGCTTCTTTATCATCCCTTCAGTTCAGTCTAATTCTGTGGGTGGCTCTATCTTTTTTTGTTTTTTTAGGCATGAGGTCAATTGGTTGGATCCAAGTTCTGATGAATGCCGGTCTTTTTGGAGCGGCTTTTTTGATTTTTCTTTACGGTTTTCCCAAGCTTGATATTGGAAATTTTATTCTAGCTAATCCAAAATATATCTTTCTGCCTTATGGGGTAATTCTTTTCAGTTTGGTTGGCTGGAATGCTGTTCCAGAAATTGAAACAATTTTAGTAAAGAAAAGAAATCTCAGAAAAGTGATTTTCTGGGCTGTAGTTATTTCTCTTTCTTTTTATTTTCTATTCAGCTTGTTCATCAACGGGTTAACTGGACAAAATACCACTCAGGAGGCTTTTGAGGGACTTATCCCTATTTTAGGGCAGAAAATTATGATACTGGGAGGAATTTTTGGTTTCTTTACTATTTCCACTTCTTTTTTAATTTTGGCAAATTACCTTAAAAACACCTTGATTTTTGATTATCGCTTTCCTTTCTTATTGGCTTTTGTTTTAGCCGTTTTTAGCCCCTTGGTTTTATTTTTAATCGGAATTAGAGAATTTATTTGGGTTATTGCCTTTGTCGGCACTTTTATGGGTTTAATTGACGGAATAGCGATCATCTTGATTTACAAAAAAGCAAAAAAGCAAGGAGATAAAATTCCGGAATACAGCTTAAGAATTCCTCAATGCCTGCCTTATCTGATAATGACAGTTTTAACTTTTGGAGCAATAATCCAGGCTATTTATTATTTTCTATGAAATTTATTGCCGATTTTTGCCAATTTTCTCCGAGCGAAGCGAGGTTAGAAAATTGAGCACCCGCCGAAGCTCTCGCCTCGCTGAAGCTCCGGCGAAGCGGGTTAGTGAAGGCGGGCTTAATCGATAAAATACTTTACAATTTCTATGAGATTTATAGCGGATTTCCATATTCATTCAAAATATTCAAGAGCAACTTCACCTCAGATGGATTTAGAGCATTTGAATAAGGCGGCAAAAATCAAAGGAATCAAAGTTTTAACAGTTGGAGACTGCATTCACCCAGAATGGTTTAAAAACTTAAAAGAGAAATTAGAACCGGCCGAAAAAGGGTTGTTTAGAATCAGGAATCAGGAATTAGGAATTAGGAAGAATGAGGAGACAAGATTCATTTTGACTTCAGAGATTAGTTGCATTTATTCTAAGAAAAATCGAGTTCGGAAAATCCATATTTTAATCTTTGCTCCTGACTTTCAGACGGTTGAAAAAATAAATACTCAACTTGGTTGGATAGGAAATCTAAAAGCCGACGGTCGGCCCATTTTGGGACTTGATGCCAAAGAATTAGCCAAAATTGTTTTAGGAATTTCCAAAGATTGCCTGATTGTCCCGGCCCACGCTTGGACGCCTTATTTTGGGATCTTTGGCTCCAAAACTGGTTTCGATTCAATCGAAGAATGTTTCGAAGATTATTCAAAATATATTTATGCGGTCGAAACAGGACTCTCCTGTTATGATAAAAAAACAGAAGTTCTAACCAATAACGGGTGGAAGACATTTTCTGAAGTTAAAGATAAAGATAAAATTTGTACCCTAAACCCAAAAAATAATAAAATTGAGTTTCAGAAACCCATTGGAAAATTTGTATATGATTATAAAGGGAAAATGTATAGATTAAAAACAAAAAGAGTTGACTTGTTAGTAACTCCAAATCATAAGCTTTTTGTTAAACCTGGCGATCCTCGTAATTCTAAACCATTTTGTTTGGAAGAAACCCAATCTTTATTCGGTAAATCAAAACAATTCAAGAAAGACGGGATTTGGATTGGTAAAAATAAAAAGTATTTCACTCTCCCCGCTGTTAAAATCAAACACGGTAACCAGTATTACCAGGGATTTCAAGATAAAAAAGAAAAACAAATTCCAATAGAATCTTGGCTAAAATTCTTTGGGTTTTGGATAGCTGAAGGATGTACAAATGAGGGTAAGAACGGTGATTACAATGTTTATCTAAGTAGTCAAAATAAAAAATTACTTTGCGAAATGAAAGAGTTTCTCAAAAATATTGGCTGCACCGTTTATCAGGATGATAAGAAAATTAGAGTAAGAGATTATCAACTATTTTTTTACCTTAAACAATTTGGTAAATCTCATCAGAGATTTATTCCTTCAGAAATAAAGTCTTTTTCAAAAGAATTATTAGAGATTTTATTCAGATACTACCTTAAAGGCGATGGCCATATTTATGGAAGAACAGATAAGGGTTTAATGGCATCTACAAGCTCGGTTCGTCTTCGCGATGACTTACAGGAAATTGCTTTGAAAATAGGAATGTCTGCTTATTACAAATTAGATAGAAAAAAAGGAACTCCTCTTTACAGTTTGAGTTACCATTCGAAAATATATAAACAGAAACACGATACCTGGAAAATTTTTTTTATTAGAAAAAACAAACATATGGTTTGGCCTTCAGCAATAAAAAGATGGAAATACATTGAATCATGGGTAGATTTTAAAGGGAAAGTATATTCTTTAGCAGTTTCTAATCGGGTAATCTATGTTCGAAGAAATAGCATTCCGGTTTGGTGCGGTAATTCAGATCCGCCGATGAATTGGAGATTGTCGGCTTTAGATAAAATCACTTTAATCTCAAACAGTGATGCTCATAGCCCGGCCAAAATCGGCCGGGAAGCAAATGTTTTTGATACCGAACTAAGTTATTCAGCGATAATTGAGGCCATAAAATCAAAAAACCCTCAAAAATTTCTTTATACCATCGAATTCTTTCCCCAAGAAGGGAAATACCATTATGATGGCCACCGGGATTGTGAAATCAGCTGTTCGCCCGAAGAGACGAAAAAATATAATGGAATTTGCCCGGTTTGCGGAAAGCCCTTAACTATTGGAGTTTTAAGTAGAGTGGAGGAATTAGCCGATAGGCCTGAGGGGTTTAAGCCAGACTACAACCCACCCTCCACCCTCCTAAAAGGCACCTATGCTATCCCTTACAAAAGCTTAGTTCCCTTAGAAGAAATAATTGCTGAATCATTAGGAGTAGGAGTCGGGACAAAGGGAGTGGAAAAAGAATATAAAGATTTAATTGAGAAGTTTGGCTCAGAGCTTGGTATCTTGCTTGATATTCCTATTTCCGATTTGAAATCAACAACTTCACCGGAGATTGTTGAAGCTATTTCAAGAGTCAGAAGGGGGAAGGTAAATATTGAACCCGGTTATGATGGAGTTTACGGGAGAATCAGAATATTTTCTGAGGGAGAAAAGAAAAAAGTTTCCGGCCAGAAGTCATTATTTTAATACCCAAGCGTTAGCGCAGGGTGAAGATGAACGAAGTTCATCGACTACTTCATTCATCAACCCTTTCTCCATTGACAAAGAGTTTAAGAGAGCTATGATGGAGTGTGGGAAATATGCCAGATTCTAAAAAATATTATTTAACAAAAGAGGGGTTGAAAGGGATAAAAAAAGAATACGCAAAATTATTGAAATTAAGGAAACTTAAATCAAAAGGAGATGTTCCTTCTATTTTACATTCAGAAGAGCTAAATACTGAATTTGTTACCTACCGAGAAGATGTTGATTTTTTGGAATCAAGAATTGAGGAGCTGGAACATGTTTTAAAGAATTTTGGACTTATCAAACCTCCTCCCAGAAAAGAAAAAAATAGAATTCATTTAGGAGCTCAGGTCAAAGTTGAAGTAGATGGCCAAGAGGATGAATTTACTATTATTGGAACTCTGGAAGCGAACCCGACGATGGGTAAAATTTCAAATGAATCTCCGATGGGAAAGATTCTTTTAGGCCATAAGGTGGGGGAGGAGGTAGTTATTAGTTCTCCTATAAAAGTAATTTATAAAATAAAATCGATAAGGTATTAAAGCTGACTCAACATCGGGCTTAGCCCCTTTTTATTTTATGAAAAAGATTATTAATTTTTTTATTAACATCCAGAAGCTAAAAGAGAAAAAAAGAAGGGGTTGGATAGTTCATCAAATAAAAGATTCAGAAAGCACCGCCAGTCACATTTTTAGAGTGGCGGTTTTGAGTTGGGTTTTAGGAAGAAAGAAGAGACTAAACATTGAAAAGGTCCTCAAAATAGCTTTAATTCATGATATATGTGAGATATTCACTTCTGATGAAACTCCTTATGATCCTCTTCTACCGAAAAAAGTTGATTCATCTAAGAATAGGAAGAAAGTGAAAGAAATTCTTGAAAAATGGCCTACGTTTACTTTCCAGCAAAAAAAAGAAAAAGTTCGCCAGAAAGCAGAAAGAGAACTTAGAGCTTTAAGAAAACTCATTGCCGATTTGCCCTCTGATATTAAAAGTGAAATAGAAATTCTCTGGCAGGATTTTGAAAAGGGTTTATCGAGAGAAGGAAGATTTGTCAAGCAGGCGGATAAAGCCGAGAATCTCCTGCAGGGGCTTGAGTATTGGGAAAAATATGGAAGGATTCAGGGTCATCTCTGGATAAGATGGGCCAGAGAGATTTTTGATGATCCAGTCTTGATAGAATTTGAGAGGGCTATAGAAAGAAGGTTTTTTGAAAAAGAACAAGGAAAGAAAGAGATGGATAGAATCTTAGATTTTTTTATTGATATCGGGAAGTTAAAAACAATAAAAAGAGAAGGTTGGGTTTTAAGAAAAGTTCCCAATCCGGAAACAATTGCCGACCATAGTTTTAGTACTGCTTTAATGACTTGGGTTTTAAAAAGAGCTGAAAAAATTAGTATTATAAAGACCATAAAAATCGCCTTAATTCATAAGTTGGCCAAAGTTTATATTGAAGATTTTACCCCTTATGATTCTATCCTTCCCAATCCCAGAGAGGAGATAAAGAAAATGATTGAGGAACCTTCAAAGTTCTCAAAAGAAGAGAGAGAAAAAATTCTTAATCAAACACAAAAGATATATAAAATTTGGCCTGAATTTTCAAAAAAAACAAAAGAGAAAATTTCTAAGAAGGAATACAAAACAGAAAAAAAGGCCTTTCAAAAAGTGGTTTCTGGGCTTCCCCAAGAACTTGGAGAGGAAATGTTGGGATTATGGGATCAATTTAAAAAAGGTTTAGGTAAAGAAGGAAGGTTTGTCCGGCAAGCGGAGAAGCTGGAAAGCTTTTTACAAGCTTGCCAATATGCTAAAGAAGATAAAAATTTTCCAATTGAACCTTGGTGGATTGAGATAAGAGAGAAAATAGACGATCCTGACCTTCTTAGATTTATAGAGGCATTGTATACTAAGAAGCCTTTTTGTAAATGAAGGGAAAAGGACAAATTTATATCGGTACTTCTGGTTGGGTTTATAATCATTGGGAGGGGGTTTTTTATCCGGAGAATTTAACCGGAAAAGATAAGCTTAAGTATTTTTCTAAATATTTCAAAACTACTGAAATAAACTATTCTTTTTATCATCTGCCTTCACGAGAAACTTTTCAAAAATGGTATCAGGAAACGTCGGCCGATTTTATTTTTAGCGTTAAGGCCAGCCGCTTTATCACCCATATTAAAAGGTTAAAAAATGTAGAAAAACCCTGGAAGATATTTTTAGAAAACGCTTTAAATCTAAAAGAAAAATTAGGACCCATTCTATTTCAATTTCCTCCAAATTTTAGAGCAACCGAAGAAAATATCAAAAGGTTGGAGGATTTTTTGGAATTAATCCGCGCGAAGCTGCGTTGCGCAGCTGAATTTCGCCACGATTCTTGGTGCAATCAAAAAATCTATAACCTGCTAAAGAAATATAATGTTGCCTGGGTTATCGCCTGCCCGCCAATCGGCTGGAGCCTCAAGGCGACTGGCAGGCGGGC
>Ga0210051_1006420_pt1 | contig 11092 bp, 8 predicted proteins | sample CryGey092014_all_FD_185464 | JGI IMG/M metagenome (GOLD analysis project Ga0210051, IMG submission 185464) | Groundwater microbial communities from aquifer - Crystal Geyser CG23_combo_of_CG06-09_8/20/14_all (SPAdes) (version 2) | ecosystem: Environmental > Aquatic > Deep subsurface > Groundwater ...
TTATTGATTGGGAAAAAGCAGAGAAAATAATTGAAAAAGGAATTGACAAGGTTAGGGTCCGCTCGCCTTTAAGTTGTAAATCAGCTCGAGGAATTTGTCAAAAATGCTATGGTTGGGATTTAGGTCAAAATCGCTTAATTAAACTCGGGGAGGCAGTGGGGATTGTGGCTGCTCAGGCTATTGGTGAGCCAGGGACCCAATTAACATTGAAAACTTTTCATACTGGAGGGGTAGCCGGGGGTGGCGACATCACTTTCGGTCTGCCCAGAGTCCAGGAAATTTTTGAAGTTCGTCCCCCGGGAGGGAAAGCGGAAATTTCTCAAGTTGAAGGAAAAGTTTTAGAAATAACCCCAGAAAGAATAATAAAGATTCACCCTGTTAAATCCTCGCCAAAGCGAGGTGTTCGCCCCTCGGGCGAACAATTTAACAGGGTAAAAAAATCGGATATTGTTGAATATAAAATTCCCGAAAGGGCAGCAATTTGGGTAAAACCAGCTGATACCGTTAAGAGAGGCCAACCTCTTTGTGAAGGAAGCTTAGACTTAAAAGAGCTGTTCCAATTAACTGGCGAGAAACCCACCCAGCGTTATATTGTTAAAGAAATTCAAAAAATTTATGTTTCTCAAGGAGTGGCTATTCATGACAAGCATGTTGAGGTAATCTGTCGTCAGATGTTTTCTCGCTTGCGGATTCGAGAGCCGGGGGATTCTCTATTTTCTATTGGAGAAATTGTAGAGAAAGCAAGATTTTTGGAAGAAAATGCCAGGCTTCGCAAGGAAAAACGAAAACCTTGTAAAGAAACCCCGATTTTGCTGGGAATCTCGAGGGTAGCCCTGACCACTGATTCCTTTTTGTCAGCCGCTTCTTTTCAGGAAACCTCACGAGTTTTGATTAGGGCAGCAATTGTGGGGAAAGAAGATAAACTGAGAGGTTTGAAAGAGAATGTAATAATTGGAAAATTAATTCCGGCTGGAACGGGCTTCAAAAAATAGAAGAGGGATGCTACAATAAAGCTGTGGCTAAAAAGAAAAGACCTAAAAAAAATAAAAAAACCATTGAAAAATGGGTAAAAAAGCCTATGAGATTGGCCTTACCTAAAGAAAGCAAACGAAGGATTTGGGGGATTTTAATATTTATCTTGGCCGCAATTGTGGCTTTGGGTTTTTTTGATTTGGCTGGAGCAGCGGGAAAAACAATCTTAGCTTCCCTTACTTTTTTAATTGGCAGAGCAGTTTTTCTTTTACCTCTAATTCTGGTTTTAGGAGGATTAGTTTTTTTAATTACTCCCTACCAGAAATTTTCAGGCGGGATAACTTTGGCAATTTTTCTCTTAGTTTTAGGAACTTCTGGCATTCTGGAAAGTGTCGCTCCCGGTTCAAAACTGGGGGGATATTTTGGGTATACTGCCGGACCCTTATTGGAACTTTTTGGATTTTGGGTAACTCAAATTATCTTTGGAGGAGTAGTAGTGATTGGAGGGCTAATTTTCTGGTATCTATTAAAACGGCCGGTTTCAAAGGAAGCCAAGGAAGAGAAAAAACCCTCCTTCGCTAAAGCTTCGGAGGGTAAACCTTCCCTTATTCGAAAAATTTTTGCTCCTAAATTCAGAGTTAAAGAAATTGAACCAGAGATAAGGGAAGCCCCGGTAAAAGCCCCCTTGATAGAATTGAAACCCAAGCCGCTTACTCAACTTCCTAGTCGGGGCGTGGTGGGGGGCGAGTATCAACCCCCGCCTTTAGATTTGTTGGAAGCCGAGAAAGGGATGCCTTCGGCTGGTGATACCAGAATAAACTCAGCAATCATTAAAAAAACTTTGGAAAATTTTGATATTCCGGTGGAGATGTCAGAAATAAATATTGGCCCGACTGTTACTCAATATACTCTGAAACCGGCTGAAGGAATAAAATTATCAAAAATTACTACCCTTGCGAACGACCTATCTTTAGCCCTAGCTGCTCATCCACTTAGAATTGAAGCTCCCATCCCGGGAAAATCTTTAGTCGGAATTGAAGTTCCCAATAGGGTTAGAGCTCAGGTTAGATTAAGAGATTTAATTTCCAATCCCGATTTTCAAAACTCGGTTTCTAATTTAACTTTTGTTTTAGGAAGGGATGTTTCTGGCAAGTCTCTTTATACCGACTTAGCTAAAATGCCCCATCTCCTGGTGGCCGGCAGTACCGGTACGGGTAAAACTTGCGCTGCTGATACTTTAACGTTTACTGAAAAAGGCCTATTAACTTTTGAGGAACTCTATCCTCTACCTTTAAATAGTGAAGCCGATTTTAAAATTAAAGTAGTTAGCCGAGATGGAATTGAGATTACTGAGAAAATCTATAACAATGGAATTTGCCAATTTTATAAATTAACAACGGCTCGAGGTTATCAAATTGAGGCGACTGCTGAACATCCTCTTTGGGTAATAAATGAAAATGGCTCTTGTGGTTGGAAACCAGCATCATTGATTAGAAAAGGAGACTATGTAGCTATTAGTCGGGAGCCGGCTCTATTTGGCAATAGAATCGATATTTCAGATTTCAAACCGAGCAGAATCAAGGCCTATCATAGGAAGATTTCTTTCCCTGAGAGAATGACCCCTCAATTAGCAGAATTTTTAGGATTTTTAACCGCTGATGGCGGAATCTCAATAGAAAAAGGAGGAACCCACCGAGTAGTTTATACTCAGGCCAATTCTCATCTAATTCGGCTTTATAAAAAATCCCTTAAAGAACTTTTTGGAATTACTCAGTTTATTGAAAAAAGGAGCGGATCCGATCCAAAAAATAGGGCTTTTGATATAGTTATAGGAAGCAAACATCTAAAAGAATTTTTGGCATACCTTGGAATGGATTCTTGGAGGTCGCCTCAAAAAGAAATACCAAGGGCGATTAGAGAAGCACCTAAAGAAATGGTCGCTGCTTATTTAAGAGCTATTTTTGATAACGATGGCTATGTGGGGGAAAAATCCATAGAATTTTGTATTAGCAGTAAAAAATTGGCCTTCCAGGTCCATCTTATGCTTTTAAATTTTGGTATAGTTTCCTCACTAGCAATCAAAAAAGTAAAAAATTATTCTCAAAATGAGTATTATCGGCTTTCTATCTTCGGTGAAGAGGTGCGGAAATTCATTAGAGAAATCGGTTTTATAAGAAAAGAAAAATATAAAAAAGCTGAAAGATTTCTTAAATTATCCTCGAATCCCAATGTTGACTTAATTCCTCATGTTTCTTCTTTACTTAGAAGGATGGGTCAAAAATATCTTAATAGTTTTGCCCGTCTAACCAATCAGGGATGGAAATATCAATCTGGGATTTTAGTCCCTAAATATGCTTTTAATTCTTTGACCAGTTATAATTCGGGTGAAAGAGCACCTAGTTATCAGGCATTGGAGAGAATCCTCGATTTTTATCAGCCAATTTTCAAAGAGCCCGAGTATCAAAAGTTAAATGAGATTTCAAAAAGAAATTTTTATTGGGATAAAGTAGAAAAGATAACTCAAACTTCTGGTGTTGGTTATGACTTTTTTGTCCCTGGCTCAGATTCTTTTATAGGAAATGGCTTTGTTAATCACAATACAATATTCTTGAATAGCCTGATTTTAAGTTTACTTTATCAAAATGGACCGGGAATCTTAAGATTTATTTTTATTGACCCAAAGAGAGTTGAATTTCCAGTTTACAATGGCCTTCCTCATCTTTTAACTCCCGTAATTTTTGATGCGCAAAAAGCAATTAATGCGCTACATTGGTTAACTTCGGAAATGGAGAGAAGGTTCGATGTTTTATCGGCAGAAAAAGCCAGAGACATCGCCAGCTACAATGAAATAGTATTGAGGAACGAAGAAACACCCATGCCTTTTATTATTTTAATTATTGATGAATTAGCCGATTTAATGGCGGCCCGGGGTCGGGAAGTAGAGGTAGGAATTGTCAGATTGGCCCAGATGGCCAGAGCCGTGGGTATTCATTTGGTAGTAGCTACCCAAAGGCCATCAGTAGAAGTAGTTACTGGTTTAATTAAAGCCAACATCACTTCCCGAGTTACTTTTCAGGTGGCTTCTCAGGTTGATTCAAGAACAGTTTTAGATATGGCCGGAGCAGAAAAACTTTTGGGCTTAGGAGACATGCTTTTTGTCTCAGCCGAGATTGTTAAACCCAGAAGAATCCAGGGAGCTTACGTTTCAGAAAAAGAAGTGAAAAAAGTTGTCAATTATATTAAGTCAAAGTCAGAAATCGAGACTCAAAAAATTACTGTTCCAATTGAAAATCAATTAGCTGAAGATTTGGAAAAAACATTGGAGGTGCCGGAAGCTGAATTAGAAGGTTTTTATGGCGGGGAAGATCCTTTATATGAAGAAGCCAAAAGAGTAGTAATTCAAGCCAGAAAAGCCTCGGCCTCTCTTTTGCAAAGAAGGTTAAGGCTTGGTTATGCCCGAGCGGCGAGGTTAATTGATATGTTAGAAGAGAGAGGAGTAGTGGGACCAGGGGAGGGAGCTAAACCAAGAGAAATTTTAATTAAAACTGAAGAAGAAAATAAAGACAACGAAGACTGGCAAAAAGTTTGATAGACTACAACCCTCCCTCCACCCTCCTGCCTTCGGCAGGCACCTCGGACCGGCCTCTATCTATCTTAAAAATTTTTTGATATTATTAAAACATGGCAAAGAAAAAACAACCCAAAACTGAAACCAGAAATTTAGAGGAAGCAGTGGAGACAATTAAACAACGGTTTGGCGAAGGGGCAATTATGAAATTAAAAGAAGTGAGGGCAGCCGATGTCGATGTAATCCCAACGGGTTCAATTTCTTTGGATAAAGCTTTGGGGGTGGGCGGAATGCCTCGGGGCAGGGTAATTGAAATCTATGGCCCCGAAGGCGGAGGAAAAACCACATTGGCACTTCATATTTTAGCTGAGGCCCAAAAACAAGGAGGGGTGGGAGCTTTTGTTGATGCTGAACACGCTTTAGACCCCGATTGGGCAAAGAGAATCGGCGTAGACATGGACAACCTCTTAATTTCTCAACCAGACTCAGGAGAACAGGCCTTGCAGATTATTGAAACCTTAGTTCGTTCAGGTGAAGTAGATGTGATTGTAGTTGATTCAGTGGCTGCTTTGGTTCCCCAGGCCGAAATCGCCGGAGAGATGGGCGAGTTTCAAATTGGCCTTCAAGCCCGTCTAATGAGCCAATCCTGCCGGAAGTTGGCTGGCATTATTTCTAAGACAAAAACCATTGTCATTTTCTTAAATCAAACCCGAATGAAAATTGGAGTGATGTGGGGAAATCCCGAAACCACTCCTGGAGGCTTAGCTCTAAAATTTTATTCTTCGGTCAGAGTTGATTTAAGAAGAATTGCCCAAATCAAGCATGGGGAGGAAATTATTGGTAGCCGAATCAAAGCCAAAATTGTTAAAAATAAAGTAGCCGCTCCTTTCAAGACCACTGAATTTGATATTTATTATAATGAAGGGATTTCGAAATCTGCTGACCTTTTGAATACTGGATTGAAATTTGGGGTAATAAAAAAAGCTGGCAGTTGGCTTCAATATGAAAATACAAAACTTGGCCAGGGGATGGAGGCGGCTAAAACTTTTTTGAAAGAGAATCCCAAATTAGCCAAGGAAATCAAAGAAGCAATATTAAAACAATCCTAAATGTCTTGCTCTTTTAATTGCTTTAGCTAACTGTCTTTGATGTTTAGAGCAGAGCCTAGTTTTCTTTTTACCTCTAATTTTCCCTGAGCCAGATACAAATTTCCGGAGAAGTTCTGTATTTTTAAAATCAATTTCTTTAATATTTTTCGTACAAAAAAAACAACTCATTTTTTAGAACGGCAAATCCTTTACGTTTATTTCATTTTCCTCAATAATAGGGATTTCTTCTTTAGATGGTTCCTCAGTTGGAGTAGGTGGAGTTACTTTGCCGGCAGATTTAGGTCCCAATTGGAGACGTTCAGCAATAATTTCTGTTCTCCACCTTTGGTTACCAGAAGAATCTTGCCAACTTCTAGTTTGGAGCCTTCCCTCAATCAGGGCTAAAGAACCCTTGGTCAAATATTGAGAAGCGATTTCAGCTAATCTGCCAAATAAGACAATATTATGAAATTCGGTTTGTTGTTGCTTCTGGCCTGATTTATCTGTAAAGTATCTGTCAGTGGCTAATCCAAAAGAACAGACCTGCTGACTTGAAGGCAAGGCTCTAACTAGGGGATCCCTGGTAAGCCGGCCAATTAAAAAAACTTTATTTAAATTCATAATTATTCGCTTAAAATTTCTTCTAATTTTTTCTCTCCCCCACCAAAATTTGGTGGGGGACGACCTTTGGTTTTAGTTTTTTAAGTTTCGCCTAATATCTCTTCTAATTTTTTTTCTATTTCTTTCAATTCCACTTTAGGCCTTACTATTCTTTTTGGTTTTTCAATTAGTATTTCCGGTATTTTCTTTAGTATTTTCTTTTTCAAGATTAAATAGCGAAGAATTTTTTGTTCTGACTTCAGTTTTTTTTCAAGACTTCCCAACTTTTCTGGATCGAGATGAAAATTTAAAGTGGATAAGTAAGCCATTTTTTTTCTCACCGGTGTCTTTACTTCGCCCAAGGTCCCTCCTACCTCTTGAATTAAGGAAATTATTTTTTCTTGACAGCTAAAGACCTCTTTTTCTGAAAGGTCAGGAGAAATTAAATAAGTAAGCTCGTAGTACTTCATGTTTAAATCCTAAATTCTATTACATCGCCATCTTCGACAACGTATTCTTTCCCCACTGTCCTAATCCATCCTAATTCTCTAGCTTTAGGCCAGGATTGGGCTTCAACTAATTTCTGCCAATTGATTACTTCGGCTCTAATAAATTTTTCTTCAAAGTCAGAATGAACAATGCCGCCGGCCTGAGGCGCCTTGGAGTTTCTGACTATCGTCCAGGCTCGGGTCTCTTTACCACCAGCCACAGTATAAAAAGTAATCAAATCAAGGATATTGTAACAGGCAATAATTAATTGCGCAATCTGAGATTTAAATCCCAACTCTCTGGCTTCAACTTCTGATAATTCTGATATTTCATCCTCATCCTTCAAATTCATCTCCAAATGTTTAAGACCCGACATTAAACATTTGCTGGCGTTGGTATTTAAAAGGAAAATCATGGGTTTTTGAGTTAAAAATTGATATTCTTTAGTTTCTACCTTCTCTTCATCGGTTAAATTGATTTCAGAAATTAATTTTCCTTTGGAGACCGAGTCTTTAATTTTTGTCAAAAGATTAATTTTTTTTAAAGTAATTTTGTCTTTTGATTTTATATCCTTTTCAATTTTTTTAATTAGATTCTCTAAAGTTTCCAAATCCTTCATTAAAAGTTCAGTGTTCACAATCTCAATTTCCTTTTCGGGATTAATTTCTCCTAAAACATTTTCAACATTCGGGTCTTCAAAGGCTCTGGCTACTTCCAAAACAGCATCACAATTTCTAATATGAGCTAAAAACTGATTCCCGAGACCTTCTCCCTTGTGGGCACCTTTAACTAAACCAGCGATATCAATAAATTCAATTATAGTGGGAGTTATTTTTTCAGGTCGAATTACCTCAGCAATTTTCTCTAATCTTTGGTCAGGAACATGAACTATTCCCACATTAGGATGAATGGTGGTAAAAGGGTAAGCTGCAATATCAACTTTAATTTTAGTTAGGGCCTTAAATAAAGTTGATTTCCCAACATTAGGAAGACCAACGATACCCACTGAAAAACTCATATAGGTATGATATAATAAAAAAATATGAAAATCAACCCTAATATTTTTCGTGCCTACGATATCCGGGGAATTTATCCCCAAGATTTGAACGAGGAAGGAGCTTTTAAAATTGCTAAAGCTTTTGGTAATTTATATCCAAAAGCCAAAAAAATAGTTATTGCTCGTGACCCTCGATTAAGCTCCCCTTCTTTAGCTAAAGAAGTTTCCAGGGCTTTAATTGAAGCCGGTAAAGAAGTGATTGATATTAGTATAGCTCCTGACCCCTTATTTTATTTCTCGATTTTTCATTATCGATTTGATGGAGGCATAATGATCAGTGGTTCTCATAATTCTAAAGAATACAATGGTTTAACTCTTCATATCCGAAAGCCAGACAAAGAAATTTCAGAAGATGTCATTAAGGAAGATTTAGAAAAGATAAAAGAACACGTTATGGAAGACGAGAACCTAAAAACCTTCGGGGGAAAAGGAGGTATAACTATTTTTGATCCAAGCGAAGATTATATTAATTATGTAACAACTCGGATTAATTTAAAAAAACGCTTGAAAATTATTATTGATTCAGGAAATGGCAGCTGTGGATTTCTACCGGAAAAAATTTTCAAAAAACTTGGCTGTCAAGCTGAAACTCTTTATGGCGAATTCGATGGAAATTTCCCAAATCATTTACCTGATCCTTACCAAGAAGAAAATATTAGGGATATTAAAAAGCAGATTTTAGAGAAAAAAGCTAATTTGGGGTTCGCTTATGATGGAGATGGTGACCGAGTTGCCTTAATTGATAATCGAGGTGGAGTAGTGGGAGGCGATTTTTGTCTTTTAATGTTAGCTCGCCAGGCCCTTCAAAAGAAAAAGGGCCCAATCGTTCACGATATGAGGGTTTCTAAAGCTTTTTTAGATGAAATGCAAAAACAAGGTGTAAAAACTTATTTTTCTGTTTCTCACCACAGTGCAGTTATTGATAAAATTAAAGAAACCGGTGCCGTTTTTGGGGGAGAGGTTACCCTGCATTTCCTTTTCCCCCTCGATTATTACCTTTGTGATGATGCTCTTTTCGCCTCTTTGAAATTAGCTGAAATTACCTCTGGTTACAAGGATTTCGCTAAATATGTTGACAGTTTACCCTGTTATTTTGCCAGTCCGGAGATATTTATCGATACAACCGATGAAGAAAAGTTTAAACTTATTGAGAATTTACAAAAATATCTCAGAGAAAATAATTACGATTTTATTGACATCGACGGTGCCCGAATTAATCTCCCCCACGGCTGGGCTTTAGCTCGAGCAGCCAATACCACCCCAATTATAAAGTGTCGCTTTGAGGGCGACACTAAAGAACATTTGATTGAAATAGAGAAAAAAGCCTTGGAAATTCTCAAAAAAGTCGGCATCCCAGTAACAAAAAAGACCTATCAAGAATTAGGCCTTTCTCTATAAAACGAAGTTAAATAAAATTTAATTAAATGAGACCCATTTTCTTTTTGACTTCTTGAAGGGTGGAGGAGGCGATAATTTGGGCTCTTTTTCTACCTTGTTTTAAAATTTCTTTGACATAGACTTCTCTGGAGAGGAGTTCTTTTTTCTTTCGGCGGAAAGGTTCGAGTTTTAAGACTAAAAGTTCGGAGAGTTGCTTTTTAAACTCAGCATACCCTCGACCCTTAAATTTTTTCTCAAGTTCTTTGATTGTTTTTCCCGAAAAAAGAGAATAAATCGTTAAAAGATTAGAAATCCCCGGTTTTTTGATTGAGTCATATTTTATCACTTTCCCTGGATCAGTTACCGCTGCCATTATTTTTTTCTTGATTTCTTCAGGTTCCTCAAACAATTCAAGGCACCCCCGGGGGTCATCAGTCTTTGACATTTTTTTCTTTGGATTTTGCAGAGACATGATTTTAGCTCCGGTTTTTGGCAGCAAAACTTTGGGTTCTTTGAAAGTTTGGCCAAATTTTTGATTAAATTTTCTAGCAATAGTTCTGGCTAATTCAACATGTTGCTGTTGGTCTTTCCCCACCGGCACCAAATCCGTTTGATAAAGCAAAATGTCAGCTGCCATTAGAATCGGATAGTTCAAAAGCCCGGCGTTAACATCTTTGGGATATTTTTTAATTTTTTCTTTATATTGAGTCATTCTTTGGAGTTCTCCGATTGGAGTAATGGTCCCCAACAACCAAGCAAGTTCGGCATGGGCTTCGACTTGAGATTGGACAAAAAAGATACATTTTTCAGGATTTAGACCCGAAGCCAAATAGGCAGTAGCCAATTCAAAAATATTCTTTTTTAATTCTTTAGATTGGTAGGGAGTGGTGATGGCATGGAGGTCTACAATACAAAAAACGCAATCTGCTTTTTCTTGGAGCAAAAGCCATTGCCGAATAGCTCCTAAATAGTTCCCGATATGAAGTTCTCCAGTTGGTCGAATACCACTAAAAATACGCATAACCCTACGAATTACGAATTTATACGAATATACGAATTATTGTTGTTTACACTTCTATGACTACCGGGAGAATTATTGGTCGGCGTTGAGTTTTCGTGTAAAGAAATTGGCCAATTTTATTTCTGATTTCGTCCTTGATATAACTCCAATTTACTGCTCCTCCCGAGCCAGCTGCCCGATTAACAATTTCAATTACTTTTTTCCGAGTTTGGGCTAACAATTCTTTTGATTCTCTCAAATAGACAAATCCCCTTGATATTATATCAGGAGAGCCCTTAACTTGACCAGTTTGCTTATCAACTATGGCTACAATCACAAACATTCCATCTCGGGCCAGCATTTGCCGGTCCCTTAAAACTACTTCTCCCACATCGCCAATTCCCAAACCATCGACCATCACGTAATTTGAAGGGACAGTTTTCTTTTCAACCAGAATTCCTTTTTGATTTAAATTAATAATTTGGCCATTTTCAGCTACGATAATATTTTTTTCTGGAATCCCAGATTCTCGAGCTAATTCAGCATGGGAAACTAACATTGAATACTGGCCATGGATTGGTAAAAAGAATTTCGGCTTCATAATTTTAATCATTTCTTTTAGTTCCTCTTGGTGGGCATGGCCTCCAGCATGAATATCCATCATTTTGTAATGGAAAACTTTGGTTTTTTGGCGCAAAATATCGTCTTTTAACATCTGGACAGTTCTTTCGTTTCCGGGAATGACCGAAGAAGAAAGGATAACGTCATCCCCTTTTTTTAGACGAATGAAAGGGTGTTCTTTATTAGCAATTCTCATTAGAATAGCTGAACCCTCTCCCTGGGCTCCGGTACACAAAATAGTTATTCGGGAGTCGGGATAATTTGAGACTTCTTTTGCTTTAATTATGGTTCCTTTTTTTGATTTGATATAGCCCAAAACC
>Ga0210051_1006421_pt1 | contig 11089 bp, 8 predicted proteins | sample CryGey092014_all_FD_185464 | JGI IMG/M metagenome (GOLD analysis project Ga0210051, IMG submission 185464) | Groundwater microbial communities from aquifer - Crystal Geyser CG23_combo_of_CG06-09_8/20/14_all (SPAdes) (version 2) | ecosystem: Environmental > Aquatic > Deep subsurface > Groundwater ...
AGTCCTTTATTGATACAGCATCAACAAAGGACAGCCTTTGTTGTGTGGGAAATGGGGAAAGCCGCAAGATTTTCAAGTGAAAGGTTGGAAAAAATTTTTATAGCAGCACTGCTTCACGATATCGGCGCTTTTTCATTGGAGGAAAAAATCTCCCTTCGGAATTTTGAGGTCGAAAATGTAGAAGATCATTGCATTCGTGGTGAACTTTTGCTCAATAACATACCTTGGCTAAAGGACTCGGCAAGAATCATCAGATTCCACCACAAAGAGTGGCAGCACTGGGGAGAGTCAATTGAAAATCCTCTTGTTTTAGAGTCGCAGTTGTTATTTCTTGCCGATTATCTTGAATGCGCAATAAAGCGTGAGCATTACATTCTTCATCAACACGAAGATATTCTCTCAAAAATAAAATCATCGTCAGGCTCTTCAATACATCCTCACGTTGTGGATCTTTTAATCACGGTATCTCATCGCGAAGAATTCTGGCTGGATCTTATTTCCCCCCGATTGTATTCTCTTCTGCTTAATGAAGGTCCTTTTAGAAAAATAGAAATAGACTTTTCGGATATTTCTATAATAGCCGAGCTTTTTCGAAATATGATTGATTTCCGGTCCCGTTTTACTTCAACTCATTCTTCAGGTGTTGCTGCATCTGCATCCATGTTGGCAAGAATTTTTGGACTTACGGACACAGAAATAGGGCTTGTGGAAGTTGCAGGCAATCTGCATGATATAGGGAAATTGTCAATTCCCAACAGCATTCTGGATAAACCCGGAAAACTTACGAAAGAAGAGATGGCGGTTATGAAATCACACACGTACTATACTTATCATGTGATTAATACTATTGGAGGACTTAAGCAGATTGCAGAATGGGCCGCCTACCACCATGAAAAACTTGACGGTTCGGGATATCCCTTTCGTTGCACATCAGCCGAATTAGGTACCGGCGCACGAATAATGATGGTCGCAGATATATTTACCGCACCGGCTGAAGACCGACCGTATAGAAAAGGTATGTCCAAAGATGGAATTGTTCAGATTATTAAACAGTTTTCTGATCGTAGCCTTTTGGATACCAGAATAGTTAATCTCCTTTTTGAGAATTACAACGAGATTTTTTCCTATGTAGCTGAAAAACAGGCTGTTGCCAGAGAGTTCTACGAAAAGCAATTTGAATTCCATTAATGTTTTCTTGACAATGAATCCCATGTTGGGATATGTATAAGCCAAGAAAGAGACAAAAACATGGAAGAAAAAGAAAGGCAAAGAAAAATATATAAACCAAGACCAGGGACATTAATATTTTGCGGAAACTCGAGACTACCCGAGAATGTCACCGCAAAACATGTATTTGGATATTTTTCGGTTGAGCTGGAAGTTGACCCTGTGGATTTTAAAATTATAGATGCCTCATGTACACTGTTGCCGTCGCTGGGAGAGAAAGTATTGCTGAATGCACTGATAGGGTATGAGGTTGAAGAAGGAATAGAAAGTGCGGTAAATGAAATAGAAGGAAGATTTTTCAGCACGACAAAGAGGGCGATTATTGCGGCAATTGAAGATGCCTATAGAAGGTATACGGATTATTTAAAAGAAAAGGGGGTTGACAGGGAATAAGAGATAGTATAAAAAATTAAGAGTTAAGCGCTGAGTTATTTGTTGTTATGTGAAAGCCTCGCATAGCTTGCGCAGATAATGGCCAGTGTGAGAACTGAAGGGGAGCAATAAGCTTATACGTACGCGCATAATACCGGGCTGTAATTTGTTAATATTAGATTCACGAGCCACGGTAATTTGAGTATGCAAGTATTAAGACGATGTAATGTCCCCGGTTTCACTGGCAGGATTGTCAGGTGAGGCCGGAGATTTTTTTGTTTAGCAGGGGAACCGCAATTAAAATGATTGATCTTCACTGCCACATCCTTCCGGGTATCGATGACGGCGCCGGATCCCTGAGTGAATCTATTGAAATGTGCAGGATAGCGGTCAATGACGGCATATCGAAGGTGGTCTGTGTTCCCCATCATGTGGTCGGAAAATATAATAATAACCGTGAAAAGATAACAAGATGTGTAGAGAAATTACAGGCATCCCTGAATGATGAGGACATCCCCCTCACCTTGTACCCCGGTTGTGAGATTCGCCTTGATCTCAACCTGGTCGAAAATATAAAGACCGGTGAACTTATGACGATGAATGATTCCGGGCGGTACATTACTCTGGAATTACCCAATGAGGCTCTTCCCCAAAACATAGAAGAGATCATCTCCTCCTTCATATTTGTCGGTATTGTCCCCATTATCGGGCACCCGGAGAGGAATCAGGTTATCCGAAACAATCCGGGAGTAATCTATCGATTGGTGGGACTGGGGGCGCTGACACAGTTAACATCGGCAAGTCTCACCGGACTCTTCGGAAGTGAAATTAAAAAGTTTTCCATCTTTCTTCTTAAACATAAGCTGGCACACATGTTGATGACGGATGCCCACTCAAGCAAGCGAAGACGGCCTGTCCTTTCGGAGGGACTGGAAATCTTAAAAGAGATCGTTGGTGAAAAAGCCGCCATGGAAATGGTAGAGGCGATCCCTGAAAAGATATTGAACGGTGAGGATATCGATGTGAAATATCCCGTACCATTTAAGGAAAAATCAAGCGGGAAGATGAAAAAGTATTTTAGTCTTATATTTTTGTGTGTTTTTATAGGTTTTATCTTTGCATGTGCCCACCCGGTGATAAGGGAAATTTCGCCGCAGGGTAAAAAAGGTACGCAACTGAGGTGGGATCGGGAAACCCACAGATGGGTCTTCAAAGCAGAACCCCCTGCCCGAAAGGCGCTTCAGGAATCCAGACTTCCATCCTTCGCACAGGCGGTCCCCGTCCCTCCTCTGAAGAAGGAAGCGGACAGACTGATTGAATTGCAAAAGCGGACGCTGACGAAGGAGGAATATCTCCGAGCCAAATTCAAGGGGAAGGAGATTGTCTTGCCGGAAGACCTGTCGAAAAACGGGGAGATAGAGGTAAAATATAAAATCGGCATAGACGATATTCTCAATATCTACATATGGAACCATGAAGATCTCTCCAGAGATGTCCCGATTAGATCGGACGGCAATGTATCGCTCCCCTTAATCGGCGATATTCATGCAGCGGGGTTGGAAATCCCGGAATTCAAGACCATCATAGAGAAAAAGTATGATGAGTACATAGAGCATCCCCAGATCACGGTAACATGCAAGGTGCCCACCAGCCTGCAGGTATCTGTAGTGGGCGCTGTCGAAAAGCCTGAAACTTATGTCGGGCCTGCCACGATGACCTATACCCTCCGGGGCGACCGCACCCTCATGTCGATCCTGTCTGTGGTAGAGATACGGCCCGATGCCGATCTTGAGGAATCTTACATTATTCGAGGCGACAAGATAATCCCTGTAAATCTGAAGGCCCTCCTCGAGGATGGCGATACGAGCCAGAATGTAATACTCCAACCGCAAGACACGTTGGTAATAGCGGAACCCCTCAAGGAGATTGTTCTTCTTGGTGAGGTTAAAAGCCCGGGGAGGTATAAGACAAAGAGAAAAACGACTGTTCTCGATGCACTGTCGCGGGCGGGCGGCATCAACTCAAAAAACGCAAATCTTCACATGGCTTACCTGGCCAGAGGCAATGACATACTCCCGATAAACTTTAAGATGCTTCTCGACTATGGCAATATGAGTCAGAATATACTCCTGAACGACGGCGATGTTATCTACATACCTAACATCAATGAAAACAAGACCTTTGTGATTGGCGAGGTTAATGTGCCGGGGGTCAGGTACTTTACCGATCCGATGGATCTGAGGGAGGCGATAAGTTTCTGTGGAGGATTCAGGGAGACCGCCAATCGGTCTCAGGTTGTCGTGGTTCGGGGAGATCCCCAAAAGCCGGAGGTCTACGCCGTAAATGTCCTTAAAATGATGGAAGGAAAAAGTCTGGAAAGATTCTATCTCGAGAAGGGTGATACCGTCTATGTTGCGAGGACTGCCATCGCAGATTGGAACGTCTTCTTGAGTCAGATGCTCCCGACATTGACAACAACGAGGGTTATACAGACCATTCTTAACGCAGGGTTTAACCCGTAAACTCTACCCGCGGGGCCGTATCATATGGACGACACAAGATATACTACTGATGATGAAATCGATCTTCGCAGCTACCTGAGCGTTATGCTCCAGAGAAGGTGGTTGATCGGCATCATTGCCGGCGTGGCGCTGCTGGCTGTTATGGTGAAAACACTCATGACCGCTCCTGTCTACGAGTCAAAATCGGTTATCCAGATTTACAAAAAAGGGGGCGCTTCAACTAATGTAAAGAGTCTCCTGGAGGAGAGTTTTATCACCGGGGGGAGCCTGCCTCAGGCCATGATCCAGACACAGGTGGAGATACTGAAAAGCCGCACAGTCTCTGAAAGAGCGGTAAAGGCGATCAATTATCAGCTCCAGGCAGAGCCGGAGCACAAAATGATCGGTATTCTCATCAATCGGTTGAAGGCAAAGCTGGAAGATTTATTCTCTTCCAGAGAGGGTCTGGCGAAGAAAAGACTGATCAGGCCGATTTCCATCAAACCGCTCGACGTCGGGTCGGTTGTCGAAGAGTGCAGTTATGTTCTTAAGTTTGACGGCCCCGATTCCTATAAGATCATAGAAGATAAGAGCGGGGCGCTTGCAGGAAAAGGGGAACTGAACAAACCATTCCTGGGGCCAAACTTCTCCATCCTGGTCGAGGGTGACCATGCCAGGAAGGGCAGGAAAATGAAATTTAGCGTCCTTACACCGGCTTCCGCCGTTGAAGGCTTGCAGGGGAGTCTGGCCGTCTCGCCCATCAAGAATACCGAACTGGTTGCCATATCGGCCACCGCCTCGAACCCATCCATGGCTGCGACAAAGGTAAACACCATTGTCTCGGAATATAAGAGCCTCGCTGTTTTGAAGGATACGCAAAATGCCGCCAGCGCCCTTGCTTTTATTGATGAGCAGATCGGGATACTGGAAAAAAGCCTCAGGTCTTCCGAGGGCAGGCTGATGTCGTTCAAAGAAAAGGAAAAGCTGGTCTCCCTGAGCGATGATGCCAGTGCAACCTTACAGCAACTGATGAATTTTGACACGGAGCTTAAACAGGCCGAGGGTTTGAGAAAGCAGGCGGAGTTTATCGCGGAGAATATTATGAAGAGCGATGGTATGCCGGATAAGAGCATTGTTGCCCTCGGCGCCAGCACGAAAAGTGAGAGATTAAATGCCCTTGCCCAGAAGCTCTCCGAGCTCCAGTCGCGCATGATTACCCTGAAAATTAACTATAAAGAGAAGCACCCCCTTGTTGTGGAGGCCGTTGAACAGATTAAAGAAACAAAGAAGGGGATAATGGCCGAACTTTCATCCATAATTGCATCCCTGAAGGTAAATGAAAGATCCATTAAGGGTAACATCTCCTCCTATGAAAAACGGATCAACGCTCTTCCCGCTGCAGAAAAGAGACTGGCTGAACTGACCAGGGAGGCCGAAGTACAGCAGAGCGCCTATTCCTCTCTTCTCCGGAACAAGCAGGAGTTTGAGATAATGAAGGCAGGCGAAATCGGAAACGTCTGGGTGGTCGATTCGGCCGCCTCGGCCAAAATAATCAAACCTAAGGTAATGCGTAGCCTCATGCTTGCCGTTGTTGTCGGCCTGTTCGTGGGAGTTGGCATCGCCTTTTTCCTGGAATACCTTGACAATACCATCAAGAACCCTGATGACGTGAAGCGAATAACCGATCTTCCCCTCCTGGGTTCCATAGCAAAGCTTGATACTCGGGCAGGGGAGAATGGTGGAGAGCTTATCACCCATACAATGCCGAAGGCCAATATATCCGAGGCATTCAGAACCATAAGAACCAACATCTTTTTTGCCTCCTTCGATACACCCAAAAGATTAATAGGCGTAACCAGCTCCGTGCCCGAGGAAGGAAAGACACTCTTTGCGGCCAACCTTGCAGTTTCTATTGCTCAGGCGGACAAAAGGGTGCTCCTTATAGACGCAGACATGCGACGTCCCCGCCTCCACAGGATATTCAACCAGAAGCGAGCGCCGGGGCTTTCCAATCTCATCATGGCGGAAGATATTGAGGGGGCTATAGGCGAAGCTATACGGAAACTCCCGATACCTGGAGTGGACGTGATTTATTCCGGCGACATACCGCACAACCCCAATGAGCTTCTCGGCTCACAAAAGCTGAAGGGTATTATTGATCTGATATCTGAAAGATACGACTATATCCTTTTTGACTCTCCTCCAATCCTGTCGGTCAGTGACCCGGTTGTGTTGACAAATCGACTTGATGGCACAATTTTGATTATCCATGCCGAAAAGACAGACAAAAACGCTCTCAAGCAGGCGCTGGAGAGCATTCCCGACGAAAAGGTGATGGGCCTTGTCCTGAACAACATAAATATTGAAAGAGATAGGTATTACTATAGATACTACCATCAATACTACTACAGCTATGAACCAAAATCCACCGCCTAATTTTTTGCCCAATTCGATGGATTGATTGGGATAAAACAGATCAAGGCGATACACCTCGCCTACTTAAGACGAATGAACATGACCGCTGACAGGATGTAGAGTGTTAGGGCAGCAAACAGCACGGATCTGAAGCCCCACCCTATGGCGACCAATACCGTTGCCGAACTTCCCATTACGGAGAAAAAGCCGTTTATACCCCAGGCCCAGGGGATGATCTCTTCCCCCCTTCCCTTTAATTCAGTAAGCCCGGAGGGGAAGGGGATACCCATGGGTATGGCAAGCGGGAAAATGAGTGAACTGCAAACAAACATCCGTATCCATAAGGACAGACCGGCCAGGACGTCTTGCAGCCACCAGTCCAAAGTCGAGAAAACGATTATCATGACGCCAATACAGGATATGCACCCCCAGATATGCCTTGATGTCACCTTACTGATTCTCCCGGCAAGCAGACTTCCGATGCCTGAATATACAAGAAATGAACCGATAACAACACTTGCCGAGAAGACAGGGTCGTAGAGATAGCGGATGAATTGCTGCAGGATGGACATTTCGAGAAACATGTAGGCCATCCCCAGGGCGCCAAAATAGATAAAAACAGGCACAAGACCTCCGGAAGGGCGGCGTATGAGACGAATGGGGGCCAGGATGAAGACCATGCCGAGAAGAAAGAGGATGGCCGCCGTGATGAAGACCAGGATATAGCCCCAATCCATAAAGGGAATCCACTGGCGGCCGAAGGCGCCAAGGTATCGCTTCAGCATCTCAATCTTGAAAAAGTGAGAAAAGAAGGGCCTGTCGTCCGTAGCAGGCCGAATATAGAAGGGATATTCTCTGTAAAACTGTTCCCTTGCAGCGGGTGAAAGAAGTCGTAGCGCGGCAAGGTAGAACGAACTTTTCTCTAACTTGTTGAAAACGTTTGTTTCTTCTTCCTTTACCCCCGGGTAGTAGCAGAGATCGAAAAAGCGGCTTTTACAGAAGGATTTGACGGCTTCCATCTCCTCATGATGAAAGTTTCCGTTTTTGACCAGGATTGTTGCTGTCTGCCAGCTTCTGACCATGATAATGGAGCGGGAAGGTGCGTTTTTCCCATGGGCGAGAATGGCCTCTATGGCCATGGCCAGGAGTTTGATATTGTCCCGCGGGGGATTTTTGATCCACCGGGAGATACTCAATATCCCCTCCGGCTTGAGACGCCTAAGACAGGTTTCCAGCGCCTCCGTGGTAAAGAGATAATTCTCGTTGAGGGAATAGACACCCGCCGAAGCCGAGCTCATAGATTCCAACAGGCTGATCTGGATCAAATCAAATGACTGCTCCGTTCTTTCGAGGTATCCCCTGCCTTCCTCAATAAAGACATGGGAATATCCGGGGTGATAGATGTCTCCACTGAAGCTCCGGTAAGGTCCCCTCATCAGGGCGACAATATCTCCGTTCATCTCCACGACGGAGACGGTTCGCGCCAGGTGGTATCTGGCATTGAGTATCTCTGTCCCTGAACCCCCGCCGATAATCAGAACCTCCGGGTAATGGAAGAGTTTATAGGCGAGTGAGTTGGTACGGTAGTCCAGGAAACACAGCTCCTCTAAATTGCCGTTAAACCGGACGATGGCGCCGACGATGTTACCGTCGAGGAAGAGACCCTTCTGACGCGGTAACGGGCAGGGACAGTTGAGACTCAGGTCGGGCAGGTAATGGAAGGCCGGACTATCCAGAACTGTTACCAGCCCGAGGGGCCCAAATATTTCCCTTTCTTTTTTCGCCCCCGTGAGATTGGCGGCCTGGGAGAGGTCTTTAAATTTACTCATTTCGAGAGGCGTATGGTGTAAGAAGAGGAAATAGAGCAGTACGACGGATGCCATGACAATGCCGCTCACCAGTTTCCGGATCCGGCTGTTGGCCATGACAAGGCTTGTACTGACCGCGATTATCGAGATAATAAGGATAATTTCGTGGGGGCCAACACGGAGAACGGTTAGTAAAGCGATAAGACTCCCCAATCCGGAACCGATTAGATTGACAAAATATATCCGGTAAGCATGAGCCGCAAAAACTGAAAAACTGAGGCCAATATAGAGGGCGCCGAGGAAAAAGGGGATAAAGATGGAAAGACAGAGATAGAGGAGATGCAAGATTTCGTGCGTAAGCCAGATGATCATCAGGGGGTTGAATTCGATTGTCCGTAGAAGGTGGATATTTGCCCATATCGCGGACGTCAGGAGAAGGGGCAGGATAAAGAGAACCGCTGAAAGGTGATTTTTTAACCACCCTTTAAAAATAAAAACAAAAGTGCCGCTCGTTCCAAACCCCAACAGGGCAATGCTGATGATTAAATAGGAGAAATGGTACCAGTACTGGATAGAGAGTAGTTTAACCAGGAGGATCTGATATGCAATCAGGACAGAGGAGACAAGGAAGATCGAACTCTGGATGCGCGGGAATGAGGGGTGGGATACCATAGTCAATAATGCTTGCCGGTTAAGGGGACAAAGCGGACCGGCATCAGATTCTGGGTGGTAATCTTTCCCTCGTTATCCTTTACAACCATGACGAGATTCTGAACCATAAAGGCGCCCCCCACAGGGATGACCAAGCGACCGCCGTTTTTAAGTTGCTTGAGCAGGGGTGGCGGGATATGACCGGCCGCGGCGGTGACAATGATGACATCGAAAGGGGCACGATTAGCCCAGCCGTAATAGCCATCGCCCGTTACGACTTCAATATTGTTATAGCCCAGTTTTTTCAGGCGAGTCGCTGCCGTCCTGGCCAGTTCCGGGATGATCTCCATGGTATATACCTTTTTGACTAAGGGGGAGAGAACGGCAGCCTGGTAGCCCGACCCCGTGCCGACTTCAAGGACTGTCTTTTCCTTCTTTAGATTTAGGACCTCCGTCATATACGCCACGATATACGGCTGAGAAATTGTCTGTCCGTATCCGATAGGCAACGGTATATCCTCATAGGCTGAGGAGAGGTACCCTTTCGGTACGAAATGGTGGCGGGGGACGGACATCATGGCCTGGATCACGCTTCTATCCCCGATACCTCTCCGGATAATCTGCTCGTGAACCATTGCCCTTCTCAGGGACAGAAAGTGCGCATCATCCTGGTCCGCCGCAGGGAGCTGTTTCCCGGCTACAGGGATCGTCGCCACAACTAAGATGAAAAATAGCGATAACAAGCCTGTTAGGGTCATCGCTGGATTTTTCTTCCACCCTCTTCCCATGATCCAGTCCGATATCTGATAAAAATGGAGCGCTCTCAGAAGGGATGAATATCTGTATGGATGATCTTTCAGGTAATTTTACGTCACTAAGAAAAATCCCCCTGCGTGTGCAGGGGGATTTTGTTCAATCAATTATTGTTTTACAACATTGATTGCCTTGGGACCTTTAGGGCCTTTTTCGATATCAAAGCTGACTGAATCGCCCTCGGCAAGGGACTTAAAGCCGTTGCCCTGGATGGAAGTGTGATGAACAAACACATCTCTGCCGTCTTCGGTTGCTATGAAGCCGAAGCCCTTTGAATCATTGAACCACTTTACTGTTCCATTGGCCATTTTGTTACCTCCTTTATTAAACTAAAGTCTCAGGAGGGCTGCACTAATCAAAAACTAAAAAACCCACAAAGCTAAAAGTCTTAGTGGTCCTATGCGCCAAAAAACTTCTGAAACTTCTGATTATCTATAACACATCTTCCATAGAAAAGTCAAAAAAAAATTTAATTCGCCGCTGGTGGTATGAGATGGGCAGTCCCTTATATCCTGGCGTCAAGGAATTGCTTCTTATACCATTTCGCTTTCTTTGGCGTGACTATTCAGCCACTAAGACACCAAGACACTAAGATCATATAATTATTCTTTGAATACCCTTCTTGATGAGGGACACATTAAAATTAATGTAACTACTCAGGTATCTTGCCACAAAGGCACCAAGGCACCAAGATTATAGGATTAATTCTTTATAATAGCCTTTTTAATGCATGGCACATTGAAATTAATGAGAAAACTCCGTTATTCAATTTATATCCATCTTCTCTTTGGGTCTTTGTGCCTTGGTGGCTGAATAGTTACGATATTTTAATCCTCGTTTAGAAAGCTCATGACAGAAACAGACTTCATAAACTCTCTCAAGCAAACCCGGTCCAAGTATTTTATGTACGGTGTATGCCGCATCTACTATTTTTCTTGCAATGCCTTCTTCCTTTTCAGACAAAGTGGAAAAACTCATATCTATCCTTCGTGTCTTAGTGCCTTGGTGGCTACCTGAACAGTTACTGTATTTTTTGATTTAATAGACTGGGATAAAGCAAAAGTCTTGCCATGGAGACCAATTCATGACCTTATTTATCTCTTGTGGAAAAGGGCCGTTTGCGATAATACATAATCTACATTTTTGTAATAAATTATTGGTAACGTTCAAAAGTTGGTAGTGTCACCTAATCATTGTTAGATTTTTCTTGCCATCCCCCTTTTTGTTGGGTACAATCTCAAAAACCCTTAACGGAGAGGAGGATGACATGGCCGATCTCAGTGATCATTTTTGCCCGAACCC
>Ga0210051_1006428_pt1 | contig 11084 bp, 4 predicted proteins | sample CryGey092014_all_FD_185464 | JGI IMG/M metagenome (GOLD analysis project Ga0210051, IMG submission 185464) | Groundwater microbial communities from aquifer - Crystal Geyser CG23_combo_of_CG06-09_8/20/14_all (SPAdes) (version 2) | ecosystem: Environmental > Aquatic > Deep subsurface > Groundwater ...
TTTTCAGAAACAAGCTCCCATGGATCAGGAGTCAGATCCTTCAAACTCAAACCCAATCGTCCCTCCTCCGGAACCACATCGATAACAATCGCCTCAAGCTCGTTTCCGGTCGCATAAAGGTCAGCAATATTATTTACTCTCTCGCGGGAAATCTCGGAAATATGAACTAACCCCTCAACCCCAGGTTGAACTTCTAAAAATAATCCAAAAGGAAGAATGGTGGTCACTTTCCCTTTGACCTTGTCTCCCACTTTTATATTTGCCAGAACATCCTTCTTCTTGGCAACTGATTTCTCATCGACTAACTTTCTTTGGGAAAAAACTAGTCTCCTTTGAGTGCGGTCTAGCTCAATTACTTTAACTTTAAGGGTTTGCCCAAGAAGCTGTTCGAATGGACGTCCAGTGGTTTCTTTGGTACCGGCTAAATAATTCTCACGGTCTAAATGAGAAAAAGGAACAAAGCCAACGACCTTCTCTTCTGCTGGAGATCCTGGTGTTAAATCGCACAAAAGTCCTGATTTAGTGACATCGGAAACAACCACATCAAGAGGTGTTTCTTTTTCAAATGAGGCGTAAACGTCGCGCCAAATTTTTTCGATTTGAGCGCGGTTAAGGGATAAAACTAGGTAACCTTGATCGTTTTCACTCTGAACTACGGATGCCAAAACGATGTCGCCGAGCATCAGTCCTTGGGCCGATTTTCGGCTTTCGGTTAATTCTTCTCCAGAAATAATCCCCTCGGATTTTCCACCAACATCAACAAAAACATCGTGCTTATTGGCGGCAATCACAATTCCCTCCACAATTTGACCACGACGAAAAGTCTTAACCACAAGAGGTGACTTTTTGACTAATTCCGCCATTGTCTTTGCCCCGGAGCTCTTCGAAGGAGCCTGCCCTGAGCCTGTCGAACGGGTATCACTTACCTCTTCCTTTTTGCTAACGACCTTCTCCGCGGTTTTATTAGCGGGCTTTTCTTTGATCTTGATTTTTACTTCCTTTTTCTTCTCTGCCATAGACTGGGTCATTCTAATAGCAAAAGGCAAATTTGTAAAGGGGAGAAAACTAAAAACCCCCAAGGTCAAAATTCATAATGGCCAAGGGGGTTTCTTTTAGCATAGAAAAAATCCGCCTCGCGAAAGCGGGGCGAGATTGATGGTTGGTAAATTCGAGTACTTATTAACCAACCAATCAAAAGCGTCAGATAATTCCCGGCCATGACATATTTTCCCAGGGCACAAGGCCCAAGTATCTTCTGCGCTGACGCGTTTTACGGTTCTGTTCGGAATGGGAAAAAGTAGTTCCACGCCGCACATATGACCGGAAAATAACTGACGCTTTTGAGTGATTGGTTAGTAAGGTCGCCTGGGGCGACCGAGCTTACCAACCATCAAATCCGCCTCTGGCGGATTATCCGTCAAAGGAGGGTCTCTTTGATAGTAGTATTTAGTAATAAATCCTAAATCAGTCGATAAAGTGAAAGGTCTAATTAGTACGGCTCGGCTGAACACATTACTGTGCTTACACCTACCGCCTATTAACCACGTAATAAATCCAAGCTTGCGCTCACATTTACACGTGGCTCGTCCTTACGGACGGCCTGGTAGTCTTCCAGGAAGACCCGTCTCGCCAAAGCCCTTTCGGGCGTAGGCGGAACTACTTTCTAATCTTGGGGAGAGTTTCCCGCTTAGATGCTTTCAGCGGTTATCTCGACCAAACGTAGCTACCCAGCGATGCTCCTGGTGGAACAACTGGTTCACTAGAGGTTTGTACACCTAGGTCCTCTCGTACTATAGGTCAACCCCCTCAGAAAGTTAAACGCTTGTTGCGGATAGAGTCCGAACTGTCTCGCGCATGTAATTCCGCTGTTTCCAACGGCATGGACTATATCTTCATCCCGATGTTACATCGGGAGTCGACGTATTATGGGTTATATAAAACCCATCTCATCCTCTCCGCACTTGGCGGATTGGAATCAGTCTCTACGGGATCAAAGGAGATTACGTGACTTCAATAACTCTCTTAGTTTTAGCGAAGTGTTTGTCCTCTTTTTTGAGTAATTCAAATCAACAAACTTATCCACTTCTTTTGCTAATCTAAGTAAAATTTCTGGCGTCATCTTCCGGCCACTTCCCGGCATTTGATTAATCACTTTAAGAGCAAGAAGCGCTTGCTTCCTTTTAAGCCTTAAATACGGCAATAAACTCATCAGTACTTCCGAAACAGGGCCAATACCAACAATTGTGTATTCGGTCATCCCATCATTTCGATCTCTGATATAGCCGTCCTTAAGCTTACTCTTAAGCCAGAATAAAAAATTAGAATATCGCTGTTTTTGGTAAAAAACGATGCTTGCTCTTATTTGGTAACCAAGCAAATAATCTTTTCGGTAAACCAATTGAAGCATTACGCAACCGTCTCCATCCAAAAATCCAGCAATATACGCTAAATTTTCTTTAGTCATAAGTCACAAATTTCCCGCTTACCCTCGGTATTACCCTTTATAGCCAGTTCAATAACTATATGAGGGTTTCACCGATTTTAGTCGATAATACAATATCAATTTATCACATTACTGTGATAGAACGCAACGTAATTTACGTTCTGAACCCAGCTCGCGTAGGATTTTAATGGGCGAACAGCCCAACCCTTGGGAGATTCTCCACCCCCAGGATATCCTGAGCCGACATCGAGGTGCCGAACCGATCCGTCGATATGGACTCTCGGGATCGACTAGCCTGTTATCCCCGGAGTAGCTTTTGTCCGATAAGCTCCGTCACTTCCACAAGTAAACGGAGGATCACTAAACCCGACTTTCGTCTCTGCTCGACCTGTGTGTCTCACAGTCAAGCTCCCTTGTGCTTTTGCACTCACCGGTTGGTTTCCAAACAACCTGAGGGAACCTTTGGGCGCTTGCGTTACGTTTTAGCAAACGACCGCCCCAGTCAAACTGCCCACCTGACGTTGTCTCCCCGCGTATGCGGGGGTGAGGCTTAAATTAGCAAAAGAGAGGTGTTACATTGTCGATCGCCTTGCGGCGACCTGCCTCCTACGCTATACAATTACAAACTCTTGCCAATGCCAAGCTACAGTAAAGCTTCACGGGGTCTTTTTGTCCTGCAACAAGTAGGCCGCATCTTCACAGCCATTTCAATTTCGCCGAGTCCCAATTCAATAGAGTGTTCAGGTCGTTAAGCCATTCATGCGGGCCGGAACTTACCCGGCAAGGGGCTACGCTACCTTCGAACAATTATAGTTATTGCTGCCGTTCACCCGGGCTTATGTTGGAAGCTTTTGACCTCCTTCTTTGACCTACGGGCACTGGGCAGGCCTCGACCACTATACTTCACCTTACGGTTTTAGCAGTGATCTGTGTTTTTGTTAAACAGTCGCCTGAACCATTTTCGTGACCCCTAAACTCGCGCGCAGCGCGAGAAAATCCAAATTTCCAATCTAAATCCGAAATCCGAATATCGAAACTCGAAATAAATCTAAATGACAAAAATTCTAATGTTTGAAACATTAGAAAATTTGGATTTTGAAAATTGTTTCGGATTTCGCGCTTTTGAATTTCGAACTTAGTGGTTTATTTCGAATTTCCTGGTGCTACGCACAAGGTAGGGCCGTCTTTTCCCTAAGTTACGACGGTAATTTGCAGAGTTCATCAAATTGGGTTCTCTCGTCCACCTTAGCATACTTTGCCCATCTACCTGTGTCGGTTTGCGGTACGAACTAGAATAATTCCCATTAGAAGCTTTTCTTGGGGGCTTAACGAAGCGAGATCGAGCCCGAAGGCCCTTTTCTTCCGCTTGCTTTGTAACGGGGAAGTGGATTTGCCTGCCTCCCCTCGCTTGCGGTTTGAACGACCAACCATACGGTCGCCTCACCTATCAAACCTCGTCCCTCCATCTGGATAGAAAAATTCTAGGTAACGGAATATTAACCGTTTGTCCATCGGCGTCGCCTTTCGGCTTATCCTTAGGATCGACTAACCCTGCCCTGATTGACGTTGGACAGGAAACCTTAGATATTCGGTGTCATGGAATTTCACCATAATTTCGCTACTCATTCCGGTATTCTCACTTCTTTCCGCTCCACCCCGGTTTACACCAGAGATTCAATGCAGAAAGAACGCTCCCCTACCACACCACCGCAAAACGGTGGAAATCCGAAATCCGAATATCGAAACTCGAAACATATCTAAATGAAAAAAAATCCAAATGAAAAAAAGTTTTCCTCATTTGAAAATTGTTACTTTAAAAAATTGTTTCGGATTTCGTGCTTCGAATTTCGTGCTTCCATCGCTTTGCGATGATATCCGTAGTTTCGGCTCTAGGCTTGAGCCCCGTTGAATTTTCGGCGCGCTTAACCTCGAATAGTGAGCTGTTACGCTATCTTTAAAGGATGGCTGCTTCTAAGCCAACCTCCTATCTGTTTGTGGTTAAACACTTCCTTTTCCACTTAGCCTAGAATTAAGGGCCTTAACTGACGGTCTGGGCTGTTTCCCTTTCGAACGCAGGAGCTTATCCCCCTGGTTCTGACTCCCGAAAGATGCCCCACGGCATTCGGAGTTTGATAGAGACAAGTGTCCTTGCGGACCTTGTTCCCTTCCAGAAGCTCTACCTCCATGGGTTAACTTTCAAGGCTACACCTATATGTATTTCGGGGAGAGCCAGCTATTACCAAGCTCGATTGGCATATAACCTCTAACCACAACTCATCCAAGACTATTGCGCCAGTCACTGGTTCGGGCCTCCCTCCAATTTTACTTGGAATTCACCCTGGTCATGGTTAGCTCGCCTGGTTTCGGGTCTGTCTGGCGTCACAAATCGCGCTATTCACACTTGGTTTCCCTACGACGTAGCCCCAGAAGGGCTTTGTCACGCGACGACAGACAACTCGCCGGATCATTCTTCAATAGGCACGACATTACAAGCAACAACTGCTTTACAAATATAACTTTGTTCTTTGTGATTTCTAAAACTTTACACTGACACTTTAAAACGCCACCAAATGATCAATTTTCAAGCACCAATTTTCAATGAATTAATGTCTCAATTGAAAATTTTGACATTGATCATTGATTGTAAATTGAAAATTTTGGCGCATCGTTAAGTCCGAAAAGTCCTAGACCAAAAAATCGCAATAATACCTAGTTATACTCATAAAGCAGCCGTCGCCCGCTCTGTCTGTTTGTTAGCAAATGGTTTCAGATTCTATTTCACTCCCATAACATGGGTTCTTTTCACCTTTCCCTCACGGTACTTGTTCACTATCGGTCAGAAAGAGTATTTAGCCTTGGACCGTGGTCGGCCCAGATTCCCACAAGATTTCACGTGCCTCGTGGTACTCAGGAAAGCTAGAAGTGAGAAATCTGAAGAGTAAATGCCGTTATCAGTTTTCTGTTTTCGGTTTTCAGATCTCAGTTTTTCGGTCTATCGGTCTTCCGGTCTAAATCCGGCAAACCGAAAACCGATCAACTATTACCTGATATCCGACAACTGAAAACCGACAACTCCTACTCTACAAGGTTCTCACCTCTAGCCCGCATACGAACAGATTAACATCTTTTACATACAGGGCTTTAACCTTCTTTGGCGTCCCATTCCAGGGCTCTTCTGCTAGACAAGTTATTTTTTTGAAACTGTTCCATCTTCCGCAAATTTTCGTTAAGAAGATTTGATGCGTCCTACAACCCCCTCGCCCGCAGGGCTAGAAATTCCTAATAGCAAAATCCGAAGCTCTAAATCCGAAGCTCGAAACAAATATTAATGACCAAAATTCTAATGTTTTAAACATTAAAGAATTTAGATTTAGAAAATTGTTTCGGATTTCGAGATTCGACATTCGAATTTATCTTAGAAGTTCCTAGTCCTACTGGCAAAGGTTTGGGCTCTTCCCCTTTCGCTCGCCACTACTTGGGGAATACTCCGCCTTACGGCGGACTTTTTTTCTTTTCCTCCGGCTACTGAGATGTTTCACTTCGCCGAGTACCCCTGCGCTGCTTCGCAGCGAGCTCAAAGTTTAAAGCTCAAATGTCAAAGCTAAAACCGATAAGCTAAAAACCCAAAGAACCGTTTTTAATTCAGTTTTGAGATTTAAGTTTTGGTTTTGAGTTTTGCGTTTTGAGTTTTGAGTTCACAGAGAAACAGCGCATAACACAGCTTTCACTGTGCTGGATTGCTCCATTCGGAAATCCCCGATTATAACGGCTCTTAGCGCCTTATCGAGGCTTATCGCAGCTTAGTACGTCCTTCGTCGGCTCTTTCTGCCAAGGCATCCACCATTTGCATTAATTTACTTTATCGGCTGATTTAAGATTCTACCTAACGAATATCGCATCCTACTTATACTGCGATATTCGCATTGACCAACCCGTCTACGTGGTATTCCGTAGAGGTCGTCAATTACTACTATCATATTAACTTGTTAAAGTGCCCCTCGTCGTTTCACTCCTCTGGGTAAACTGTTTGATGAGTTTACACCGAGCCCCTTTAGGGCGAGGTGGTGGACCCGAGGAGATTCGAACTCCTGACCCCTACATTGCAAATGTAGTGCTCTAACCAACTGAGCTACAGGCCCAAGGAACTCTTATCAAAGAATAAACCTCGATGTCCAAATTTTGTAGGTGGGGATGCAAACAGCGCAGAAAGCCTTTAGATTGGTTCTTTAGGGCTTAAAAGATTTAGTTTTTGCTGTTTGGTTTCCATCAACACTGGTGTGGATGGTACCAATGCGTTTGGGTCTTGTCAAGCCCTATTATCTGCCAACACTTCCTCCCTAACTTTCTCTGCCAGATATACCTTCAAAAGCGATTGATACGGCACATCTTTCTTTTTTTCGAAGCGGATAAATGCAACGAATCCAATCCCGCTTAGAAAAGACGGAAACCACACCTCTAGGTGTAGGTGACGTCATTCGCCAGCCGTTTAAGGTCAATCACTAATCCCAAAGGTAACCTGACCGTAATCGGTCTAGTCGTCGGCTTCAAGGCGGACACATCGAGCTTTATCGGGTGAGACAAGTCAAAGTATTCAGTGCTATCATGAGTATCCAAAAAACTCTCTTTCTTCATCTTCATTATTAAATTGTGGAGGTATTTTTGACTTTTTATTCTCGTCCATATTTCTATTCCACTCCCTTTTATAATCCGCGAAAATATGTACACAAAACAGTACGATCGTGCCGTTTTTTGTACACAATTTAATACAGCAAAAAAAGATTATGCACAATTTTGACACGATCGTGCCAAGATTTTACATTGTTGTTATAAGGAAAAAAGGATAAAAGGAACTTGAAACTGCCTAGCTTTGACCAGCAACTTGGAGGGCGGTGTAATTGCTTAAAACCAGGGCAATGTCTAGTATTCGGAATAAACCATCCCCATCAATATCAAAAACGGCTAGGTTTCCCGTTGCGGGAACGGAAAGCGAGGTGTAATACTTAAGTATTTCTCCAATATCAACTATATTAAGAACATTATCATTGTTAAAATCCCCCGCCAGCATAGTATAAGAAGAGCTTGCCCAATCCTTATCATTATTTCCAGAAGCTAGGACGACAGCAGGAATTTTTCTTTGCAAATGGGAGACTCCCTTCACAAAAACATCATAAGTTCCCTGCTTGATGTTCCTTACCGAACCGCTGTATTTACCCTGAGCGTCTGCTTGCATCGAAACGCTATCAAAACGATACTTTTCCACCGTGCCCTGCTTAAGGATCACCCGCACAGTTTTTGCGCTTTTTTGAGAATTAACTCCCTGAAACATAACCTTGTAGGAAAGGCTTGCAAGATTTGAGAAGGTGTACGCCCCGACCCCACTAGGAGCAGTCAAAATATTTTGGGTAACTGTCTCCCCTGTCGTGGGGTTTTTCTCCTTATTAAGAACGGTCGAATCTGAAACAGAAAACCTTATGTTAATTGGGTTTACGGTCGGCACTTTGCTGGCAATCAGATTAAAGGAAAAAAGATCCGTTTCTCCGGAAACAGCGAATCCCTCTTCCCCGAAAACCAAGTAAAGACAGGAAAATTCTATCCGCATTGTACTTTCAACCTTGGCAGATCTAACAATCGGGCAACTCCAGCCAGTAGCCGTTAAAAGTGAAGAAACATTTTGGACAGAAACTACCTCCGGAGAGCCTTCGGTGGCGTAAGTTGCCAGAACGGAAACGGCCGAGATTTTGGCGCCAGCGCTTCCCGTATTCAATTTAACTTTAACAGTTGCCGGTTGGGAAACATTAAAAGATCCCGTCGCCGGAGAGAAAGAAATACTGGCGCTATTAGTTGTGGAAGCTTGTTGTTCCGCAGGAACTTGGGGTTTTTTGCCAAGAGTAAGCACAACAGACATTGAGGCAAGAATAACCATTAAGGTCGTCAGGGCAATAACTACTTTTAACGGGCTTTTGGGCATAATTGTTAAACAAGGAACCCTACAAATTTATTATATACTCATCTAACTCGGGCTGCAACCACGCTGAGCGTGGTTGCAACCCTCGTTAGCCGATTATGTATTCTCTACCGCTCTTCGCGTTGCGAATTCGCGTAAGAGAAGTATAGATCTTGTTTTTTCCATTTGTCAATGAGCATTGTTTAGGGTAGTATTTTGGGGATGAAATTAAAAATCCTACCCTTCATGCTTCTGGTGCTTTCCTTCCTTTATCTAAAAACAAGCTACGTTTTCGCCGAAGAAATAATAGTTGAAAAAGGGGCCGTTGAGACAGTTTACGATTGGAGCAGCCAAAAATGTGAAGCGAAGAGGGATCTCCCTGATGCGGTCGCCAAGGCGTTTATAGACGATCAAGGGAACGTCCAGATAATTGCTGCCGATACAACGGGAAGAAGAAACATCGGCCCAAACTTGGACGATATTCAGCACTCTTGCGCTGTAATCATGTCTTCGCACAATAACCCGGATCCAAGGGCGTATGATGACTATGAGTGGTTAATGTCCCCCTATACTCTAGACGGTAAGAACATATTCGCCTTAGTCCACACGGAGTATCACGGCTGGGAAGCCGGAAGAACCTGCAATGCAACTACTAACCGAAATTTCAACTGCTGGTGGAACTCAATTAATTTGGCCACCTCGACAAACAGCGGAGCAACATACACGCATCTTGACTTTCCAAATCAAAACGTGGCCAACACTCCGATTGACTACAACCCAGATAACACCTCTGGTCACATCGGTTATTTTGAGCCTAGTAGTATCATTAAAAAAGACAACTATTACTACTCCATTGTATATGCCCATAACCCACCGGACAGCAGGCGCCCATGTTTAATGCGTACCAGCAACCTCACTAACCCTGCAAGTTGGTACTTTTGGAAAAACGGCAATTTTAACACTCCCGCTCGCGGAGGAACCTGCGACACTCTAAATGGCAGACCACCACACACAAGCCTCGGATACAACGCTTATTTGGAAAAGTATATCGCAGAGGAGTGTTACCCGGAAAATGGTTGCACTTACGCAACCTCCACGGACTTACTCAACTGGTCTCCCAGAAAATCCCTTCTACAAAGCAGAGAGCTCGACGTATACGCCTATGGGGGTTTATTACAACCCGGCGATCCGACCCGAAATTTTGAGCAAAGCGGGCGCTCTCCCTGGTTTTATTTTACCGCCTGCGCTAACAACTGCTCGGTTATTGATTTTGATCTAAAAAGAGTTAGGTTAAGATTCTCAAAGCCAGAAGATGTAGGAAAATACCAAATTCTTGATTTGCAAATGAATGAGAAGAAAGGGGGAAAAACGTTAGATTCCTCTTTCTACGGTAGTAACGGTAGCTTATCAGGGGCGAGCTTTCACGAGGAAGGGACGATCAACTATTTAAACTTTAGTGGCGCCGCCAAAATCGAAGTCTCCCACCAACCCAACCTAAACGCCTCAGGAAAGTTAACAATAGAAGTCAAAGTTAGAACAACGGTAAATCCTTCCAAAGGCAACTTCGCCAGTATAATTAGGAAAGAATCCACCGTGGAAAAAAGAAATTACGGTTTATATATCACCAACGGTGGCAAGCTTCATTTTAGTGTTGGTGGGACAGGATCGGTCAGCACCAAAAGCATTAATGACGGGCAGTGGCATTTGATTACCGTTATCTATGATGACGAAACCAAAAAAGCCGGCTACTTTATCGATAATCAACCAGATATTGCTGTCACCCACACAAAGACCCTTGCAGAAACAGCTAACAGTGCCAATGTTTTTATCGGCGACCAGGGGTTCATCGGCGATATTGATTTTTTGACTATTTTTAATTACAACAAAAGGTCATTTTCGGAATTTACGGCCTCCACATATTGCAAGGCAGAAACTTTCACAATCAATTCCAGTGGCGCGGATCATGTTATTGGGGGAAACGTCAAATTTTCCTTTAACGTTAGCGCCCCCGAAGGGCAAAAATTGACTGAACTTTATGTTAAAGCCGCTCCCCTTAACAATCTCCCTTCAAACGCGGTTGCTAACATGCTTCCTGTAGTAAGCCCCTCAACCGCCTATCTTGGATGCTCTGGACAAGATAGCTGTCAAATCACCAACCAAAGTTGGCAGATTCCTGATAATGCAAATATTAGAGCCGTTTTGGGGCAACCGATGAAGGTTTGGCTAGTGGTAAAAACCGATACCGGCGGAAGCTGTTCCGATAAAGGAACCGAAGGGTTAATTCCTTGCTGGTGCGGTACCAAAGAAATCACCATTAACGCTTCGTCGAATCAGTCAGGAACGCTTAATTTTCAAGTTAAATTCCAGAGCATTTCCGCCCAAAAACCCAACCAAACGATAGGTCTGACTCTTAAACAAGCAGGGGTGGAAAAATATCGATTTAACAATCTAGCCGTTACGGGAGGCGCTACAGGGATATATTCTGGCAGTGTAACTGGAATCTCCCCAGGAACATATGACGTTTTTGTTAAAGGCTGGGCACATCTACAAAAGAAATTTACTGGGGTAAACATCGTCACCGGAGCAAACAGTCAAAATTGGTCCGCCGTAACGCTCCCTACGGGCGACTTTAATGATGATAATAAGCTTAATGTTACGGACTTTGCCTTAATCTTGGCCAAATACACCGACCTATCT
>Ga0210051_1006441_pt1 | contig 11073 bp, 13 predicted proteins | sample CryGey092014_all_FD_185464 | JGI IMG/M metagenome (GOLD analysis project Ga0210051, IMG submission 185464) | Groundwater microbial communities from aquifer - Crystal Geyser CG23_combo_of_CG06-09_8/20/14_all (SPAdes) (version 2) | ecosystem: Environmental > Aquatic > Deep subsurface > Groundwater...
GACTTGTGCTGTTGGTCAAAACTGCGACTACATCCACCACGGAAAAATACCAAAGCTCCTTTCTTTCATCCCAATGCCGGCGGATCTTCCGGCCTTCAAAAATTGCTAGTTTAGTTTTCATCTGTTTTATAATATTTATGTTTGTCATTCTTCAATAAGTTTACTATACCTCTTCCCGGTTCAAAAGCCTTGTGTCTCGCTAAAATATTTAACGCCTACTCTGCAAAACTTGACAAATTGTTAAACAATCGTTTAACATTAATTAAAGGTTCCTGCTTGGTAATAAGAGCCCTCGGGCTCTTCCGAAAGGATAGCTAGGCAGGTCATTGTGTATAAGGGTAATGTTCATATAAGCCTTTTTGGAAAATTGAAAACTCACTCTTAATTTTATCTTTCACAAAAACAATCGGCCTAGTTTCATTTCTTTCTTCTTTAACGTAAATCGCCCAGCCGCAATAATCGGCAATTTGACAATTAATATCTGCTTTCGCCTGATGAAAATATATGTTGAATGGTTTATTAAAATGATCTTTCAAATAAGTTTTTAAGGTTTTTAAAACAATCTGTTTTTTATTATTGGTAAATAATGAATCCAAAATAATAATTATCTGGCTAACATCGGTCGGTTCAAATCTCTTGAAGATGTATTGAAGTAATGTTTGACAAACAATCCGGTAAAATTCAGTGCCGGTTACACGGTGAATAACTTTATTTTGTTTAAAATAAGTTTCTCGATACAAACTTGGGTGAGCTTTGTTTTTCTGGGCTACCACAGAATCAACAATAAAATCGTCAAGATTTTTAATAATTTTAAATACCTGATCGCGGATAACTTGTTTATCTTCGGTGGCATGAAAACTTTCCTGATCAATGCCATCAATTAACGATTGATATTTGAATTTAAATAATTTTTCCCGATCATTTAATGGATGAAGTGTCGAAACTGCCGTTAAAACAAAGTATTTAGTTCCGGTCGGAGAAAAATCAAAATTACCTGATTCATCAATGAAAATAAACAGGCATTTATTTTTCATCTTTTTCTAGGGGGTAAGTAAAAGATTTCGGATCGACAACAACCTCCCCATCTACTTCACTACAGTATATTCCGTTTTCTACAGGCACCTGATTATTTGAGGCCTTAAATCTCTTTTGAGCTAAATCTAGGGCAAATTTTCCGGCCGATTCAATGTCTTTACCTGATATCCAAACATAATATTCTTTAATTAACCGGTTCTGTTCCGGCCAGTCACTAATAAAGTCCAAAATAACTCTCCAGTTCTCGGAACCTTCTTTTACCGGTGTCGCCAGCTGGATTTTAACCCTAACCCCTTCAACCAATGTTTTTTCTTGTATCATACTTTTTCAAATAAATATTTAATGATTTTATCTGCAAATAAAAATACCTCAATAATTCTTCTCCTATCGACGAATCTCTTGGCAACATTCCATATAATCGGATTATCCTTTGCGCGAATATCTAATTCTTGAACTGTTTTTGTATTAATTTCAATTTTTTTAACCCTTTTTGCAACTACATATTCAGTTATTCTTTTTATGTTGTAATGAAGATAGGGGTTTCTTATTTTGTTTTTAAATCTGATAAGAGCTTTTTTAGTTTTATTATCAACTAACTTTAATTGGCTTGCCTCATTAATTGTTGGCCCAAGCTCGATCTTTTCTAATCGATCCCACTCCTGTTTAGAATAGGTTTTACCACATAATTTTTTTATAATCGCATGCTTTAAGGCAAACTCTATCAATACAGCGCTTAAGGAAATTGCCGCTCCATTTAATCCAAATAAAATACATTCCCTAATTTCATTATAAAGAAAATTAATTGTAGGAATCGCTATCTGGGGTGCTTCTGGGAATTTTTTTATTTTATCAAGAGCATTATTCTTTCTTTGATCAAATAATTCATCGATTATCTGATTTATTGTTTTGACAGTTGGTGAATCAAATTTAACCCCTTTCTTTTGCATTTCCTCAATTGTTTTAGGATTAGAAATAATTTCAGTTGATCCTTTAACTAAACTCGCCAAATAATTATTAAGGTCATTCATTTTATACTTTCTTCCACAATTTTAATTTCTTCCGGAGTTAAACCGTAAAGTTTATAAACCATTTGGTCGATTTTTTGTTCCAGAAATTTTTGCTTATGTGGCGTATTTAGTTTAACGGTGGATGTTAAACTAAGGAATAATTTCGACATAATATACCTTTATTCAATTTTATTTGACTTTTTTAAGTTATGCTTCAAACACAATAATCGAACATTTTTAACAGTTAAACTTGAGCCTCCTCTAGAAAAGGGAAGATCATGATCAAAATGAAGATTTTTTGTTTCGCCACAAATTACACATTTGCCTTTATCTCGTTTCCAAACTCCTTTTTTAACTTCAGAGGGAATTAATCTAGTGTGGCTTAATTCAATTTGTAATGAATTGGGTTTGATCGATTGGCTTTTTGAAAGTCGCAAAATAAATCTAAATACATTGCGATTACCGTCATTAGTTATTTTATAGTCTATTAAATCAAACAGGCCTTTGAGAGACCACACCCCAGCCATTATTTTTTCATAAACCTTTACTACTTCCGGTTTTTTAATTTTGGTTTTATATCGGCTAATAGAATCAATAAATAAACCATTTTGTGTTAGTTTTCCTGATGGTAGCTTATCTTTCTGATCTTCAAGCTTTGGATTGTGATCGTATGATTTTCTTGATATATCGTGGCCTTCATATTCAATAGTTACCCCATCGGGATAAATTCTGTCCATATACGGTGCATTAGTTCTTTGAGACATTAAAATTACCGAGTAAAAAGGATTTAATCGAAAATTCATTCCTCTTTGAAGGGTTTGAACGTTTTCAGCGTCACACATTTCCCTATAAGAAAAAATTTGATCAAGCATAATTATATAATTCTTGATTTGGCAAATTGTTTAACCAGTTTGGAAATCTCTTGTTTGGCTTCCAGCTTGGTGAAAATTTTCATTTGTAAATATCCTTGTGAAAAAATTTGAAGGATTCTTGGGATAATCTAACCGCCTCACTAATCTGACTACTTTCGGTAACATAAACATAACTGTTGCCTGGGGCAAGATGACCTTTCTTGGAACAATCATCTATTTTTAGGCTGGACTTAAGATAATTGAAGGGAAAGCGGAAAAAGATTTTTAAGCCTTGCTGTTGGGGAACAATCGCGGCGTAAACCCGGCCATGTTTGGAGAAATAAGAGACCCAATACTTAAAGTAATTAATTCTGGTTTCAATACCGGTGGCCGATAATTTCTCTTCAAACTCTTTTAATAATTCACGGGTGGTCGTCCAGTTTGGTTTTACCAAATCATCTTCGGTATAAACTTTAACTTCACGACTGACCGATTGAATGGTTTTATCCTTGGTGAATTTAGTGATTGATTGGCTGGTACGGTAGGGTTTAATCGCGTGGTAATCAATCAGGTTGTCTGAATAAAGCTGAACTTCATAAAGAAACAGCGGCAGGTCTTTAAAATTGATGGCGTTTTTCTGGTAATTAGTAAATTCCGGGGAAATGAAAATTACCCGGGTTTGTTCCCAATCAATATCTTTTTTGGTGAAGTTTTTCTTTAATCTTTCGTTTAATTCCAATACCAGGTCGGCTTTGTGATTAAGCGCGGCGGCCAAATAGGCAAAACCTTGATCAATGACACTGAAATTTTTGTCTTTTTTATACTCGATCAAGACAAAGGATTTTTGAGTTTCGTCAAAGGCTAAAGTATCAATATAAAAGTCTTGCTCCTGAACCTGTAGAGAAAACTCGTTGTTGAGCGAGCCGCTGATAAATTTTAGATTAAACAGTGTTTCAAGATTTAATTCGGTTAGTTTTTGAATGTCTTTTTCCAGATCAAATTTGGCTGAAGATAGCGGAGTTAATTTTGACTTATCAATCTTATATACCGGCATAGGGTTATTTTAACACCAAAGGCCTGAGCCTGATTTTGAAAAAAGAAGAGCAGATAAATTATGGCTGGTTTTTTGTGAGCGTAGCGGTGGCGATGGCGATCGGCATTATTGCCGCTTCGTTTATGGGCGGCGGATTGGAGATCGCCCTTCTTTCCGGCTACGCCGGAACGGATATATTGGAATCCCTGGTGAAGTTAAAGTTTAAAGAGAAGTTTGAATACTTAACTACCGAACATCAGCCATTCCGGCTTAAATAATAATAATAAACCGATCGCCAGCATCAAAATTCCGCCGATCAAATAGGAAAAACGGGAATACTTGCCCCCGATACCGGTTACGCGGAGCGTAATCATGGCCGTAAAGAAAACCAGTAAATCGTCCAGCATAAAAACCAGAATGTAAAACACCAGATAAAGGTAGTATTGCCAAGCCGGCAGATTAGAGAGGCTTAAGATTTTGGTGTAAATTGCCGGCAGGCCGGCAGAACAAATTAACTCAACTAAATTAACGGCCGCGGCCAGAAGAATAATTCCGCCAAGAGCTAAAATAAACCAGCGCTTTTGGATAATACTCCGTATCTTTTCAAATATCTTCCGGCGTTTGGCATCGCCCATGATACTACAGCTGCCCTGTTTATTGACAAGGTAATCTTTCAAATAATATCCGCCGGCGGCCAAAGCCGCCAAACCAATTAAAACCCTTACCCAAACCACAAAACCTAAGAAAAGAAACAAATTCAGCCAGGCGGACAAAAATAGAAAATAAATAAAGGCAGACGAGGCAATAAAAGCGATTCCCAAAGCCCACATTCGTTTCCTATCTTTCATGCTTAAAAGTAAACCTATCAGTAAAAGAAGCGTCCACATAGCACAAGGGTTAAACCCATCCAAAAATGCCACGATTAGGGTTAACAAGGGCAAAGACAAGGTTTTTATCCGTAACTCACCAAAAATCGGCACTTTTAGAGTTTCAGGAATGCTTGGCAATAAACCGCCGACCAAATCTTGACAGCCATTTTCCACCGCACATTTAACCGCCGCTTCAATCTCCCTGCCCGTAGTTTCATCATTGAAGTAACCGCTGAAATGTTCTTTGCCAATCACCGTAAAAGGAACACCAGACACATCAGCTTGGAGTTCAACCCCAACTTTTTGCAGTAATTCCAAATTTTTACGGTCGGCCGTGATTTCATAATCTTTAATCAGCAGTTGAGGATACTTTTGTTTTAAACCATTCAAAAATGATTTTTCTTTGGTACAGTGAGGACACCCCGAAGCCCAAAATAAATGAAGAGTGACATCAGCGGCTAAGGCCGGTTTGACCAAAGATAAAAATAAGCCGAAAATCAGCAGGGATTTAACTATCTTTTTGAGCATAAATTATTTTAAGCAATACTCCTTTTTTTGGCAATTGCCGCTTTCCACCACGATTTTTTTATCCTTCAAAGAACCTTTAGTGACTGATTTTTTCTATTCTGATAGCTTTGCCTTTAATAATCGCTTCAGCGATTTTTTTATTAGCACTAGCTAAAATCCGGGCAAAGGTCGGCTGGGAAATCTTCATTTTGACAGCGGCATGAATTTGTTCCAAACCGTCAAGTTCGTATAACTTTAACGCCTCCAGTTCATCAGGAAACAAAACTATTTCCTCCAACTCCCGCAAAGGAATTCCCCGAGGCTTAAAGTAATAAACATCCGGATTAAACCGCACACAGCGGGGTATTTTATGCCTTGGCATAATTTTAGTTTACTTTTGCTTCTGTAAATTAGCAAGCTTCGGGCCTTTGCCTTGGGGACCGGTCTGATCAAATCCTGGCATATTTTCTCACCTTCTTTCGGATATTAATTGAATATGTATTCATTATACAATACTTGTCAAGAGTTGTAAATAAGGAGGAAGTTCCTGACGACTGCGATTAGAAAAATTATTGGCTTAAGATATTAATAATCTTGAAATAGGGAATTTTATGAACAAGGTAAGCAATAAAAAAGGAAACGGCGGCGGTTAGAAGGAAAAAGAGAGGATCATACCAAAAGGCCGGGTGAAGCGGTGTACCGATTAAAGCCCAAATTTTTTCCAAAACAATAATGTGAAGGAAAAAGACCAGAAAAGACAGGCCGGATATGGTTTTAACAATTTTCAGGTTAAAGCGAATAATGGTAAAGAAATAGTAAAAAACCGCGAAAAAGACTAAAGTGTAAAGCATAACCTGCGGCCGCCAGTTGGAGTAAAAATAGCCGATGTCGCCGGTTTGATAAAAGAGGCCGCGGCCGGAGTAAAAAATATAACCGGCGAGGAAGACAGTCAAGGGGATTAAAACCGCCAGCCATTTTTTGACAAAAGCGATCAGCTGATCGTGATAATGGGAAACCACCATGCCTAAAATAAAGACATAAAAGTTATATAGGGCTACCCCCAGAGGATAAAAAAAGCGCAGGGAGTGCTGATAATAATCAGCGGACAACAGACAAAGTTCGACAGCTGCTAAAATAAGCAAAATCCATTTGCGGGCAAAAAAACGATAGAGCCAGTGGAATAAGGGAAAAATTAAATAAAAGACCAGCAGGGCGGGAATAAAATATAACTGGTGGGAGGCGCTGCCGTAAATCAGAGCGGAGAGAAAATCAGGGCCATGCCGGGTATAGACAAAATAAAAATAAACAGCGCTCCAAAAAACATAAGGAATAAAAATCCGGTTAAGGCGCTTGATTAAGTATTGCCAATAACTGGCCTGATTGTCGTAATTTAGCTCCAAAACAAAACCGGAAATCATAAAAAATAAGGGCACGGCAAAGCGGGTAATTTGATGAAGCAATAAAGTCCAGGGAGTCTGATATAACTGATAATGGGTCATTTCCAGGGTCCTGGTAGTAGTGTGGATTAACACCACCGCCAGAATAGATATAAAACGGAGCAGGTCAATGGCCGGATTATATGGTTTGGCGGCCATAGAATTGAATTATTGGTTCAGGAAAACCAAACTGAAGAAAACGGGCTTTAATCGCGGCTGAAGTTAAACCTTGTTTTGCCCATTTATCGGCTAAAAAAATCATGGCTTCAACCTCTTCATAGGGAAAAATAATCCAGGCGGAAGTTTCAAAAGCATAATAGTCAGGCTTAAAAACTGAGTGAGGTTTATAAAAAAGCGAAGCGGTGGTAAGGCTTTTAATGTTGCCTTTCAACAAATGATCTTTGGTAAATTTAAAAGATTCCCCGGTATCCGCCACGTCATCAAACAGCAACACTTTTTCGCCGCTTAATTTAACCGGAAAGTCCTGATAAATTTTAGGCTGAGAAAATCTCTGATTAATACCGGAATAAAATTTAATCCCGATGCTGGCAACTTCTTTAATCGACAAAAAATCAACTAAGGAACGGGTCAGCGGCCAGCCGCCTTTGGCTAAAGTAACAATCCGGTCGAACTTTTTTCCGGCGGCCAGCATTTGCCGGGCAATTTTAAAAGCCAGCTGATTCATCTCATCCCAAGTGGGAGTGATATATTTAATTTTTTCTCCTGGGAAATAAATGTTAGTTAAGGACATCGTATTCTAAAAGAATAGTTCGTAAAGACAGATGAGTGCATTTGACTAATTTCAGCTTGATATTAACTAGTTGATTTAATAAATTAACTCCCTGACCGAATAAAATCGGTTCAACTGTTAAAAAAAGCTGATTAACTACTCCGGCTTTTAAAAACAGATTAAAAATAGAGGATCCGCCGGCGATGACAATTTTTTTAAAACCTGATTTTTGCAGTTTTTGGATTAATTGTTGGGGAGAATCTTGTGTAGGAAAGGCTTTAATAACATCGGGTCGGTGATTTTTAAAATCATCAGGTTTTCTGGTATAAACGGCAAAAGTTAAACCCCGGGGAAATTTTTTAATTATTCTAAACGACTTGGAACTCATTACCACCGCGTCGGCCGACTTAATGGTTTGGACATAAAATTGCTTGTCTTCGGCACTATTCCAGTCAAACGACCGGTCGTCCGGCGATCGGGCAATAAAACCATCTGCGGTAATGGCCGCTAATATAATAACTTCCATAATTACCTCTATCACACACCGGGTGTGTGATATCCTAAAAGCCTCCCACGACGGTAATGTCCGCTTTGATCGGCGGATAAGGATTGTAATTAACGATTTGGAAATCTTCGAACTTAAAGTCGTCAATCTTGGTCACTTGGGGGTTAATTTTAATTTGAGGAAAAGGGCGGGGGGTCCGGGTCAATTGTTCTTTCACCTGAGCAATATGGTTCTCGTAAATATGAGCGTCGCCGAAAGTATGGATAAACTCCCCCGGTTGATAGCCGCAAACCTGGGCGAGCATCAGGGTTAAAAGAGCGTAGCTGGCAATATTAAAAGGAACGCCTAAAAACATATCAGCAGAACGCTGATAAAGAAGCAAAGACAGTTTGCCAGCGGTAATGTTGATATGAAATAAAGTGTGGCAAGGAGCAATCACCATTGAGGCGCTGTGGCTGCCGGACATTTCATAGATGCAGCCGGCATTCCAGGCAGAGATAACGTAGTGTTTTTTCTGCGGATAGGTTTTGATTTTTTCAATCGCCCAGCCTAACTGATCAATGGTTTTAGGCCCGCCGCTTCGCGTCGAGGCAGGCCACTGGCGCCATTGAACGCCGTAGACTGCGCCTAAATTGCCGTATTTTTCGACAAAACCGGGTTTATTTTTTAAATTTAGCACAAAGTCTTCATAAGGAATCGGCTTGGTAACTCCCCAAGTATATTTTTTGTAAGCCCATTCATCCCAAATGTGGACATTATTGTCAATTAAATATTTAATGTTGGAGGAACCGGATAAAAACCAGATCAGTTCATGAATAATGCCGCGGATAAAAGTTTTTTTGGTAGTTAATAAAGGGAAACCGGCTGATAAATCAAAACGGATCTGGCGGCCGAAAACAGATTTTAGTTTAACACCGGTGGAATGACTAATTTTCCATTGGCCATGAGCTAAAATATCCTTTAATAAGTTAAGGTATTGATACTCCGGATGAATTGATTTTGTCATAGTTTTCATTTAATGCTATGATGGATAAATTATCAAGTATAAAAAATAAAAGGTATGAAAAAAGTTAAAATTTCTAAAAAAGCGGTTAAGAAGTTAAAAGCGTTTAAGTGGCTGGCAGTGGGTTTGGCGCTGATCGGCTTGCTTTATTATTTTAAAGCGAATTTGGTAGTGGCAATTGTGAACGGTAAACCGGTTTGGAGAGTCAGTTATAGCCAAGAAATTAACAAGATGGCCGGCAAACAAGCTTTTGAAAGCTTGCTGGTGAAAACGCTGATTACGCAGGAGGCGAAAAAACAAAAAGCCTTTATCAGCGAAGAAGAGATTAATAACGAAATCAAACAGGCTGAAGAGTACAGCCAGCAACAAGGAATGACCTTGGACCAGTTATTAGAACTGCAGGGAATGAAAAAAGAAGATTTGATTAATACCATTAAACTAAATAAGCTGGTGGAAAAAATGGCCGGGACCGAAAGCGCGAAGATGCAGGAATGGGTAATGAACCTGCAAACTAATGCCAAGATAGTGAAGTGGTTAAAAAATTAAATTAATCAGGTCGGCAAAAGAAGGCAGCATGGTTTTAAATTTGACTGTGGTTTGGTCAGGATTAAGCTGGGCAATTAGCTGGCGGGGCAAATACAAAGGTTTAAGAATCACAAAGCGATAAATTTGATTGGGAATTAAGTTATAAAGCGGAATCGGCTGGCTTTGGCCGGAAGCAACAGCTAAAGGCAGCTTGGTTTGCAATTGGTTATCGGTATCGTAAACCAATAATTTAAAGTCGGCGGCGGAAACCGACTTTTTAAAGAGCAGTTTCACCTTGGCAATCAAGGTCGGCGGCGGGACAATGTTAACCTCTGATTTAAATTCTTCTCCAAATGGCTTACTTTTAAATTTTAACTGGAAACCAAGCTGGTAACGGTTATGAATAGCGGGCGTGATGAAATCCAAGGTAAACTCAGCTGTTTGACCGGGTTCAGTCGCGGACAAAGAACTAACTTTGATTAAATCAGGCGGAAAATTGCCGGTAAGGGCAAGAGAAAAATCGGCAGGATTCCAAATCGACTGGCCGGTGTTTTTAAATTGCAGTTTAAATTGATAATGAGAACTGTCAACTAAAGATTGGGGTATGTCCGCTTTAATTAATTGACCGGCGTGGATTTGTTCCGGCCGGCCGGATATTTTGGCTAAGGAGACAACCCGGTAGTAATGGGGGTAAAATTCCTGGGAATGAGGAATTTGCCAGGAAAACTGGCTGAAAGGAGCATCAGGATAATTTAAGATAAAAGGGGTGACGGCAACTAAGTTGGGCTGAACCCAAATTCGGGTAAAAGCCCGGGCGAAAAACTCAGCCAAATCGCCGGCGGTATTAATCCAGCCGGTTTCGGTAATAAATACCGGTAAATTTCCCGGCAAACCAAACCGGCCCAGGTAGTTAATTTCCGCCAAATAGCTCTGAAGGCTGCCCAAGCCTGTACCAATGACCGGACCGGAAAAACCAGGGTTGGGGTAACTGTGCGAATTCCAGCCGTCAAACAATTGAAATATTCCAGGGTCGGCCAGATACATTTGCCGCCAGTATTCGGCGGCCGCGATGGTGTCTTTAGAGTTGGGAGCGGCCGTATCGAGACCGGCGGGGAGAAGGAAAAAATCAGCGGAAGCGGCTTTAAATTTGCCGTGAAACTCTTGGACAATGGCGGCATATTCATGGGGTTTTAACTCGTTGCCCCATTCTTTGGCGTGATTAGGTTCGTTGAATAAAATCACGTAGCGGTTTTGGATCACCCAGTTCAGGGAGTTTAAGAATTCCACGGTTCGATCGGTGTCTTCCAGTTTAGGTTTAACCCAGTGCGAATTTTCCGGAATGGTAGCCAACCGGACAATGGGGATCAGGCGGCGCCGGCGCATTTCGTCAAACATGGTTTGCCATTTTGCCTGATTCAAATCATTAAGCCGTAACACCAGCGTGACATAACCCCAGTCGCCGCCTTGGGTATTAACTAAGTTAGCCGCCGGCAGTAAGTCTTCCGGTTCTAAAACGTGAATGCCAAAACGGTTGTTGGGTACAGCCAGAGGATCAACGATCGCTTCAGCCGG
>Ga0210051_1006446_pt1 | contig 11070 bp, 9 predicted proteins | sample CryGey092014_all_FD_185464 | JGI IMG/M metagenome (GOLD analysis project Ga0210051, IMG submission 185464) | Groundwater microbial communities from aquifer - Crystal Geyser CG23_combo_of_CG06-09_8/20/14_all (SPAdes) (version 2) | ecosystem: Environmental > Aquatic > Deep subsurface > Groundwater ...
GGGCAGCGTTCTTCTGTCCACTTTTCCACAACCTTCCGGAAAGAAAGGAGAAGAAATATTTCGCCAACACACAACATTTCTACACTAAATTCCAAAACAAGTTGTCTCAAATCATTGACACATTCCGGAGCGGTGTGGAAGTGGGCAAGGATGTCTGGCTTGGGGCCGGTGTGGGCGAGGCAAGCGCGGGCGTGGCTGAACCATTCGATGGCGCAACCGGGCTGCAGGCTGCGGCGAGCAGCGTTAGGGCAACAGTCAGAACGTCGAGTTTCCAAAGAAGTGAAGGGATCATCGTCCTATCCTGGGACAATTGTACCCAAGATTTGCGATCTACATGCTCGAAAGGTGAGGAACTGTCCAAACCAACGTGCTTATGTGGACAACCTACACAATGTCTACATAAGATCATCACCGTTCTTTTACACCCCTTTGCTATACTCCCCCGAAGTCAAGTTCATTCGTGATAGGAGGAACAATGAAATCTCGGTTTGCTCGCATATTTAAGAAGTTGTTCTGGATCTTTCTAATCGTGGTGGTGCTCGCCGGTGCAGGCGGTTACGGCTATTACCGGTTGCGCCAGACGCAAGCCAGTAATACCCAAACGTCAACGCTCCAAACGGCTACCGTGCGCCAGGGCAACCTGGTCATCCGCGCCAGCGGAACGGGTACGCTCATCGCTGTTACCGAGTCGGATCTCGTTTTTGGCACCAGCGGCAAGTTGGAAAACATCCTTGTCAAAGTCGGTGATAAGGTGGAGGCCGGGCAATTGCTGGCGCAACTGGACGACTCGTCCCAGCAAACCCAACTGGCGCAGGCCAAGCAAGATCTGCTCGAGCTGACTTCTCCTGCGGCACTCGCGACCGCACAACAGAATGTGGCCGCGGCGCAACAGGAAATATACAATGACGAGGTTGCGCTCAATAACCTGACGGTGCCCGTCAAACAGGCGATCATAGATAACGCCTATGCTGCCTACGTCATTGCCAAGGACAATTTTAAGAAGGCGCAAGAGAGAAATGACGAATACCTGACTGAGCTAGACCCAGAGAACCCCAAATACGCCCAAGCTTACCAGGATGTCTACGATTACCAGGTTGCAATGAACAACGCCTTGGGAATTTATAACCTGTACACGGGATACTCGAACCCAGCGAAGGTGGCCGAGGCACAGGCGCAAGTGGATATTGATAAGGCGACATTACTGGAAGCTCAAAATTACCTGGCGGCTCTCACTGGTGGTGGGGTGCCGGAGGATGCGACAGGAACCGCATTGGCGCAGCTCAACCAGACAAAGCTCGATCTACAAAGTGCAGAAGATGATCTGGCAGCGACAAAGCTCTACGCGCCGTTTGCCGGCATGGTGATGGCGGTTGATGCCCAGGTTGGCGAATCGGTCGGCTCAACCACTACGATCCTAACCCTCGCCGATTTGAGCCAGGCGGATATCCAGTTCTACATGGACGAGAGCGACTGGAGCAACATCAAGGTTGGCTATGATGTAGAAGTCACCTTTGATGCCCTGCCGGATCAAGTCTTTACCGGCAAAGTGATCGAGGTGATGCCCAGTCTCGTCACCGTACAGGGGTCATCCATGATCGAAGGGCTGGCCCAACTCGACAAGTCAGTAGAAGAAATCCAGTTACCGGTTTATGTGGGCGCCTCAGTGGACGTGATCGCGGCGCAGGCCAAGAATGCCGTCCTGGTACCCGTCGAGGCATTACATGAAATATCTACGGGCCAGTACGCGGTCTTCGTCATGAAGAATGGCACCCCGACACTGACCATGGTGGAAGTTGGTCTGCAAGACGGCACCTTTGCTGAAATAAAATCCGGTTTGGAAGCCGGGGAAGTGGTCACGACCGGCATTGTGGAGACCAACCAATGACAGCAACTCGCACAATCATCGAGACCATTGATCTCACCAAAGTCTATGGGATGGGCGATGTCAGTGTGGTCGCGCTGGACAGCGTGAACATCCACATCGAAGTGGGTGAATTCGTCGCCATCATGGGCGCCTCCGGGTCGGGCAAGAGCACGCTGTTGAACATCCTGGGCTGCCTGTCCACCCCAACCTCGGGCAAATACATCCTGGATGGCGAGGATGTGAGCGACCTGGACAAGGTGCAACTGGCTGCAATCCGCAGCCGCAAGCTTGGCTACATTTTCCAGTCCTACAATCTCCTGCCGCGCACGACTGCCCTGCGGAACGTGATGCTGCCCTTGCTCTACGACCGGACGCGCAAGGTCCCGGCGGAGAAATGGGAAGAGCTGGCCAAGGAGACGCTCGAAGCGGTTGGTTTGGGAGACCGCATGCACCACCAGCCGCAGGAGCTTTCCGGCGGCCAGCAGCAGCGCGTGGCGATTGCGCGCGCCCTGATCAACGACCCGGTGCTGATCATTGCCGACGAGCCGACCGGCAACCTGGACAGCCGCTCTGGGGAGGAGATCATGCTCCTGCTCGACAAACTACATGGGCAGGGAGCCACCCTCGTCATCGTCACGCACGATCCGATCGTCGCCGCGCATACCGAGCGGACTGTCCATTTGAAAGACGGCCGCATCGACACGATTGTCCACAATGCCAATAATCACTTGCGGTCGAGCGAAAAGGAGGTGAGCCATGCGACCCATTGAAGTGCTGCGGATTGCCTGGGAAGCGATTGGCAAGAATAAGGTGCGCGCCCTGCTGACCATGCTGGGAATCATCATTGGGGTAGCTGCGGTCATCATCATGATCGCCGTCAGTGCGGGCACGGAAGCCACCATCAGCGACCAGATCACCAGTCTGGGCACAAACCTGATTTTCGTCTCGTCGAGTTTCAGCCGGATGGGGCCTGGCATGGAGAGTTCTGGCGGGCTGGTTTACGACGATGCGACTGCAATCGCCGATCAGGTAAGCGGGGTAAAGGGTGTCGTCGTCGAGCAGCAGGCCGCAGAGACGGTCAAGGCCGGCAATGTGACTTTGGATAGTATCGGGATCGTAGGCACTTCGGTTGATTTTCCGGCGGTACGGGACATGAAAGTCAAAGACGGACGCTATTTCACCGAGGAAGAGATCACGCGCAAGACGAAAGTGGCCGTACTGGGGTATGACCTGGCGCAGGAGCTTTTCGGGGATGCAGATCCCATTGGAGAGAGTATCCTCGTCAGCACGACCAGGCTGACCGTTATCGGTGTAATGGCTGAAAGAGGCACTGTTGGAGAAGTTGATTACGATGCCCGCCTGTACACACCCCTTTCGGTTGTGCTGCAGAAATTTACCCGAACCCCATTTGCCAGGATTACGGGTGACCGTGTCCGTATGATCTACGTGCAAATCGCCGATTCGGCCAACATGGATAATGTGATCCTGCAAATCCAGCTTTTGCTTGCCAAGCGCCACAACGTTTCGCTGGATTCGGCCGATTTCACCATTACCACTCAACAAGATATCATTGACACACAGGAATCGACCACGGCCGCTTTCCGGTCGCTGCTGGCCTGGGTGGCGGGCGTATCGTTGATCGTGGGCGGCATCGGCATCATGAACATCATGCTGGTCAGCGTGACCGAACGGACGAGGGAGATTGGCGTCCGGCAATCGGTCGGGGCAACGCCGGGTGATGTCCGCTGGCAGTTCCTGACCGAGGCGCTGCTGATGAGCTTGTTGGGCGGTCTCATTGGCGTTGTGGTCGGCGTCGGCGGGGCGTGGGTGTTCGGCGCGGCCAGCGATATGCGCACGGTTGTCGTCCCCAGCTCGATCCTGCTGGCATTCAGCTCGGCCGCCGCCGTTGGCGCTTTCTTCGGCTTCTATCCCGCCAACCGCGCTGCCCAGCTCGACCCAATTGATGCGTTACGACACGAATGAAATGTAGAAAGGAGATCGAAATGAACAAAGTAATATTTATCTTCACGGCGCTTACCCTGTTGCTCGCGCTGGTGGCATGTGGAGGAACCAGCAGCTCGGGCAGCACAACGAGTGATTCGACCGGCGACACAGGCAGCGCAGCGGACAATTCGACCGCCTTGTCGGAAGAAATGGAACTCCTCATCGGCACATTCAAGCTGGAGGACACTGATCTGGCGGTGAATTCGGAGCAGGCCGCGCAATTGCTGCCGCTCTGGCAGGTATTGCAGTCCCTGGAGACAAGCGACACGGCGGCATCCGAAGAAATCGCGGCGGTCGTCAATCAGATCGAAGCGACCATGACCTCGCAGCAAATGGATGCGATCACAGCAATGAAGCTGACTCAACAAGATGTCATGTCAGTGATGAGTGAGGCGAGAGTCTCTGCCAACGATTCCAGCGCCAGCAGTTCGACGGGTTCGAGCCAGAGTGGTTTCCCTGCTGGTGGTTTCGATGCGGGGGCAGCGGGCGGGCCTCCTGATGGTGGAGGCGGCGGCTCTCCGGGAGTTGTTGTCGTCCAGGGCGGCGATCCAGGGTTCGACCCCCAACAGATGGCAACCGCACAGGCCGGAGGGCAATCTGGCGGCTCGAACAGCCCGATCCCCTTGCTGAACGCGCTGATCGAATTGTTGCAAAAGAAAGTACAACTATGAAAAAATCCATATTTTCCAGCCTGCTACTTGTCCTGGCGCTTACACTGGCCGCGTGCGGCGGAGCAAGCGCTACGGATACAGCCGCATCTTATGGGACTTCGTCAGCGGATAATGCAGGGGAGCTGTCGCTCCCGACACAACTTCTTTTCGGCACACTCAAGCTGGAAGGAACGGATTTGGCCGTTGATGCGCAGCAGGCGTCTGAGTTGCTGCCTCTCTGGCAGGCATACAATGAACTGACGAGGAGCGACACGGCCGCGCAGGCGGAGATAGACGCGGTTGTCGCGCAAATTCAGGAAACGATGACCCCGCAACAGGTCCAGGCGATTACCGATATGAAGCTGACCCAGCAGGATGAGTTTTCCCTCATGCAGGAGTTAGGCTTGGTCACCAGCCGTCCCAACGCAAGCGGGACGCCTCAGGCTTCATCCGGTCAGGGTAATCCCGGCGAGGGCTTTGTTCCGGGTGCCGGTGGGGGTCAGGGTGAGAGGCAGGGCGGCTATCCCGGCGGCGGGCCGAGTGGTGGGGCTGGCGGCTATCCGGGAGCGGGCGGCGTTCCTGGCGGTGGTCAAGGGTTCGACCCGCAACAGATGGCGACCGCGCAGGCAAGCCGCTCACAACGGGCAATGAACACCAACCGCATTCCACCGGCTTTGTTCGATGCGCTGATTGAGTTGCTTGAATCCAAATAATTTGGTGCGGGAGATCATCCCGCACCAAACAATTAGATTGGTATACTTCTCTTACCTAACCTCAGCGAGGATGTTGTGATCAAAACCGTCCTGGTTGTTGACGATGAAATACGGCTGGTTTCTCTGGTCGAAACATATTTGACCCAGAACGGTTATCGCGTCGTCACGGCTCCGAATGGGGTGGAAGCCCTCGCTGTCGCCCGGCGTGAAAACCCGGACTTGATCATCCTCGACATCATGATGCCCGAAATGGACGGGTACGAATTCATGCGCGTCTATCGGGCTGAAAGCGATACGCCCATCATCCTGTTGACTGCTCGCGTAGAAGACGACGAAAAAGTGATCGGGCTTGAATTAGGGGCTGATGATTACGTGACCAAGCCTTTTCGTCCGCGTGAATTGATGGCGCGTGTGAAAGCTGTGTTGCGTCGTGGCGGCATGAAAACACCAGCAGCGATGGTCTTGCACGTGGCTGATATCCACCTGGACCGTAACAACCACACGGTCCGCGTTGCGGACAGGTTCGTGGACCTAACCCCCTCGGAATTCGAATTGTTGGCTGCATTGATGTCTGCACCGGGACGCGTATTTTCGCGTCTTGATCTGCTCGATAATATCCAGGGTGTGCGCTTCGAGGGCTACGAGCGCACAATTGATCTGCATATCAAGAACCTGCGTGCGAAGATCGAGCCTTTACCCCGCTCGCTGCGTTATATCGAAACGGTCTATGGGGTGGGCTATCGCTTCGCCAGGGAATGATCTCATGCGCTCGATCACGGTCAAATTGTTGCTTGCGTTCCTGGTAATCAGCCTGTTCAGTGTTGTGCTGATCGTGCTCTCTGCCCGCTGGATGACAGAAAGGGAATTCAGGAGTTATCTGTTCGACCAGAACCGGAATAATATCATCTCTACACTGGCAGATTACTATAGCGCAAACGGGAGCTGGGATGGCGTTGAAAATGCACTGCTGGTTCCGGAAGGGCCGCCTTTCCCGCGCGGCATTGAAGGAGGCAAGCGGTTTTTTACGCTGGTGGACAACAGCAACCATGTCGTGCTTGCAGGGCCGGGAGACCATATCGGTGATCTATTGCCGCAATCGGATATCGAGAATGGAATACCGATAGAAGTAAATGGAGAGATCGTCGGGAGCATGGTGACCCGGCAGCCGACCATTCCGGTGAACCCCGCTGAGACCGCCTTCCTCGACCGTGTCAAGCAGATTTATTTTCTGAGCGCTGTTGGCGTCATTGCACTGGCCCTGCTCCTGGCTTTCCTGCTTTCCCGCACGCTGACGCGCCCGATCCGTGAATTGACTGCGGCAACGCGGGCTGTTTCCACAGGCGATCTGGCGCAGGAAGTGCCTGTTCGCTCACGCGACGAATTGGGCGAACTGGCAGCTTCTTTCAATCAGATGAATGCGAAACTGGCTCAGTCGCTAAACCTGCGCCGTCAGATGACCGCCGACATCGCCCACGAATTGCGCACGCCGATCAGCGTCATCCTCGGCCATGCAGAAGCGGTGCATGATGGCGTTCTGACACCATCCCTGGAAACATTCGAGATTGTCCGCGATGAAGCCAGCCGGCTGGAACAACTGGTGGAAGATTTGCGCACCCTCTCACGAGCGGATGCAGACGAACTTCCCATCGAGTGTCAGCCCGTGGCTCCGGGGACATTGCTCGAAGATGTGCAGGAAGCTCACGCCCATCGCTCGGTGCAGAAGAATATCTCTCTCGGCTTACAGGTCGCCCCCAATCTTCCCGAGATCGTCGTGGACCCGGGCCGGATGATGCAGGTATTGAACAACCTGGTGGACAACGCCCTGCACTACACGCCTGAAGGCGGACGGATTTCGCTTTCCGCCCAAGTTGTGGATGAGAAGCTGGAGATCAGGGTCCAGGATAGCGGCCCGGGTATCGCAGAAGACGAATTGGAGCGCATCTTCGACCGCTTCTATCGCTCGGATCCGTCCCGTCAGCGTGATGAAAGCGGTTCAGGGTTGGGACTTGCCATCGCCCGCGCCATCGTCGAGAAGCACAACGGTCGCATTTGGGCGGAGAGCAAGCCTGGGGAGGGGACGACCATTGTCATCCACCTGCCCCTCTAGGACGGATAAAAACGGAGTGCAAAGTCTCCAGACTTTGCCCGCGACGACTGGAGTCGTCGCACTCCATTTTCAAGTTAGTAAACGTTTGGGGGGAGGTACCCCTGGGCAGATTCGAACTGCCGCATTCGGCTCCGGAGGCCGACGCTCTATCCGCTGAGCTACAGGGGCGGGCGAGGAGATTTTACCACTTATTAGTTGGATAGTTGAGTAGTTGAGTAGTTTGGATAGTTGCGCAGTTGACAGGTTGTGTAGTTTGGGGAGTGGGACGGTTGTGATGGTCATCGTCAGTACACTCTCAAAAGCCGAACCGTCTAACTACCGAGCCACCCAACCACCCAACTACAAAACTACCCAACTAACCAAACTATCAAACTTGTACATGCGGCGTCAGGCGGGCTAACTCGGCGCGCAGCCTCTGTATCGTGGCCGCGTTTCCACTTTCATCACCCAAGGTAGTGTACTGCCGCTTCTTATGGGCCAATTCACCGCATAGTTGATAGAAGCGGGCGGTGTACGCGAAGCGTCCGGTGAAGATGGCTGCCAGACGGGCGAAGGATTGCAGCCAGGCGGACGCGGCCGTGCGATAGTGGGCCGGCGTGATGACGCCTGACTTGACTTCTTCGATCAGGGACTTCTTGAGATACAACTGTTCGCGCCAGGTCGCCCAGATGATGAACAGGAACATGAAGAACCAGCCGGTCCAGTCCACGAATGTGCCGATGGCCAACCCTTCCAATCCGCTCAAGAAGGTTGCCATGGTATTGTGGAAGGCATGGGTGAACATCGCTATGCCTATGCCGAGCAGCGGGAAGATAAGCTTGCCGAAGAGATTGCGGCTCAGGCGCGAGGCGGCCAGCCCGATGCCGGTAAAGGCAGTGTAGAAGGGGTGCTGCCAGCCGACCAAAATGATGCGAACGAAAGCCAGAAACCATAACCCCTGCCAACCGGTCTCTTTGAATCCGTAGTTGTAGATGTAATAAGCGTTTTCGATGGCTGCGAAGCCCAGCGCGGCAACACCGGCGTAAACGATACCGTCCATGATCGAGTCGAATTCCTTGCGGAAGAGCAGGAAGACGATGAAGATGGCCAGCCCTTTCAAGGTCTCTTCCACGAACGGCGCGATGATTGAGCCGCCAGCCAGCTCCGTGACCCAATCGGATTGGGTAAAGAGGTAAACGCCGATGTCGAGAAAGGTGTTGATGATGAACGCGCTGCCTGCCGCGACGATCGCCCCCCACAGGAAGACCCCGCCAAGCAGGATTTTCGGCTCCTTCTCGTAACGGTCGAGCCAATATAAGATATAGGCAAAGAACAGCGCCGGGACAAAGCCAAAGAATAGTGAGGCCAACATTCCCATGGTCATTCTCCTCGATCAATAAGCTATTCTAACTCGGATTTGAGAATAAGCCGGGCGCGTTCGATACGTGTATTTTCGAAGGCGATCCCCAATGTATCTAACACCTCTTCGGGGCGACCAGTCGCGCCCTCGCGGGCGGCCAGGCGCATGAGGAGCAGAGGCGCAGGGGAGCAGGGGGGCAGGGGGGCAGGTGACAACGAATGCCCTACGGGGGGGCAGGGGAGAAGGTGAAGGAGTTCGATGAGCGGCCTTAAATCATAGGCCTTGCCGCGCCGTTGACGCGGCAGGGACTCGGCCTCCATAACGGCGGACAGGCGGCGGGTCAGGCCGGACCCGTCGGCTGGATCGAGCAAAGTCACCTCGTACTCAGCCGAGACGACCTGCGTCTGCAAGGCCGGGGCGCGTGCGTCCACTTCTTCGACTTCTATAATACCCAATCCGGGCGGTGCAGCTTGTTGAAGCGCAATCTGAATGTCCGGAGTCCGAAGTCTCCCCTGGCCTGCCGGCCAGGACAGGCCGACTTCGGATTCTCGCAGACTTGAGTCTGCGGACTCCACGTTCAGCCAAATATCCACCAGCTCGGCGCGACCCGAAAAACCGAGCGGCAGGGCAGCCGCCAGTTGGATCTTGGGCTGCGGGTGGAAGCCCTGACTGTAGGCCAGCGGAAGCGCGGCGCGGCGGGCGGTGCGTTCCCAGATTTTATGCAAATCGAGGTGGCCCGTGTAGCGCAGCGCGCCGGTCTTCGAGAAAGTGATGCGCAGTCTCATGGTTAGTGATTAGTCGTCAGTCGTCAGTCATTAGTCGTCAGGAGACTAACGACTGTTGACTAACGACTGGTGACTTCACCTCCGGGCACTTCCAGCTATCACCCGGATTCTCACGCCGCATTGAGGCGAAACGCGGCAGGATGCCGCAGGCGAAGCAACGCTCGCGGCAGTCGGCGCGGATTTCACCCTCCAGGCTGCGACGGAAATCGTCGAACAGGTATTTTTTGCGCACGCCGGACGAGATGTGATCCCAAGGGAAGACCTCGTCGGCGCGGCGCGGACGGTGGGTGTAGAAGGCCGGGTCGAGGCCGTTGGCGGCGAAAGCTTCCTGCCAGAGCGGGTAACGGCGCTGATCCTGCCAGGCGTCGAACCTGGCTCCGTTCTTCCAGGCGGTGTGGATCACCTCCGCCATGCGCCGGTCGCCGCGGCTGAGCCAGGCTTCTTGCATGGTATCTTCGGGCGCGGTCCAGGTCAGTTTGATGTTCTTGTCGCGCAACTCACGCTTGAGCAGGCTCTGCTTGGCTTCGATCTGCTCGATGGTATCGCAAGAAACCCACTGGAAGGGCGTGTGTGGCTTGGGGACGAAGGTGCTCACGCCCGCGTGCACCTTGGCCCGTCCGCCCAGCGTTTTGCGCCCTTCGGCCAGCACGGCTTTGCACAGCTTCGCAATGGCGGACACGTCTTCCAGCGTTTCGGAGGGATGCCCGATCATGAAATACAGCTTGATGGTCGTCCAGCCGCGCCGGTAGATTTCGCGCGCCGTCTCCAGGATCTGCTCGTCGGGAATAAACTTGTTGATGATGCGTCTCATGCGCTCAGTGGCAGCTTCAGGAGCCAGCGTGAAGCCGCTCGAACGGCGATCCTTCAACTTTTCCATCAACTCAACCGAGACGCTTTCGATGCGCAGCGAGGGCAGCGAGACCGTCAATTTGCGGCCTTTGAAGTTCTGGCTGACGGCCTCCACCAATTCAACGATGTGGGTATAGTCAGAGGATGACAGGGACATCAGCGCCAGCTCCTCGAAGCCGGTGGACTGGATGGCGGCTTCGGCCGCCGCGACTACCTCCTGCACGGATCTTTCGCGGACCGGGCGCGTGATCATGCCCGCCTGGCAGAATCTACACCCGCGCGTGCAGCCGCGCATGATCTCCACCGAGACGCGGTTGTGGACGATTTCGATGTTCGGGACGATGAATCGGATCGGCGGAGGCGGCAGCCTGGCGACGATGCGCTTGACAATGATCTGCGGCGCTTCGGGGACGAGCGGTTCGACCGATGCAATCGTGCCGTCATCCAGATAATGGGTTCGGTAGAAACGCGGTACGTACACGCCGGGGACTTTCGCTAATTCTCGAAGCAGTCTCTCTCTGTCAAAAGTCGAAGGTCGAACGTCGCCACTGACATTTGACGTTTGACTTTTGACCCGCTGGATGGCGTCAATAATCTCGTGGATCACTTCTTCCCCTTCTCCGATGACAAACGCATCCATGAACGCGTGCATCGGCTCCGGGTTGTAGCAGGCATGTCCACCCGCGATGACCAGCGGATGGCTCTCGTCGCGGTCGGCGGATCGCAGCGGGATGCCGGCCAGGTCGAGGATGTTGAGGG
>Ga0210051_1006453_pt1 | contig 11062 bp, 10 predicted proteins | sample CryGey092014_all_FD_185464 | JGI IMG/M metagenome (GOLD analysis project Ga0210051, IMG submission 185464) | Groundwater microbial communities from aquifer - Crystal Geyser CG23_combo_of_CG06-09_8/20/14_all (SPAdes) (version 2) | ecosystem: Environmental > Aquatic > Deep subsurface > Groundwater...
GCACGAACACGGGTTGAAAGGGGAGAAAAGGAGGGTAGCCTCCATCGTGTAGCTGCCTGTGTGAGCTACCGGACGCTGAAGCGATCCGGTGTCCTTTTGTGGGGGAACTTCCAAAACGATGCACTAGAATGTCGATGCCCGATTCTATCAGGTCCGGAATCAGCGGCGTCACATGACCGCAGCAGTGGAAGGCGATACGCACGTCCTGCCGGAGAGACCGCAGGCGCTGAACGATCTGCTGGTGACACGGACGATACCATTCACGGTACTGCTCCGGACTCATCACCAGTGAGCGCTGAGTGCCGAGGTCGTCCCCCATCCAGACGATGTCCACACCTGCTGTTACGTATGCGCCGTACAACGCCATCTTCCATTCCGTGATCCGCTCCAACAATTCGCGAAACTCAGACGGGTTCTCGTAGGGAGCGACCATCGTCGCCTCTTCACCGAGCCAGCGCTTGGCCTGTTCGAACACGCCGCAGTAATACGCGCCGCACACCGCCAGCCCGCGATCGTGCAGGGCGCGTGTCGCGGCTTCAGCCGCCGCGATGGCTTGTTCGTCCGGCGTTGGAGTCCACCCAACTTCGGGCACTTCCACTGGGCGATCGGGCAGTGCGTAGCCGACGTAGCGCACGTCGTGCCCAAAGTGTTCAGCAAAATCCCCGTCGCCGAACTCCTGCCGGAAACGCGCGGTGATTTCCGGATCCGGTCTCAGGTTGAATGGCACACGATCCGGTTCCTGGTGAGCGATAGCGGCGAGAACGCGTTGGCGTGATGTCATGGATGTTGTGCCTTGCTTTTGCATTGATTGGATGGGGCGGTCTGTCCCGGTTTCTTCCGGGCGCAACTACTTCACCGTCCACCCATCCAGGTAGAGCTGCGACTGCGGGAGCTTGTCCACGCCTTGAGGCGGAGTGTATGTCACACCCATAGTCACCGGGCCGGGGAGGTTGAGACCCGCGACGGGAACTGTCCACTTGACCACCTCGTTTCCGTCCTTTCCCGGCGTCAGTGCGACTGGCGGCGCGGCGCTGCCGATGACGGCTATCTTCCACGCACCGCCGCCGGGGCCGAGGCTGCCGGTGAGTTGCAGCTCCTTCGGCGCAGTGGCGATAGCGGTACAGATATCCGAAACAGTGGCCTTGCCCGCGGTGGTTGCGGCGAGTTGCACTGCTCCCCAGCCCGACCATTCCAGCCGTCCGGTAAGAGGCAGCGAGGCGGTAACGTCGCCTCCGCAAGTCGGCAACGCGAGTTCCTCGAACTCGTGCCAGTCTTCCGGGGTCGGCGGGGGCATGTACAGCCAGAACTGGTCGAAGCGGATCATGGTCGCACCTGGCCCGCGGCAGATGAAGCGGAAGACGCCATCGTCGTCCGGAGCGGGGTTGAGTTGCGGCGGGTAGAAGTCCACCGAGTCGCGGCGGTTGCCGAAGCCGATGATGAACACGCTGAGGTTCCGTGGCGCGCCGCCAAGAACGCTCCACGCGAAGTTGGCCCCGGGAGGTGGGCCGGCAGGAGGAGTCGATGCGGCCTCTCGCGACAGGAAGGTTAGCTCGAAGTTCACATCCCAGCGACCGTTGACCGGTCCGCCCAAACAAGTCTGACCGAGGACGAAGTACCGACTCGCGGGCATGGGAACCACGCAGTCGGTGTAGTCGCCGATCTTGTCCGCGCGAATGGCCAGGTACTTCCCGCCGCTAACGTGGTAGTTGTGTTCGGGGTCCTCCACCGCGAGCGCCTCCCCGCCGTAAGCAGTGGCCATTGCTGCCAAGTCCTCTGCCTCGACCGTCGCCGTTAGTTCTGCTCCTTTCTCCGGAACGACCCAGTCGGGTTTGACAAAGGTGGTGTAAGGGAGAGCTTCAGCGTGGTCAGGAAGCGGCGGCGCAGCGTAGCGGGTGTCCCCGTATTGATACCAGAGGGCAATCACCGTGGCCGAGGTTGGCGCTCCAGCAAGGTCAGGCCCGGGATCATAGCCGAAAGCCGCCTTGCGCCCAAACGAGAGTGGGTCCGTGGGAAAATGGCGCATGACCCCAACGTATTGCGGCTCAAGACGCGGATGGTTCCAGACAGGCATCGCACTGGCGGGACCTCCGTATCCCCCGGCCATCCAGAGCGGCACGATCCCGGGACCGCTCAGCGGCGAGTTCTCGTCCAGCGCCACCCAGCTCGCGCCCTTCAACTGCGCCGGGGGGAAGAGATCGTTCCCCGTGCAGAACAACCCCAGTCCCAGTACCTGTCCTGGTCCGGGAAGCACGAGGAGTGGTTCCTGGTTGCCTTCCACGATGGGAGCGGTCAGCCGCGTCCCGCACAGCCGACCCACGCCCCGGTCTTCCTTCAGCGGCGCTATTGCCGCCCGAACCGTACCGGCGAACGCGGTCTTCCTGGACCGGTTGACCAGATCGACGCGCAGTCCACCGGCGAAGGGCATTGGCAGGTTGGAGTAGTACGTCACGTCGCGGTAGTTGCGGCCCGATTCCTGATGGGGGTAGTGAACGCCCGCAGCGAGGGTGCCGTTGAACATGTCCCACCGACCGTTCGGCCACGGGTGTGGCAGTCCCACGAAGTCGGTTAGCGGCATCCGCACGGAAGGCTCTTTCGCTCCGTCGTAGTAAAGCTCAATCACAAGCTCGCGCAGCGAGCCGGTGAGCGCCGGAACGACGTGGAACTCCAGGTGGGTGATTTCTCCGCTTTCACGGAGATTCAGCGCAGTGGCACGCGAACCGGCGCCGACGGTGACGTCCGCACTCCGCGCGCGCGCGGGAACGTCGGCCTTCGCGTTGAAGGTATCCATCGGGACTTTCCACGCGGCAGCGACGGCCTGGAGTCCTCTCGCGTACGCGCCGCCCGGTTCCGGGTTCGCAACGGACACTTCCGCGGGATTGGCAAAGGTACGATAGCTGACGTAGCGCCACAAGTCTTCCTTGTCCGTAAGCACACGCAATGAAGTGTGGAACCCAACCGGAGCGAGGAGGTGGACGAACGACGGCGCGGCGGAGAAAACGGGCTGTGGAAAGAGCGGGGTCGATCCAGCCGGAGGCGTGACCAGCGTCTCAACCTTCCCCTGCCACAACGGACGACCGTCGACCTCGATGCTCACCGTCGCCTGCGGGTCGCGCAGGATCAGGTGATCCAGCACGCCCGGGCCCTCCACCGCAGCCAGGACGAACTTCCCCTCCCGTGCCTCCAGCTTCTCCTTGCCCGTCAGCGTTACCCGCTTCCCCTGCGGCGCACGGGCCAACCAGCGCCAATCCACCAACCGCTCCGGCGATCCGGGGGGAGGCAGCGGCGCGGCAAGGGACGCTCTGCCAAAGGCCGAGAGAAGGAGGCTTGTCAGCAAGAAGACGGGGAATATGGACACAAGAGACTCTCGATCTGATATTGACCGACACGGAATATGTTGGAACGGAATGCCTGCCCCGCCCTCAGCGTGGGGACTCCAGCAGGCGGAGGGCCACATTCCGCTCATGTCAGTAACTTCGGGTTTGCGGAGATCAGCGTCAAACCGCGATCCCTGAAATCTCCGTCGTGTGTCACCAGCGAAAGCCCTTTGGATTTGCACAGCTCGGCCAAGACGAGGTCGTTGAAATCGGCTTTACAGTTTTCGTATTCCGCGAGAATCGCGCTGATGTCCACCGTCGAGAACTGGCTCTCTAATCGCTCACAGTGCTTTTCGACTTTCCGGCAAGCCACGGCGATCCCCTTTGCGATGGGTTGGAAGGCTGCGCTATCTCGAAACGCCTTGAAGCTGGCTGGCTTGGAGGCTACAGGTTGGCGATCATACTCGAAGCGCGCGCAAGCATTGACGAACTCAGACATGACGAGGATGTCGAGGTAGATCCTGGACTTGGCCGCAAGAATGCTTTTCAGAGCAGAGGAGTAGATCTGGGTTTTCGGTTTGGGCGGATTGCCTTGAGGTCCGTACAACACCAACCACACATTGGCGTCAATCAACAGCCCCTCGTCTGGGGCGAAGACATAGGTCGTAATGTCGTGGGCGCTATTCTTCATCCTCTTCCCCCAGTGCCTCCCGACGCGCCATCTCAAACCGCTGCGGGTCACTGAAATACTCTTTGGCTGTCTCCACCACCCGCTTGAGGAGCAGCATATCGTCCGGATCCATGTCTGTGACAGACAATCTCTCCTTGACCTCCTCGGACGGAAATGAAGAGTACAGTTGGCCGATAGCGGCATTCAGAAAGGCCGATGTCACGGTCTCCACATTGGCAAAGGAAAGCTGCACCGCGTGCCCAGCCTTCAACGCGGCTGCAATCTCATCGTGTACCTTCTGTCCGTCGTCCGAGGCAACACACAACTCACTGCCCACGATCTCATACATTTTCAGAGTAATCTGCTCGTTCATTTCTCATCCCGTTCCTCAAAATATGTCATCGGGTGGCTCGGAGGTTAGGCGATAGGCGCTCGTATCCGCGGTGTTGATCTCGATGTTCACAACTGTACCGGGGAAGGGGTAAGGAAAGTTATCGGTTCTCTCCTGCCCGTTGGCGGTCAGTTCCCAATAGCCTCGATCCGAGGCAATCTGCATCCGCCCGTGATTTAGGCTGATGAACTCCCGCAAAAGCTTCAAACCCAGACCTCCTGGAATCGGTCCAGTCTTGGTCGTGTTCTTTCCTTCCGTCGCCCAGTTTATCGCATCCGCTGCCGATAGGACAATCCCTCGCTTCTTCATGAGATTCTGCTGGATCCCAATACCGAGGTCGGCAACGGAGAAATCCAGCCGGTGTTGTCCAGGAAAGAATTGTCCGCAAGCAAAAATGCCCATGTTGGTCTCGGAATGAATGACGGCGTTGCTGAAGATTTCGAAGATGCTTTCTCGGAACTTCTTTAACAGAGCGGCGGACATCTTTGGTATCTCCTTGCGGGCCAAACGGCTCTCGACGTATTCAGCAAAGTAGCGAGCATCCTTTGGCTCAAACCGCATGTACTCAATCGTCGTTCCGAATCTGTCCGGTCGTTTTGCCTCACCATAGGTGCTGAGAAATCCGTTCTTCGCAAGGATATCCCTGACCTTAGCTCGGAGATGCGTCAGGCGAACCGCATTCAGACCTCGACTGACCCTGTAAAGAATCGCCCCCAACGGCGCACACATGTTGGCATCAACCCAAGTCGCCGCACCCATATCGAGTTCGACTGCCTTAAGTGCGAGATCACTGGTGCCGTGGGCCAACTCCGTCAACTGAAGAAAGCCCGAGTAGTCGCTGTTAACTCTTTGAAGTTCTAATCTCACAGGTGCACCTTCCCGAGCAGACGCTTCGTCCTCACCCTTTCAAATGAACCTAACCGCCGCAACACTGAACACTTCAGGCGTTGGAACCGGTGTTGCTTTGTGCCGTTTGCGGTAGGATTTCAGTAAAACCTTAACGGCCTTGTCTGCTTCGTAACTGGCTGTTTCGTGAGCACTGTCGATGAACTCAACGGTCAGGAAACGCGGGGTTGAGCTCAGTTTGCCGGAACTCGGCAGCAGACGCAATGCGTTGCCGATATCCGGTCGCACCTTGCCTGCACTGTCTACGAAGACGGTCTTGAAATCCTCCTCAACGACAGTTGAATCGTGCCGAAGGGGAATGACCCAGTTGAACTGTAGTCCTTCAACGCCCTTCCACTCCTTGCTCTTGACAGTACGACCGGCTGCCACTCCTTCGAATTTGGGATCCTGACAGAATTCGACGATGCGTTCAAGCAACTCATGACCGAAGCCGAGGAAATGGGCGTTCGGCTCCTTCTGGTAGACCTCGCGGCTGAAAGTCACGGGCTCGTACCGGGCCCGTACCTTTCTCTGTATCGAGCACACCTCCGACGGAACGGATACGCGATAGCATCCCTTGTCGGTGAGTGTCATGCTGCCCCCCCTGCTTTTCAGGAACAAATCCACAAAGGATTGCACGTCCTTCATTGTGGCCTCTGGTCGGATGGACTGATAGTCCCCGAATCGGAAGCCACCGAGTCCGCCGAAAAGCTCATCGAACTTCTGTTTGGTATCAATGAAAGCCCGCAATTCCTTCTCCACCATTTCACCAGCCTTGTTTGGGTCACCGGCCTTGACGGATTCCGTGTAAGCTTTCTCAAAGCTGAACTTCTCTACCAGTTCACCCAACAGAAACTCACGAATGTTCTCAGGGCTCTCGTTGGGATTTATTGCGGCCAGGCTATCCACAATTCTTGTGATGCAGTCGCCGAGAACCTTGCTGATTTGTTGGTCTAGAATCGGCACTTGCCGAGTCTGTCCATTGGCTTCGGTTATGCGTATTGTGCCTTCCTGTTGAAACTGCCGCACCTGGACATCTTCGGTCTGTCCGTAACGGTAGAGCCGGCCTATGCGTTGATATAGGCGCATCGGATTCCACGGAAGATCGTAGTTGAACAGTATGTGACACTGTTCCTGCAGGTTGATTCCTTCCCCGCCTGCTTCTGTCGAGACCAGAAACTGGGCATCGCCTTTGTTGAAAGCCAGGGCGCTTTGCATCTTTGTCTCTCGGCATTTGGCCGAGGCTGACAAAGCGATCGGTTCATCAAGGGGCATCCCCCCGTGAATCTGAACAACCTTCTCCGCGCCGAACCGCTCCGACAGCTCTTTGACGAGGAACTTTTGTGTCTCGCGATACTCGGTGAAGATGAGAACCTTCGCCTTGGTATTGCCCTTCAGGCACAATCTCAGTTCTTTTATGAACGCATTGAACTTCGACTCAGATTTGAACTTGCGCAGGGAGGCCAGCACCTGGCGGAGTTGCTGCACCTCGTCTTTGAAGAATGCTTGACGGCGGACGAGGTCTTCGTGATCCGCGATGCTCTCATCTTCAGTTCGCTTGTCCAACTCGTCAGGGGACAGCTTGCGTTGACGAGTAGCCGTTGGCTTGCGCTTCGAGGTGAGAGCCTCCAGCCTCCTCTGTAGAGCATGCCCAATGGCCGCCTTGCTGCTGGAGGCGAGTTTCTGAAATGTTGTCATCACGAACCCAACAGCCCTCTCGGTATCTTTGCCGCTGGCCGCTACGCGATACCCCTGTCGCAGGTAGTCATACAGGTTCGAGAGGAAGTCCTGCTCTGCCTTCGTCAGAACGACAGGAAGCTGCTGGGTCTTCAAACCTTTGAACAGCGCTATCTCGTTCGCGTCGGTCACCTCCCTTTTCCGGTTTCGAATGACCATTTCAGACAGGAAGCGCCTCTTGTCCTGTTCGAACGCGGCTTCGTCTTTGAACACGTCGGGGCGGATGAGGTTAAGCAAGTAGAAGAACTTCGACTCCTTCCCTTGGTGCGGAGTTGCTGTCAGGAACAGCATGGCTCCTACGTTTGGATTGGCAACCGAGCGGGCATTGGCCCTGGCCTGTGCTTGATGACTCAATACCTCCGCAAGGCGGTAACGCTTCACCCGTTCAACATCCCCTCCCTCCTCTTCTCTGTAAGCCGACAACTTGTGCGCCTCATCGAAAAGGACCAGATCCCATTGAATGTCACGCAACGTCTCCCGTATGCCATCTTGCTTCAATGTATCCATGGAAGCAATCACACGGGGCAGGCGCTTCCATGCTTCTCCTGGCTCAGTCCCGTAGTCTTTTAAGTGGCTCGCCCGGAACACGATGAAGTCCTTTATGCCAAACTTCTCGCGAAGTTCCTCCTGCCATTGCTTAGTCAAGCCTGCGGGGACAACAATCAAGACGCGCTCCGCCTTCTTCTTTGTGTGCAGTGCTGTAATGATCAGACCAGCCTCAATTGTTTTGCCCAGCCCAACGTCGTCCGCAATCAACCATCGCATTGGCTCGCTGGTGACGACTCTGTGCGCGACGACAATCTGATGCGGCAAGACATCCACACGTGTACGTGTAAGTGCTCCCGTTTTCTTGTTGACGACCTCCAGAAACCTCGCGCGAGTACGGAGATCAAACGGTTCCGTTGCCGGCCAAGCATGACGCTCAACATAACTCTTCAGCCACTGCATGGGCGCCATGTCTACAACCAAATCGCTGAAAAGCAGGAACTCCGGCTTGGTTGGGAACTTGACGGTGGCTCTCTTCTGTCCGCCAACCTCCTCCACTTCGAGCACTTTCCCTACCCCCAATTCAGGGCAACTCTTGCTGCGAACCATATCTCCTTCGCTAAAAGTCGGCATGATCTTTACTCCTTTCTGCTTCTCAATGAACCAGTCTAATGCTTCCCGGGAGATGGTCGAAGACAAGTCCCAAAGCCTTCCGAAGTGACTCAGCAGGTCCCGGACGAACTGCCTCGTCTCCGGGCTTTCGGTGACGAGGCAGTTGAACTCAATGTTGCGCTTCCACGCCCACTCCGTGAGGTTAGCTGATCCCAAAAGCACCCGGACGCCGGTCGTGGTGTGAAAGCAAAAGGTCTTGGGGTGAAAGATGCCGCGGTCGGGCAACTCGACATCAAAGAAACGGACACAGTCCGGCGACATATCCAGCATTGTACGAACGGCCTCGCCGTCTGTTTGGCTCGGATCCGCAGAGACAAGCATGCGCAGCGTGTGGTGTTCAAGAAATCTCCGCAATGGTTCGACGATGAGGTCGAGCCCGCCATTTTTCAGATATCCTACCGCAATGTCAACATGGCATGACTCGGCAAACAACGACTCAAGCAGATAGGTCGCATCATCATCATCGGGAAGAAATGGAAGGAAACTGATGGGCACACTAAGTCATCGATTTCACCAAGCATGAAGCCTATATTCGCCTGCTCGTTTCGTGCTCTTCAGGTATGTCTCTTCGCGGGTTGCCGGAAGAGATGCACGCCGTCCGAGTTCCAGTGCTGCGAGCAATTGTGCTTTCTTTGCCGATCCGAGTCCCTTGAATCCCTCCCATGCCGACAAGGGCGCAGTCATCATCGCCTGCACCGAACCGAATCGCTCCAGCAACTCCCGGCCCAGATCAACCGCACTCTTTCCCTCTCTCCCCACCCGCAGCAAAATCGCCAGCAACTGCGCATCACTCAGGGCATGGGAGCCGCGCGTTAGTAGGAGTTCCCGTGGCCGCTCGTCCTCCGGCCAAGCCGCAATACCCGATTGAGTGCTCTTTGATCTCATGTCCAATCGCGATACACCCTTGGCGTGCTGTCACCCCGCACAACTGGGCAGAAATATAGTGCTTTGCGCGTGGAAGGACAAGCAGCGCAAACGAGTGTTAAGAGACACATCCCACTCACTTCTTCAAATACTCCGGCACCACGGGAGGTGCGGGGAGGGTTTTGCTGGTCTTGGCTGTTTCGTCGTCGCCGCGGAAGCGAAGGAGGGTGCCGCCGGTCATCGCGCGATCCTGGATGGACTTGTTGTTGCAGTCGAGCCGGATCACGGCGGCCAGCGCGTCGCCAGCCCGCGCCTCCTGTCGCGCGCGTGAGACGTGCCTCGGCAACGTCCCGACCGCGACCTCCTGAAAGTTCGTAGGTTCGGTCTTCACGAAACCGAGTTGTCTCCCGATTTCTGCTCATCACCGTTTGTGTCGAGTGTGGGAGTGTGCGGATTGAGCACATTCACGCGTGACGAAACCTTTCGCTCGAGTTCCCTGTCAGCCGTCACAAGGGGGCATCTTAGCGTCTCCGCCGTGGCGGCAATGATTGCGTCCGGCAGCTTGACGCGAAAGGAGCGGCGAAGATCGATGGCGTGTCTTTCCACATCCGGCGTGATCTGCACAACCGTTGAACCCACCAGGAACGTGGTAATCCCCCGCAGGTCATCCTCGGTAAGCCCGGGCCGCGCCAGCAATTCCATGCGCGTTATCTGGCTGATTGCTACACCCGTTTCGAATCCGCGTTCCTTGACAAATCCTCGGACCCTGGCGTCCCCTTGCAGCCACTCAATCACTGCGTTCGTGTCCCACACAGACTCAATCGTCCCATTCATCCCGCATCTCCCTCTGGATCTGCACCGCGTCTCCGGCGAACGCTTTGGAATCCTTCAGACAGCCGAACGAATCCACCACGCTCCGCGGAGGACAGGTCGGTTGTTGCTCTTCCGTGAACACGACCACCACGCTTGCGTTTGGCGGAACAGGAACAGGCTCCATCGGTAATACGACCTTTCCATCATAGATTCCTTTGACCGCTAACACCATACACCTCCTTTGCTACAGGCCATTCTCCTTGTTTGTCCCGAACTTGTCGAGTCTGTTTTCAGAGCATTCTCACATCCGGGTTGTTGGGCCGGCAATGGCAACGTGCATTGCGTTCCACTCACTTCTTCAAATACTCCGGCGCCACGGGAGGCGCCGGGAGGATTTTGCGGGTCTTGGCGGTTTCGTCGTCGCCGCGGAAGCGGAGGAATGTGCCGCCGGCCATGGCGCGGTCCTGGATGGCTTTGCTGTTGTAATCAAGCCGGACGATGGCGGCCCGAGCGTCGCTCTCCAGGAGACCGGCCTTTACTGCCGCGCCGGTGTTGTTGAGCATGACCCAGTGCTCGGTGCGGATGCGGTTATTCGGGTCGGACTCGGTGATGACTTTCACGACCGTGAGGTTGTCGTCGTCCTGCACGATCTCGATGTGCGGAGAGTCTTTAGCCTCGGCAGGCGGCTGCAGGAGGTCCCTCGGGGTGAAGGTCGGGTAATGAGGCAGCAGGACGGAGGTGAAGGTGATCTCCTGTCCCGGTTGCGTCATGCCTGCCCAGACTTGCCTCATGCGAATGGGCGACTGGCGATAAGGGTTCTCCGCGTAGCTGTCGTCCACGGTGTGCTTGCGTCCCTCGCGCGGCGAGAAGTAAACCATCAGGTCCCACGGCGGAGTGAAGAACGACTGCACACCGCGGCCCAGACCAAGCCCGGTGAAGTACATCTCTTCATAGTAGGCGTTGAACCAGTTCTCACCGCACTGGGGGCCAAGATCGCGCGTCTGGTAGCACGGCCCCAGGCGTACCTTCATGGTGGAGTCGAATTTCGCCCGATCCTTCACTACCACGAAGCCGGCCTTGGAGAACACAATGTCGCGCGTGTAAGTAAGTAGGTGGTCAAAAATACTGTCCCATAGTTCCCGAAAAGGTAGTGGGGGGTTATGCTATTTGATAGTTTGATTCGGTAATGGCAATCCCCCCGGACTTGTTCCGGGGGAAGGTTAGGTTCGC
>Ga0210051_1006454_pt1 | contig 11060 bp, 11 predicted proteins | sample CryGey092014_all_FD_185464 | JGI IMG/M metagenome (GOLD analysis project Ga0210051, IMG submission 185464) | Groundwater microbial communities from aquifer - Crystal Geyser CG23_combo_of_CG06-09_8/20/14_all (SPAdes) (version 2) | ecosystem: Environmental > Aquatic > Deep subsurface > Groundwater...
GCCAGAAAGTTATGGTTACCGGTTTTGCCAGAACAGTTCCCGCTGATAACAATAAACACAAAGTTACAACTAAAACCATCAGAAAATTCTTTCTTAATTTCATTGTAAATTATAACCTCCTTAATAAATATAAAATTTATTAACCGATATACAGTTATTAATTCCACAATCACCCCCCTCTTAAAGTGTTCGTTCATATAGACTTACTATTTTCCAAGAGCGTACCAAGAGCGAAGGAATTTGACAGCCCGATCGGTGAAGTCAGTAAAAAGCCCATCTACGTCGTAAATAATATAGAATTGGTAGAGTTCCTCCTCAAGGGTCCGATACTGATCTGGCAGTGAGTCAGCGCGGAAGGTGTACGGATGAACTATTAGCCCTCGTTCATGAGCCCAACGCACAAAATCAGGGTTAGCCTCTATGCGAACCTTGTCGGGACCAATCCCATTAGCATAAGTCGCGATTTCGTCAAGCCCCGCTTCTGTAACCATCTGATCGTAAGTCTCGCCACTTCCACCTATGAGTTGGACAAGCAATAGATCTGTTCCTAGTTCGAAGCGTAGCTTCTTAAGGGATTCAGCCTCGAAACACTGGACGTACACTTTTGCATCTGGGCCTTTGTACCCGTATAGGTTCAGAATTCTAAGCAAAGCCTCCTCTATTGGTATTGGTAAGCCTTGCTTTGCATGCCAGTTCGGCTGTTTGATTTCGGGATAAATCCCTACGTCACGACCGGTGCTCTTGTTAATACCTTGTATTAGTTCAATCATCTCAGTTAAAGTAGGTACCTCAAACTTGGAGAGGACTAGCGGAAACCGACCCGGGAAATAGGGTGTACCCTCTTTTCTGGTTCTCTCGTGCACTCTGAGCTGTTTGATCTCGGCAAGCGTGAAGTCCGCAACGTACCAACGCCTATCCTCCCGAGCGCGATCAGGAAAAACTTCTTCGACGTTAGTGGTGAGTTCAAGGTAAATATCATGTATGCATACGAATACACCGTCCTTTGTTAAGGCCAGGTCGGGTTCGACATAATCTGCTCCGAGGGCATATGCCATTGTATAAGCCTCCAAGGTGTTTCGGGCAGATAACCACTTGCACCACGATGCGCAATAACAACCTTACCCTTTTGTACTTCACTGGATACAGACAGTGTCAAACCAACCAAAAGCATCACTACCAACAAACTACTCAAAAACATCTTTGTTCGATTCATCTTCAAATTAATCCTTAAATTATAACTTCCTTAATAACTATAAAATTTATTAACCGATATAAGGGCATATTTAAAATCTGTATCATTTCTTATGGGGGCGATTACCAGGTAGTTTTTAAAACAGTCTCTTAAATTTTGCATCTATAATTTTTCCCTTGATTTACAATTTTATATAATAATGAAAACATTGATTTTAAAATCGCTATAAAAATAATAACATATATAATCAGTTATTTCAAAATTTTATAGGAAAGTGTTGGTGCCAAGAACTTGTGGGGACTTTTCTTACCTCAAAAAATTATTTGATTTTAATTCACGAAAAGAAATACAAATACTTATGAAGTTTAATATAAAATAAACCTACTAAACTATTTTCTAAAATAAACATATTATTCATCTTGGATACAACTTTGGGCTATTGGCCTCCAGCTGACCTAATTTTTTTCCTTATTCCCGTAATATAAATTCGCTACTGCAATAATTGAAGCACTTACTATTAAAATAAAAGATATTGCATTTATAACCGGTGTCGATCCATCTCTTACCTGTTGATATAGAATTATAGGCAGGGTAGGTTGAGAACTAATAAGAAATGTCGTTGTATTAAAATTTTCAAAGGACATAAGGAATGCTATGGCAACTCCTCCTATAATTGAAGGCTTGAGATATTGAAGGGTAATAAACCAGATAACTGAAAATCGATTTGCACCAAGATCGGATGCAGCTTCTTCAAGTGCCCGGTCAAATTTTCTAAGTCTTGCAGAAATGACCATGGTTACAATAGTAGTTATAAATGAAAACTGACCAAGCACTATAAGCCAGAAACCTGGCCTAAGTATTTTTATATCCATTCCAAAAGTATTCTCAATAAATAACCCTACTGTAGTAGAAAATAACAGTATGGATATACCAAGAATTACCCCTGGTATTACCAATGGAGCGATCATCAAGAAATATAAAGCACCCTTAAACTTGAAATCTTCCTGTTCAAAGAGAAAAGCAGCCATAGTTCCTACAATAGTTGAAAGTATAGAAACTGAAATTGCAACTTTAAAGGAAGTTGCTATAGCTCTTAAATTCATTTTGTCATAAAATATACCTATTTTTTTAGGTCCTTCTCCAAAAAACCAGTCAAGAGTAAACCCTTTCCATGGTAAAGATGGAAACATAGAGTTGTTGAATGCAAGAATCATGGTTACAACCAATGGAGCAAATAGAAATATAAAATAGAAAAGGGTAAAAAGTCTGTAACCAGATAAATAACTTTTAGAGTTTGGTAATGTTCGTATCATTTAATTACCTTCCTGAAATCTTGTTTGGTTAATTTCAATGCGGCCCATATTATAAGTGAGGATAAGGCTAACAACAGAAACCCAAATGCAGCTCCCTGATTCCAATTAAAATAAATTATTATCTGATTATATATCTGTTCAGTAAACCATAGAGAATTCTTGCCGCCCATGAGTTTTGGAGTCAGATAACTGCCCAGAACCAGCATGAATACAATTATGCTTCCAGACATAATTCCAGGCATTGAGTAGGGAATGATAATTTCACGCCATATTGCTATCTTCTTTGCCCCCAAGTCGTAGGCTGCTTCGATAAGAGAATCATCAAGACCTTCCATTACGCCTATAATTGGTATAATCATAAAAAGCATAGATGTATAAACCAGTCCCATTATCATGGTAATATCATTGTAAAGCATCTCAGTGGGCTGCTTGAATAAACCTATTCCTACTAAAAAATGGTTAAGAACTCCGCTTTCCCGTAAGAGTATCATCCACCCGTAAACTCTGATTAATTCACTAACCCAAAATGGAACTAAAAGTAAAACCAACAATACTCCCTGTATTCTCAAATTAACAACTTTAGTAATGAAAAACGCGATAGGAAGAGCAATAATCAGAACAATAAATGTTACAAGAATAGAATACAACGCTGTCCGCACGAAGGTAAGCCAATAAATCGGTTCAGTAAAAAAAGCGCCATAATTTTTAAAAGTAAATCCTGACCTTCCCAGAAATGACATTCGAAGAAGCTCGAGATGTGGAAGTACAATTAATAAAAATAACCATAAAAAAACCGGGATAAAGAATATAATAAAACTCCATCTTATTTTAGATATTTTAGAGTTCTTCATATATTTTACCATCTGTTTTATTAAAGCATACAGCAACTTCAGGATCCCAACCTATTTTTATCTTGTCCTTAGCTTTTATATAATCAAATTGCTTGTTCTGTGGCAGGGAGACAATAAGCTCTTGTTTGGAATTTTCAGGTACAACCAGAAGTCTGCTATTAGCGCCATCAAAAAGTATTGCTTCGACACTAACATTCAGGATATTGAAATTTTCTTTTGTAACCTTTGGATTAATAATTATAGCCTCTGGTCTGACGTATAATTCGATAAAATTATCATCTTTTAAATCAACGGGTCTGCTTAATTTAAAACTATGACCATCTTTTGTTTCGGCAAAAAAGTTACCATTTTCATCCTTTCTTTGTTTTGCAATAAACTTATTATTTTTTCCAACAAATTGAGCAACAAAAGCTGAAGATGGGTTACTGTAAAGGTGTTGAGGGGTGTCAAGTTGTTCAAAATGTCCGGCATTCATGACTGCCACATAATCGCTCATAACCATAGCTTCTGATTGATCATGGGTTATGTATACAAAAGTAGTACCAACTTCAACTTGAAGTTTTCTTAGCTCAACTTTCATATGTTCTCTCAACTTAGCATCAAGTGCCCCCAGGGGTTCATCTAGAAGAAGAGCCGATGGTTCAAGAACCAGACATCTCGCTATAGCAACTCTTTGTTTTTGTCCCCCGGAAAGTTGATCAATCTTATTTAATCCATAATCTGGAAGTCCTACTCTTTTCAACATTGAATTTACTTTTTCCTCAACATTTTTACCTTTTTCGCCTCTTCTTCGAAGGCCAAAAGCAATGTTATTATAAACATTCATCATGGGAAATAAAGCAAGATTTTGAAAGATAAGGTTCACCGGTCTTTTATTGGGTTCAACTCCAAGCATATTCTTCCCACCGATTTCGACTGTTCCGGTGGTTGGTTGAAGAAAACCGGCAATCATTCTTAATAATGTAGTTTTTCCACAACCAGAAGGCCCCAGTATTGAGAAAAATTTTCCATCCTCAACATCGAAGGAAACATTATTTACGGCTGTGAAATTGCCAAATTTTTTAGAAATATCTTTTACAGATAGCGCAATCTGCATTTAAGTACCTTCCGTTCATCAATATTTATAATAAAAGAGAAGCAGGCAGCGTAAATGCTGCCTGCTTAATTAACTTATTTTGCAGCCTTGATTCTATCCATTACTTTACCTTCTAGCTCTTCAAGCCCTACAGGTACTGTAGGATACCAGTTTATGTTTGCAAGAACTTCAGGAGGCAAACATCTGGCAAAGTTTTCAGCAATATCTGGATTAAGATACTTACCGGCATCTTTTGATGCTGTGCCATATTTTTCTACATTAGTAAAAACTGCTGCATTTTCCGGTCTAAGTATGAAATTAATCCATTTATATGCACCCTCAACATTTTCAGATTTTGCTGGAATAGCAAATGTATCTACCCATCCCATTGCACCACTGGTTGGAGCGAGATAGTCGATGTTTGGATTTTCCTCGTGGAGTTTCCATCCTGCTTGTTCCCATGCCATTGCTGCCCAAACTTCACCTGATCTCATTGATTCAAGAAGTTGATCACCATTGTCCCAATAATTTCTTAGAACAGATTTGCCAATAATAAGTTTTTCTGCAATGCCATCAAGAAATTTCTGATAACCTTCCAAGTCATTGTAAAGTTCAAATGGATCATATCCAAATGAAAATCCCATAGCACAGAGAGTAGGTCTTTTCATCCTATAGGAAACTCTTCCAGTATATTTAGGATCAAGCAAGTCTTTATAGTCTTTTACATCCGGTGCTTTCTCAAAGTTAATAACAAGTCCTTCAGTTCCATAAATATGTGGTACTCCATAGGATTTACCATCAACAAGGGTGTTCTTTTTAACAGCTTCAACCAAAGAAGGGTCGAGCTGATCGAGATTAATCTTCGAATAATCTATCGGCTGATAAATACCGTATTCAGCCACTACAGAAGAAATTCTGTCCTGTGAAGGCTGTGCAAGGTCAAAACCACCACCTCTTGTAGCTCGTAATTTTGAGATCATCTCCTCATTATTACTGAGAATAACTTGAACTTCTATACCTGTCTCTGCCTTAAACTTTGCAATAAGTTCTTCTGGTGCATAACCAGCCCAGGTAATAAGCCGTAATACATTTGAAGAAGATGCAGCGATTACCTGACTCCCGACAATAAATAGTACTAACGATACAAGAACTAAAAAAACTGTTAATCTAACTATCCTTTTCATTATTTTTCTCCTTTTAAAATTTTAAAATACTGTCCTTGCTTCAAGCTGTGGTTACAAGTTGACATTCCAGAACCTTCTTATTTTTGTTCTCCGCTTCAACAGAATCATAGGCAAAAGTCAAATTTTCTTGCACCTCCTTTTCGCCCCTGATTGATTCTAACATTTTTACTTTACTACTTTGTTTCTCTAAGGTCAAATTCTTCTCCCGCTCTTTACTCCCCCTATCAGAAAAAAATGGGATGTGTCCCTATTTATTCCATTTATTCCAATTATTCCAAATAAATTAACCTCCACCTAATGGAGGAAATATATTTACTTCATCACCATCTTCCAATTTAGTAAGAAGTCCCCCTAAAAACCTAATATTCCTTTCATTCTTCAAGATGAGTATAGTGGGTTTAATTTCCCCTGATTCGTTATCTATTATAACCTCCACTGCCTCAGGTGGCAAGTAAACAGGGGAGAGGAGATCTTTTAAAATAGCTCCCTCTTTTAGGCTTACCTTTATCTCTCCTCCAAAAACTTCTCTTAAATTAGCAAATGCTTTTACTTTTACAATCATTTAGGTTAACAATATCCTTTTGTTTAAATTCTTAATTTTTTGGAATACCAGTTTCTAAATCCCATCCTCTTGCTACGTAACATTCTTCCAACATCCCATTATAATCTTTAATTTCACAATCCTTTACCTGGGCATATTTTCCAAATTCTGGCAACTTAAGAACTCTTTCTGGGAGCATATCATCACTTTTCTTTACACCCTCTCTAACATTAAATGTCCTTTGAAGATTGTAAACACGTTTACCCACGGTCAACAGTTCCTCTGCGCTCATATCCCAACCGGTTAATGTTGAAATCTGTCTAGCCAAGTCTCCGGGACCCAAACCATTATATATATAGAATTTACAAATCCCTACAATATCTGGTACAACCCCCCAATCCTGTAACTTCGCTGCAATTTTTCCCTTACCTTTCTCGGCAAAGCGATCCACTGTTTGAGGGTCAGTAAGTCCGTAAGGAATTAATCCGAAATCGTTTTTAAGGCTATCATAAGCCATACCTTCAATTGGATGAATATGACACATACCTCTATTACCTAACCCATACGTTAAGGCAAGGGTTTTCCCGGATCTTGGATCGTGTGCAGCCCCCTCAAGACCCTTTACCTGAATTGCCATTGCATCTGAACCTTTACCAATCTTTTGAGAAGCACCTCTGGTTCCTTCACTTAAAACTTGGCCTATTCCCTTTCTATTAGCTATTTTCTTAACTAGTTCAACTATGGTTTCGGTATTGCCCCAAGTAAGATCTAGGCCATCAGCATCTTCCTTATTAATAATACCTTTCTCATAGCAATCCATAGCAAAGGCAATAACTGCACCTGTAGAAATTGTATCTAAACCATATTCATTACATAAATAGGTAGCATGTACTGCAGCATCCATATCTTCATTCAGTATGAAATAGGTGAAAGCACAAATGCTTTCATATTCAGCTCCCTCATGTTGAGGAGTTTCCCACTTTCCCTCTTTTACTTCAGCAATTCTACCGCAGCGCAGTACACATCCCTTATAGCACGGATTGGCTCTCACTAAGTTTTTACTCTCAAAGTGATGATAAAGCTCATCACCTTTCCCCCAGGAGTTAGATCTCCAATTCTTCGTCGGTATATCTCCAAGAGCATCACACGCCGGTATATCTCCTGTAGTGCCACCTGGAGCCAGGCCATCTTTTCCAGCTTTGGCTAAAACTTTTCTATTACACTCTTTACGGGCTAATGAGAACTCCTCCGGTTTGGCTACAGAAATCTTTTTACTACCTTTTACTGCAATGGCAAGTAAATTCTTTGCCCCCATCACTGCCCCTGCTCCACATCTTCCGAAGGCTCTTCCTCCAATCATAATATTGGCAAACTTCACCAAATTTTCACCTGCACTGCCTATAACGGCAATTTCAAATGCTTCATCCATTAATTCTTCTTTAATAAGCTTATCTTTTTGAGACGTTGTTTTACCCTTCAGCTTTTTTGCGTTTCTTATCTCTACTTTATCATCGTCAATTAAAATATATTTCGGTTCTTTAGCTTTGCCCTCTAGTACCAGAAAATCATAGCCTGCTTTTTTTAGGGCACCACCCCACTCTCCTCCGCACCTCGCTTCGCCCCAAATCCCGGTAAGTGGAGATTTAAAGCAAACTTCAGTAGATCCAGAACCAGGAGCTCCTGTACCAGTTAGGGGTCCTGTGGCAAATAATATTTTATTTTCCGGACTCAGGGGATCGATACCTGCTGGAAGTTCATCATATAATAATTTGACACCATATCCAACTCCACCTATATATTCTCTTAATATTTCTGGCTTGATTTCTTCAAAACTAACTTTTTCGTTAGTTAAATCTACTCTCAATAACCTGCCCGTATATCCATATAATTGAGTATGCGATCTTGGTTCCATTCTATATCTCCTTCCTGCAATTTTCAAAATTTACCTAACTATAAAATTATTAAAGTCCGATGGATTCCCTTCCTTTAAGTGCTTTAATAAAGAACTCCTTTATGTTTTCTAAAGTTGCCTTTCTCGGATTGTACTTAGACATCGAGTACATCTCTTCAGCTCGAGTTAATATATACTCTGAAATCGCTGGGATATCTTTTTCCGGTATATTGTAAGCTTTTAGATTCACAGGCAAACCAACATCTTCTAATAAATCAAAGGTGGCTATAATGGCTTTTTGTGCTGCTTCTTTAGCATCTAACCCAAATACATCCTCTCCCATTGCCTCAGCTATTTTTATTAATTTCCTCCTGGCATAAGCATCAGGTAAATTATACCAATATACGAAGGGAAGCAATACGCCACAAGCTTCACCATGAGGAATATCATATTTTGCTGATATTCCCTCAGAAGCTACATGGCATAATACTGCAGGTCCAGCCACCCAAGGATAACTTATAATTGTTCCACCTATTGAAGATGCTAAAGCCATATTCCATCTTGCCTCAAGGTTATTCCCTTGATGATACGCTGTTCTCAAATTCTGAGAAACAAGTTCTACCGCCTTTAAAGATAGGGCATCTGAAAAAGGATTTGCCTGTAAAGATAAAACAGCTTCTGCAGTATGGCTCAGAGCATCCATTCCACTCCCAGCAGTTACCCTGGGGGGTAACCCTACTGTTAAGCTCGGATCTATTACAGCAGCATCAGCGAGAACCAAATCGCCGGTTATCCATGTTTTAATTGGTCCTATAACGTTAGGCACAATCACTACCGCCGTATTAGAACATTCGCTGCCTGTTCCAGAGGTGGTAGAGATTAATATTTTCGGTTTCGAGCCGGTTAAAGGTTTAGTGCTCGGACAAACATATTCCTCTAATTCACCAGCCGTCTCCGACATAACAGCAGCAATTTTAGCTCTATCCATAACCGCACCACCACCAATGCCCACAACTAGCCCGTAATTTTTCCCTTTTACCACCTTGATAATTTTCTTTACCTCTTCTAATACAGGCTCCTTTGCTTCTGACTCATAAATGTCAACGGTGAAACCTGCGTCCTCTAAAGACTTATTTGGCCTTTCTATTATACCAATTTTTCTTAACGACTTATCGGTAATGATTATGCACTTTGTGTTTTTGGCAATCTCCTTGGCTAAATCTCCTACCTTATCCACTGCTCCAACCCCAAAATTCACTCTGGGAGTATGCCTATATTTATCGATTCTACTTAACCAATGACCTTCAAATACTTCATTAAGCTCTGTCATTTAACTGACCTCCTTTATCTGATTGCTTAACTTAAATTCATTTGTCCTGTCTTCAAAATGTGGTTACAAGTTGACACTTCAGAACCTTCTTATTTTTGTTCTCCGTTTCAACAGAATCATAGGCAAAAGTCAAATTTTCTTGCACCTCCTTTGTAATAGTTTAGTTTTTCCAAAATCTTAATTTATAGTATATCACCCCCCCCAAGCTGTCAAGGCATCGCATAAATTACCATAGTTCTTTTTTACTGGTGGATACTGCCAGAACTCCTTTTTGAAGTAATTCCCCTATTTCTCTTTTATTGGAAATTAGCCCACCGGCAATAACCGGACATAGTAATTCTTTATATATATGTTCAATAAAATAGGGCGCAGCGATTCCAGGTAAAATTTCTACTGCATCAGGCTGGTTATGTTTTAATAGCTGTTCTCCAGTCTTTAAGGCGGCAGAATCAAGTAAAAAAAGGCGCTGAATAGCAATAAGACCCTCTTTCTTGGCCACTTCGATCAAATTACTTTTAGTGGTAACAATTCCGTGACAAAGTTTTTTCTTAGCTAAATATATTACTCCCTCTCTATCTCGACCGATCCCTTTAATAAGATCCATATGTAAAAAAACTAGCTTGTCATGATTTTTACATTCTTTCATAATCTGGGGCAAATTAAATATATCCCCACATAGAATAAAAAGAGCAGCTACCTTACTATTGAGGGCATATTCAAAATCTGTATCATTTCTTATGGCGGCAATTACCGGGTGTTCTTTAAAACAGTCTCTCAAATTTTGCATCTATAATTTTTCCCTTGATTTACAATTTTATATAATAATGAAAACCTTGATTTTAAAATCGCTATAAAAATAATAACATATATAATTATTTACTTCAAAATTTTATAGGAAAACAGGTTAGAATCAACCCTCTTAATATTGCGGGTGGCAATCAGGCTTACGCCTGTTCCCATCAAATCATCTTTAATTACCTGACCAATTTCAATGGGGGCTTTCACCTCAATCTGAGCAATTTCAGCCATAGCTTTTAATAATAATCTTTTGGGAATTGCTTTTTCTGTCTTTACTGATACTAGAGGTAATTCCCCACCAATCACTTTGACTGTGGTAGGTAAAATTCTTAGCGGGTTGATAAATTCCTCTTTAGCATATTTAATCCCCTTAGGGCAGTCATTTCCGGTAATAGATATAATGTCTCCCTCTTTAGCCTGAACGGTTATCCGACAACCCATAGGACAACTAACGCATATTATCTCTTTTTCTTCCATTATCTTTGCTCCTTATCCTCTTCTCCCACAGAAACGGTTAAGTTTTTCAACCTATCATCTAATAACACTTCTGGCAAATAAACACTTTCCATCTCTCCCGGAGTTACAATCCTCTTTTTATAAACCGCCAAAACCCTACCTTTATCACAATGTCATTAACTTAAGAATTCAAGAACAAAAGGACATCGGAAACAACTAAACTAATAGGTGTTTCCGATGTCCTTTTGTTCTTGAATGTAGTGAGAAATACTTTGAAAAATAATTGTATAAATATGTTTTACATGTTACCATTGTAGTGAGAGGTGATTTGTTTGTTTATAAAGATTCTTGCCAAAAAATATGCTGGTAAAGCTCATTATTATGCTAGTCTAGTTGAAAATAAAAGAGAAAAGAGTCAAGTAAAACAAA
>Ga0210051_1006456_pt1 | contig 11060 bp, 10 predicted proteins | sample CryGey092014_all_FD_185464 | JGI IMG/M metagenome (GOLD analysis project Ga0210051, IMG submission 185464) | Groundwater microbial communities from aquifer - Crystal Geyser CG23_combo_of_CG06-09_8/20/14_all (SPAdes) (version 2) | ecosystem: Environmental > Aquatic > Deep subsurface > Groundwater...
TAATGGTTGCGCAGTTGGCAACCATAATGGTTGCGCAGTTGGCAACCATAATTGAACGGCTACTCGTTATTTTATCACCGACACACGGAAAATTTTTATTTGGCGGACATCTCCCGAAATAAAAACCACTCCCCCATGCGATTTGAGTTTCTTCCGCTGTGGATTTACTCGCAGGGACACATTTGGCGGAGGGTGGTGTACAATCGAACCAGGTTACCAACCTCGAATCAGCGGAGCGCCGACCGATGCGTCTCGAAGAACTGAACTGGATGGACGTGGAAGAATATCTCAAGCACGAGGATCGGCTGATGCTGGTGCTTGGCGCGACCGAGCAGCACGGCTACCTGAGCCTGCTGGCGGATGTCAAGATCCCGCTCGCCCTGGCGGATGCCGCCTCCCAGCAGACCGGCGTGCTGGTCGCGCCGCCGCTGAATTTTGGCTGCTCGCCGTATTTCCTGAAATATCCCGGCACGTTCAGCCTGCGCGTCAGCACGCTGATTGCCGCAGTCGAGGATCTCCTCCGCTCGGCGTATGGACACGGCTTCCGGCGCATCCTGTTGCTGAACGGACACGGCGGTAACAGCCCGGCGCGCGGGCAACTTCACGAAATCATCAACAGCTTACCCGGACTCAGACTGGCCTGGTACGACTGGTGGACCGCCAACAGCGTGCTGGCGGTGGCGGAGAAGCACCAGATCAAACCCTCCCACGCCAACTGGCTGGAGGCTTTCCCGTTTAACATCGTCGGCGAGCTGCCGGACGAGGAGAAGGTTCCGCCGCGCGTGCCGGGGATTATGGACGCGGAAGAGGCCCGCAGGGTGTACGGCGACGGTTCGTTCGGCGGCAGGTACCAGGTCGAGGCAAGCGTTATGGAGGAGGTATTCGCCGCGGCTTTGTTAGACATCCTGCAACTGCTGAAGTTTGAGTAGGCGTGCTTCTCGAGATTGAATCGCTGTGCTTTCAGGTATAATTATGATCTCGGAGGTCGAAATCCATGGATGAGTTTGACTTACTGCCTCGGATTACTATCAATCCCAAAGTTATGGTTGGCAAGCCTGTTATTGCCGGCTCTCGAATACCTGTCGAATTAATTGTCAAAATGCTGTCTCAGGGAGTTTTGGAACAGGAAATCCTGGATGAGTACCCCAAGTTGCAGTTGGAAGACATTCGCGCCGCCCTGGCCTACGCGGCCAGGGCATTAGCGCTCGAAGAAATCGAGCCGATGATCGTAACAGCCTAGGAGTCATGGGTGCGGTTTATTGTAGACGAATCCTCCGGTAAGGCCGTAACCCGATACCTAAAAGGTGCGGGACATGATGTGCTTTACGTAGGCGATATCATACCCCAAGCCGATGACGCGGAGATGTCGAACTTGCCCTGGATGAAAATCGGACATAGTAGCAAATTATGTGCTTGGCTAGTTTCCGCTCACGCCGGATTGCCAAATCCGGCGCAGTAGGCCTGGATTTGGCAATCCAGGCCGAGCAGAGGCAAGATTTCGGGGAGTTGGTATTTCGGGGTGGGTTTGAGCATCATGGCGTTTTGTTGCTGCGTCTCCAAGATGAAAGGCCAAATCACCGGGCACAAGTTGTCGCTTCTGTGTTGAAGGAACATGCCGAACGCCTAGTGGGTAATTTTGCGGTTGCGACGGAAAAAAGCTTTCGTATTCGCGCGAAACCATAAGCGGAATCCTTTCTGGTTTGCCGAAGGGGGCATTCTAACTTTGGCAGAATGGGACTTTACTACTTTAGGCTAACAGGGCAAATATTTCCCTTGACGGAATCCTGACCAAACAGGTATAATTCGCACCGTTGATTGATAATCAGAATCTGCGAAATAAGGCGAGCGCTTGAGACAAAAAGTCTCATGCGCTTGCTTTTGCTTGCCGAGTGCGCGGGAAAAAGTAGGGCGCGTTGGAGCGGAGCATTCGTTGCCGTCTCGCACCGGCGTCCACAGGATCGCTTCGCTGATGCCGCCGGTGTTCGCGGCACGAACGGTGTCACAGGGATTGGCGGTCGTTCGCAGTGCTTACTGGTACCTGCACAAGTGCAGGCATTCGGAAGATGAGGAGACGATATAGTGGAAACTAAGGGGCTTACTTCGCTTCGTATCAGCCTGGCTTCGCCGGAAACCATACGCAGTTGGTCGTATGGTGAAGTACTTAAACCAGAAACCATCAACTATCGTCGCCTGCGGCCTGAGAAGGACGGCCTTTTCTGTGAGGCCATTTTCGGCCCGACGCGCGACTGGCAGTGTTACTGCGGCAAATACAAGAATCCCCGTTACAAGGGCATCACCTGCGACAAATGCGGCGTGGAAGTGACCCGCTCGGCCGTCCGGCGCGAGCGTATGGGACACATCCAACTGGCTACGCCCATTGCCCACATCTGGTACACGCGGCGCATCCCCTCGTACCTGGGCCAGCTGCTCGACATCTCGCGCCGCAACCTGGACCGGGTGCTGTATTTCGCCCAGTACATCGTCTCCTACGTGGACGAGGAGGCCCGCCAGAAGGCCCTCAAACGCCTGGAAGACGAGATTTCTGTTTCGGAACGCGAACAGGCAGCCGAGATCAACGCCAAGATCGCCGAGATCAAAACCTCGCGTGACCATAAGCTCAGCGAACACTCGCAGCGTAAGCACGAGCTGGAACGGCATTATGACGAGTTGATCGCGACCCGGCTGGAACCCATCATTCAGGAAGGTCAGCGCCTCGAAGGCTTGCTCCAGGAGAGCATGGGCAAGCCTCTGAAGGAAACCATTGTTTTCGGCAAGTCAGAGATGGTCATCGCCGAGGCCGGCAAGACGGCCACCGCCTCACACCTCAAGAAGGTGCAGAAAAGTGTCCAGGAACAACTGGAAGGCCTGGAGAACGAGCTGAAAGACCAGAAGCAGCGCGAGCTTGAATCGGTCAAGATGGAAGCTGCCCAGGTCAAGGCCGAAGCGGAGGAGCAAATGAACGCCCTGCGCAACCAATTAGAGGACCAGGCCTCCGCTTTGCAAGACCAGAACGCCCACACGCGTGACGAATTGATGGAACTGCGCCCCTTCACCTTTCTGGGCGAGACCCGCTACCGCGAACTGAAATCTCGCTGGGGACAGGTCTTCCGCGCCGACATGGGCGCCGAGGCCTTTTATGAGATCCTGCACCGCCTCGACCTGGATAAGCTTTCCCAGGAACTGTGGCACGAAGTGCGCACCACCAAGTCCAAGCAGAAGCGCAAGAAAGCCACCACCCGGCTCAAGGTTGTGGAGGCGTTTCGCCGTTCGGGCAACCACCCGGAGTGGATGATCCTGACCGTTCTGCCGGTCATCCCCCCTGACCTGCGCCCGATGGTGCAGTTGGACGGCGGCCGTTTTGCCACCTCCGACCTGAACGACCTGTACCGGCGGGTCATCAACCGCAACAACCGTCTGAAGAGGCTGCTCGAACTCGGCGCGCCGGATGTCATCGTGCGCAACGAGAAGCGCATGCTCCAGGAGGCGGTCGACTCGCTGATTGATAACTCGCAGCGCGGCAAGGCGCTCTCGCGGCGTGGCCGGCGCGAGCTGCGCTCCTTGAGCGATATGCTCAAGGGCAAGAAAGGCCGCTTCCGACGCAACCTGCTCGGCAAGCGCGTAGATTACTCTGGCCGCTCGGTCATCGTGGTCGGCCCGCAACTGAAACTATATCAATGCGGCCTGCCCAAGAGCATGGCGCTGGAGCTGTTCCGCCCGTTCGTCATTGCCCGGCTGGTATCGCACAATTACGCCGCCAATGTCAAGGGCGCGCGGCGCTTTATCGAGCGCAACCGGCCCGAGGTCTGGGAAGTGCTCGAAGAGGTCATCAAGGAGCGGCCAGTGCTCTTGAACCGCGCTCCCACCCTGCACCGCCTGGGCATCCAGGCCTTCGAACCGGTGCTGATCGAGGGTTCGGCCATCCAGCTTCACCCGCTGGTGACCACCGCCTTCAACGCCGACTTCGATGGCGACCAGATGGCCGTCCACGTGCCGCTTTCTGAGAAGGCCGTCCAGGAAGCCCGCCGATTGATGCTGGCTTCCAAGAACTTGCTCAAACCCGCGGACGGCGAACCCATTATCGGCCCCTCGAAAGACATGGTGTTGGGCGTCTATTACCTGACCATGGATCACCACCAGCCACACCAGGGGGACGGGCGCGCCTTCGCAGATATTGACGAGGTTGATCTGGCCTACCAACTGGGACAGGTGGACATTCACACAAAGATCAAGCTGCGGGTCAAGACCTGGTACAGCGACGACGGCACGCGCCTGACCGAGCTGGAAACCCGCATGATTGATACGACGGTCGGCCGCGTGCTCTTCAACCGCGTCCTTCCTGAAGAAGTCCAATTTGTCAACGAGAAATTGGAGAAAGGCGGCGTGAAGGACCTGATCGCGGAGGTCTACGAACTCTGCGGCCAGGAGGTGACCACCAACGTCGCCGATGAGATCAAGCGCATCGGCTTTGAGTACGCTATGCGCTCCGGCACCACCCTCTCGGTAGCCGACATCACCATCCCGCCAGAAAAACAGGATATCATCGCCAATGCCTTGCAGGAAGTGGAATTGGTGCAACGCGACTTCCGCCGCGGCCTGCTGACCGAGCAGGAGCAGAATGAGCACGTTATCCAGATCTGGCAGCAAACGACTGCTGACGTGGCCAAAGCCGTCAGGAACCATCTGGATCCGGATGGCAACCTGGCAACCATGGCCAACTCCGGCGCGACCAAAGGCGGCTATGGCCCCATCTCGCAACTGGCCGGTATGCGCGGCCTGATGGCTGACCCTTCCGGGCGCATCATCCCGTTCCCGATCCGCTCGAATTTCCGCGAGGGCCTGACCGCTCTCGAATACTTCATGTCAACCCACGGCGCTCGCAAGGGCCTGGCCGATACCGCCCTGCGCACCGCGGATGCCGGTTACCTGACCCGCCGTCTGGTGGACATCGCCCAGGATGTTATTATCAACGAGTACGATTGCGCCACGAAAGAGGGCATCTGGATCCGCAAGAAGGATGACATCGCCGGGCAATCCATGTTCGACCGTTTGTATGGACGGCTGGCAGCCGAACGCATCCTCGACCCGAAGACTGGCGAGGTGCTGGCCGAACCAGATGATATGATTGACCACGAACTGGCCCGCAAGGTCGCCAACCTGGGCATCCAGGAGGTTAAAGTGCGCTCGCCGCTGACCTGTGAGCTGACCCACGGCATCTGCGCCAAGTGTTACGGCATTGACCTGGGGCGCGGTTCGATGGTCGAACTCGGCTCGGCGGTCGGCATCGTGGCCGCCCAGTCCATCGGTGAGCCTGGCACGCAACTGACCCTGCGCACGTTCCACACCGGCGGCGTGGCCGCTGGCGGCGACATCACCACCGGTCTACCCCGCGTGGAGGAGCTTTTCGAGGCGCGCAAGCAGCCGAAAGGCGAGGCGGTCGTCTCCGAGATCAAGGGCGTGGTGCGCCTCATCCAGTCAGATAAATATACCGACTTGCGCCTCATCCGGGTGGAACAAAGTGAGATGATCCACGACGAGTACGATGCTCCCGAAGAGTGGACCATCACCGCCAAGGAAGAGGACGAGGTCAAAGCCGGCGATGTGCTGGCAACCCTCGGCGAGGCGACCGTGACCGCCGCGCACAACGGGCGCGTCCGCATCGAGGCGCGCAAGATCATCGTCTCGTACGAGCAGCGCGAGGAAACCGAATACGAGATCCCGACCACATCCCGCCTGTTGGTAAAGGAAGGTGACCACGTCGAGGCCGGCCAGCCGCTGACGGAAGGCTCGCTCAACCCCCACCGCATCCTGCGCATCCAGGGACGCGAGGCCTGCCAGATGTACCTGCTGACCGAGATCCAGAAGGTGTACCGCAGCCAGGGCCAGAACATCCACGATAAACACTTCGAGGTCATCATCCGCAAGATGATGGCGAAAGTGCAGGTGACCCGCCCCGGCGAGACCAGGTACCTGCCCGGCGACCCCGTGGACCGGTTGGAGATCAAGAAGATCAATGAGCAAATGCTCGGCGAGAGCAAAACGCCAGCGCGCTTCGGGGAGATCCTGCTGGGCGTGACCAAAGCCTCGCTCAGCACCGATTCGTTCCTCTCGGCCTCCTCGTTCCAGCACACCATCAAGGTGCTGGCGGGCGCAGCCATCGGGTCGAGCACCGATCCGCTCTTCGGCTTGAAGGAGAACGTCATCATCGGCAAGCTGATCCCGGCCGGGACGGGCTTCGTCCACGGGCGATTCATCACCCCGGAGAAAGCCACCGAAGCCGGGGCCTCCCAATGGACGGACATCCCAGACGGAGCGTCAACGGATTAGGGTTCTGAAGGGGTTGTTCAAAAAGCCGATAAGAAAATTCACAAAGGCCACCAGATTTGGTGGGGAGCTTTGCGGCCGTGCCTGTTTTCACACCGGCTGCCCCCCCCACCCCCGCCCCGGGATTCACCGTTGCCTACCTCGGAATCACGAACTGCGCGCCGCAGTATGCCTTCCGTTTCTCGATCACCAACACTGGAGGCCACACCGGCTGCCACCCCCACACCCGCCCCGGGATTCACCGTTGCCTACCTCGGAATCACGAACTGCGCGCCGCAGTATGCCTTCCGTTTCTCGATCACCAACACTGGAGGCGTCACCTGGGAATCCATCCGCATCGTGGCAACGGACAATACGACAGCCACCTCGACAACCCACATCCTGGATTCCTTCCGGTCTTACAACGGTTGTGTGCTCGAAATGGAGCAGAGCGATCTGATGCCGGGCGAAAGCGGCAATGTAGCCAACGTCAATCCTGGCCAGTTCAATTACGATCCCAGCGGGCACAGCATCACGGCCACCTTCACCCTGTGCACGGCAAACGGTCTCGGCGGAACGTGTCTCTCTCAAACCATCAACTTTACGCCGTGATCGGGACGGGGCGGTCGCAAGGCCGCCCCTTCCTTTTTCCTTGACGCTTCGCCCCTTTCCCCGTAAGATAAACCCAAAATAGAACATCCATTCACCACAAAGGACACAACGGAACACGAAGTTTTTCCTTTGTGACCCTTTGTGTCCTTCGTGGTGTTTCCATGGAGCAATTATGGAACTCGGCCTCGTCCGCAAGATTGACATTGACCACGAGATGCAGCAATCCTATCTCGATTACGCCATGAGCGTCATCGTGGCGCGTGCCCTGCCGGATGCGCGCGACGGCCTCAAACCCGTCCAACGGCGCATCCTGTACGCCATGTACGACATGGGCATCCGCGCCGACAGCCCCTACCGCAAGTCCGCCCGCATCGTTGGCGAGGTGCTCGGCAAATATCACCCGCACGGCGACCAGTCCGTCTATGAAGCCATGGCGCGCATGGCGCAGGATTTTTCCATGCGCACCCTGCTGGTGGATGGACAGGGTAACTTCGGCTCGGTGGACGGCGACCCGCCGGCGGCTATGCGTTACACCGAAGCGCGCCTGGCCGCGCCGGCGCTGGACCTGTTGGCTGACATCGGCAAAAACACCGTTGACTACGCCGACAACTTCGACGGGACGCTCACCGAGCCGACCGTCCTGCCGGCGGCCATCCCCAACCTGCTCGTCAATGGGGCAACCGGCATCGCAGTCGGCATGGCGACCAGTATCCCGCCCCACAACCTGGGCGAGGTGGTTGACGCCCTGGTCTACATGCTCGAGCACTGGGAGAAGATGGACGACATCCCCGTTGCGCGCTTGATGGACTTCATCCAGGGGCCGGATTTCCCCACCGGGGGCGTCATCATCCAACAGAAAGGCGAGGAGGGCATCGAGGCCGCCTATGGGTCGGGGCGTGGCCGGGTCACGATCCAGGCACGCGTCCACATCGAGGAGATGGAGCGCGGCAAGAACCGCATCATCGTCACCGAACTGCCGTACACCGTCAACAAGTCCACCCTGATCGGGCGCATCGCCGACCTGGCGCGCGAGGGCGGTTTGGAAGGCATCACCGACCTGCGGGACGAATCCGACCGCCAGGGCATGCGCATCGTCATCGAGTTAACCAAGAATGTCGAGCCGGAGGCCGTGCTGCGCGAGCTATACAAACGCACGCCGATGCAGAACACTTTCAGCATCATCTTGCTAGCCCTGGTCGTCGGTGAAGACGGACGCGGCGAGCCGCGTATGTTGTCCCTCAAGCAGGCGCTGCGCGTCTACCTGGAGCACCGGCTGACGGTCATCCGCCGCCGCAGCGAACATGACCTGGAACGGGCCCGCGCCCGCGCCCACATCCTGACAGGGCTGCTGGTGGCGCTCAAGAATCTGGACGCGGTCATCGAACTGATCAAGAAATCACCCGACGTGGAGACCGCCCGCGCCCGCCTGATGAAGCGCTTTAAGCTGACCGAGATGCAAGCCAACGCCATCCTGGAGATGCAACTGCGCCGTCTGGCCGCCCTGGAGCGCAAGAAGATCGAGACCGAGTACAAAGAGACGCTGGCGCTCATCAAAGAGTTGGAAGGGCTGCTGAAATCCGCCAGGAAGATGCGCGCTGTCGCTGTCGAGGAGCTGCTCAAGGTCAAGGCCGCTTACGCTGACAAGCGACGTACGCAGATCGTCAGCTTGAGCCGCCGGACGAAAAAAGCCCCGCTGACGACCAGCGAGCTGCTGCCCGAACAGGTGGTCTGGGTGGGCGTGACGAACGCTGGGATTCTGGCGCGCACTCGCGATGATAAGCCGCCGCGTCCGAGCGGTAGCAATGCGCCGAGGCTGTTGGTGCGCGCCGCCTCGACCGATACCCTGGTGCTCGTCTCCGAGCGCGGCGCGGCCGCTGCAGTCGCCGTCCACACCCTGCCCGAAGCCGGGAAACTCTCGGAGGGCGCCCCCTTCTACAAGGTCACGCCGCTCAAGGAAGGCGATAAACTGGCGGCGATGTTTAGCCTGCCAGCCAAAAGGAGCAATCTGCCGGAAGAATCCTGCGTGCTGACCGTGACGCGCGGCGGCATGGTCAAAAAGAGCCTGGTCAGCGAGCTGCCCGGCCCCTCGGCGCAGACCTTCACGCTGGTCAAGGTCAACGACCCCAAAACACCTGGGGCAGGCGGCGACAGCCTGGGATGGGTTGGTTTAACGGATGGCAGGAAGCAGATCCTGCTCGCCACGGCGCAGGGGATGAGTATCCGCTTCAGCGAGGAGGAAGTCCGCCCGATGGGGCTGGCGGCGGCGGGCGTCAACGGAATCAAGCTAGGCGTGGGCGACGAGGTGATTGGCTGCCAGATCCTGCCCGCGACGGGCGAGATATTTGTCATTGCCTCGGATGGCAAAGCCAAGCGCGTGGAACAGAAGGATTTCCCGGCGCAGGGACGCTACGGCAAGGGCGTCATCGCCTGGGAATTGCCGCCGAGGGTCACGCTGGCCGGGCTGGCGAGCGGCAAGGGCAACGCGGTCATCACGCTGCACCTGGCAAAAGCCGCGCCCAAGTCCACGCGCCTGGATGCCGCGCCGCTGCGCAAGCGCGCCGCCGTGCGCGGCGAGGCGGTGGTGGAAATGAAGGCTGGGGATGCGGTGGTGGGATTGACGGAGGGATGGGTGCTGGAGAGATACGTTGAAAAGAAGAGTGAGAAGAGAGAAGTAAAAGGTAAGAAGGCGGCGAAGAAGGGAAAGTAAAACGTAATAAACTTAGACCTCCGAGTTCTGTGAGAACTCGGAGGTCTGCTTGACGAGTGCGGGACAGGCAGGTACAATGTGGTTACATAAGGAACCACAATGAGCAGGAGGCAGGCCATGACAATAGAAATCGGCATTCGTGAATTGAAAACCCGCGCCTCGGAAGTGGTGCGGGCGGTGAAGGAACAACGCGCCCGTTACGTAATTACCCAGCGCGGCAAGCCCGCCGCGCTGATCATCCCGCTGGATGCGGACTACGACCGCGCCAAAGCCGACGAAGTCTGGGCGCGGCTGGAGAAACTGCGCGAGGAGATTGGCAAAGGCTGGCAGAGTGAGAAGAGCGCGGTGGAAATTCTTTCGGAGATGCGCCGATGAGCCAGCCCCTCACCGTGGATGCCAGTGTCTTTGTCAACGCCTTTAGCCCGACGGAAGAAGGCAGCGACCACAGTTGGGCATATCTCAACTCGCTCAAACAAGCAGGCACGCCGATTATCGTGCCTGCTCTGCTTTTGCCGGAAATCGCCGCAGCCATTGCCCGTAAACAAGGCAATCCAGGATTGGGGATCCAACTTGCGCACGAAGTCCGCGATACTCCCACCCTGACACTCATCCCGCTGGACGAATCCCTGGCAGAACAGGCGGTTGAAATTGCAGCGAGATACCGCCTGCGCGGCAGCGACGCGGTCTACGCCGCCGTGGCGCTGCGCTTCGGCGCGGAATTGGTGACGCTCGACCGCGAACAGTTGGAACGGCTGGAGGGGGTGCTATCCGTGAGAGAGCCGTAGAGGGAAGGCGAGACAGGGGGATGGGAAATATAAGAAATCGGGGCCGGCTGGCCCCGATTGATATTACTTCCTTTTTTGCCTTTTCTGGAATTCTTCGACTTGGGTGTATAGGGACTCCACAGTTTCTTTCGCAAACAGTTGTTCCCGAATTGCCTGGTAATTGCCCTCACCGACCTGCCAGGAAACCCAAAAGCGCGTGGCTTTGGCGGGGCTCATATGCTCCATCAAAACCTTGGCTGCTTCTTGAATAATCTGCCGTTCACTAATCACTTGTACGGTCATGGCCGCTCTCCCATTACGTTTCGAACGAAATCCAACGGATTCATGGTTATTACAGAAAAGCGCTTCTGCTTGCGGATCAACCTGTCGTCACAGGATAAGAAATAATCCGCGCCGGATGATTCCGCGCAAGCCACATGCAAAGCGTCAATTGCTTTCAGGCCTTGTCTTTCAAGGTTCTCCGCCCGATTCCGGATCGCTTCATCAACCCGTTGATAAACAGCGGCCTGCCCTAAACAACGAGCCATCCAATCACGTCTCAACTCGAATGGGTTGCGGCTGTTCTCGAATTCCAGAACCGTCGAATTGACAAGAATGGCTTCGCCAGATTCCACATACTGCAATATCAGCCCCAACGCCAGCGACTCCAGCCAGAT
>Ga0210051_1006457_pt1 | contig 11059 bp, 15 predicted proteins | sample CryGey092014_all_FD_185464 | JGI IMG/M metagenome (GOLD analysis project Ga0210051, IMG submission 185464) | Groundwater microbial communities from aquifer - Crystal Geyser CG23_combo_of_CG06-09_8/20/14_all (SPAdes) (version 2) | ecosystem: Environmental > Aquatic > Deep subsurface > Groundwater...
CGCCACCAGCATTTGGAGCTAAGACTTCAACTGCGGCAGTACCGAACTGATTGGTTCCTGTCACTGTTATGTCACCGCCAGTCCATCCCGGGCCAGCGGTTAATAAGGTAATATTTCGAGGAGCTACTGGAGAGTTTATTGGTGCAGGAAAATCATTTACAGCATCATCGCCATATGCAGCATGAACACCATCAGTGACAGCAGCTGCTGCAGCTGCCCAAACATCGTAAGGAGGAGTAGCAATTGTAGCGGCAGCAACGCTTCCACCCATTGTTATTGTAGCAATAGTTGAACCGCTTGCAGCAGTACCAGAAACATCAGTATCCTGTCCAGCTACTGCAGCAGCATCAGCAAGTAGTTTAACTTCAAGCAGAGCAGCTTCTACATCAGCAGCAATATACTTAGTAGCAGCATCATGGACTGCTACAAGGCTAGCTCCTTTACTATCAGCAGTTGAATTAAGAGCATCAGCTAGTCCTTCACCACTAGCTGAAGTTGCAGCTACATCATCTTCACATAGATAAGTTTTAATTTGTTTAGCCATAAGATTTCTCCTTAAGCTATTTAAAATTGTTTAGTTTTGGCCAAAACAAGGCAAATACCTCACAACACTTATTATCTATAATAAGAATCTTAAAAGCAAGGAACCAAGTAAATGAAAAGAAAACTTTGTCCAATGTACAAAGAATTTCGATTTAATTCAGGATTCGCAGGCTATTCCGAATGAACTCCTGGTTATAAAGCAAGTATTTATTGCCGCAAGAATTATTGGGATCTGAATATGTATAAGACTGACATACTTGAATTCAGACAATTCATGTCAACAGCAAAGTCTTGTAAAGATTTTATAGAAGAGAATTAAAAATGAAACACTTAATATATATCTGAAAAGACCTGAAAAGTATCATTCAGGCATTTTCTATGAGAGACATCAGAAATTTCAGGGTTGCTTCTTTTTATAGGATCAGTTTCCATTGAAACCCTTATCCATGGGATACAATCTCCTCTTGCAATGGCAATCTTTATTATAATTCTATTTTTGTTGTTATGCTATCTTGTAGGAGTTGAAGAGGACAATCATGAAACTTAATGTTATTTCTGATCTCCACTTAGGAGTCTCTAAAGAGTATGATAATAAACTATTAGAGGAAATCTGTGGCGATTCAAGGCATGTTGATGCATTGGTCATATGTGGAGACCTTGCAGTTGGTGAAGCAATTGTAGAGCCACTGAAGATCCTTAATCAGATCTATAGACATATCTTCTATGTTAATGGTAACCATGAGAGTTATGACGGATCAATTAAGAAGAGTAATATCATTGCCAAAGCTCTTCAAAAAGAGTTGTCCAACTTCTATTTCTTGAAGAATGATTATGTCAAAATAGAAGGAATCACTTTCTACGGTGGGACAATGTGGTTCTCTGAAAGAGAAGCAAATAAAGGAGAACATAAATATGTCGCCCAATTAAAGTCCTATCTAAATGATTTTAAAGCTATTCAGAATTTTGAGTCAGGCGGAACTTACGGCTATGACTTTTGGAATGATGATTTCCTTATGCATCTTCAATGGCCAAGCTGGGGCTTCACTACTCCAGACGTAGTGATCAGCCATCATATTCCTCATTCTTTTGGAATTCCGATCAATCATATTGGTAATCCATTAAACAGATTCTTTTATTGTTCTGAAGCACAACAACTACTTGACTCTGAAATTATTAAGCCTAAGTTATGGTGTTATGGTCATACTCATTCTAAACACGACTTCACTACATCACAAGGCACCAGATTTGTATGCAATCCAGTAGGATATCTTTCAGAATCAACTCTTAAATATGAACTTAAAATCGTGGAATTATAAAATGGATTTGCAACCAGTCTGTTTAGTTGAAAAGCTAAAAAATATGAAGGTTAAATAACTGATCTAAAAAGAAGCTCATCTTATTGACCCCCTAAAGATGTTAAAGGAGTAAATCATTCCTATCTTTTTATATAGATGTCCTCAATGTAAGATTGAGGAAGAGCGTTTAATCGCAGCAAAATACAGAGATCAACAAACCTGTAATTTCTGTGACTCTCCATTAGAGAGACTAATAGCTCAGACTTCATTTAAATTAAATGGTAGTGGCTGGGCTAAAGATGGATATCAAAAGGAAAAATAAAAATGGAATACGAAGTATATGAAGTTAGAGTTTCTTCTAGCGGTTCCAAATATTGGTACCAAGACGGTCAGCTTCATCGCCTTGATGGCCCTGCAATTGAATACTCTAATGGTGACAAGTCTTGGTGGTTCGACGGCAAACGTCATCGTCTTGATGGGCCAGCAGTTGAACATTCAGACGGTTATAAGGCATGGTGGTTCAACGGCAAACGTCATCGCCTTGATGGACCAGCAGTTGAACATTCAGACGGTTATAAGGCATGGTACCAAAACGGTCAGCGTCATCGAATTGATGGACCAGCTATTGAGTTTGCCGATGGTTACAAAAAATGGCTCCAAAATGATAAACTGCATCGTCTTGATGGGCCAGCCATTGAAGATATTAATGGTACCAAATACTGGTATATCAATGGTACAAAACTAACCGAAGAAGAATTCATTAAACATACCTCGATAGTACCTTGTGATAGTACCATTATCGAAGTAAACGGCAAGAAGTACCGACTAATAGAAAAAAACTTATAAAAGATTTACAAGAAGCTTTAAAATGACTGCTAACCTAAATTCTTGGATTCAAACCTACAACTCACATAAATTCTATCCTCTCGATCCAGATAATGAAGAGAATGAAATAGACATAGAAGATATTGCTCATTCATTAAGTATGCAATGCAGATTCAACGGTCATACCATAGTCCATTATGGTGTTGCCCAGCATTCTTGTGAAGTATGTGATTTGATCTGGAAAGAAACCCAATCTAAAGAGTTGGCCCTGTGGGGGCTCTTGCATGATGCCGCTGAAGCGTATCTATCTGATATTCCAAAACCAATTAAGAAATATCTTATAGGTTTTCAAGAAGCCGAAGATAAACTTCTTAAGAAAATCATTGAGAAATTTGGTCTAACTTGGCCTCAACCAGATATTGTTTATAAATATGATCTTATCATGTTACTGACAGAACAAGAGTGGCTAATGGGTTATCCACCGGATGAATGGAAAATAGAAACAGATAATAAATTAGAAGCACTTCCAGTATTTCCGAACCTGATATTGACCCAGCAAGATTCAAAGTTTAAATTCCTTTGGCGTTTTGAAATGTTAACTGGAACCAATATTGAAAAACTCAATGAAAAACATAAACAAGAAACTCTTGAAACATTATTAAAATCTGAATAGAAAAACAATAAAAGAAAATAATATGAATGTCAATACATTCAATCTAAATTTACTATCTAATTTATTGATACTGTTTATAAAACCATAACTGAAGCAAAAGATAACATTTATCAAACAGGTTATCGTAGATATATAGACAGAAATACAATTCTTGAAACCGTAAATCAGGTAATCATTAAAGCAAAGTATTGTACATTAGATAATTTTAGACAATTATCAGAAGAAAAGAAGTAAAAATGGATAAAGAATTACTAAAACAACTTAAAGAACTTCTTGAAAAAATTATTATCGAATTAGATAAAGAAACTTCATCGGTATCAACTCCTATATCAAAAGAAGAGATTGAAAAAGCAATTGACAGATGGAAAAAGATCCGAGAAGAGATAGAAAAAAGTAGGACAAAAGACAAGTATCCCTATGTATGGCCATCACCCTATCCTGTCCCACCATACCAATATATGCCATATATATCTAAGCCATATCTACCGATTCCAGATTACTCGTCTACACCTATTGAATATGGCTGTTTACCAACCTATTATACAACTTAGAATAAAAATAAAGGGCGGCGGAACGCCGCCTTGCCCTTCGGGCCTCGGCCTGAAAACAGAAAAAACAAAGAAAGGAAATAATATGAGTACTACAAATAGCTGGACGGGCATTGGAAACATTGGGGCGGATCTTAAGCTACGCTCAACTACCTCTGGAAAGTCTGTAACTTCATTTAACCTTGCCTGTGATCGTCGCCGCAAAGATGCTGAGGGCAATACTGTAAAAGATGTTGACTGGGTTCCTATTGTTGTTTGGGGTAAGCAGGCAGAAGCATGTCATTCCCGTCTAAAGAAGGGAAGCCGAGTGGCCGTTATAGGTCGTCTACAGATGAGAACTTATACAGTAAATGAAGTTACCCATAAGACTGCTGAAGTCGTAGCAGACGAAATTAAGTTCCTATAATGGCTGAAGAGGTCCAGTTTGAAAAACGGGGCTTCTGGGATATATTTATAGAGAGGTACACAAGCAGAAAGCTACTCATTTTGGCAGTAGCTTCCTTAATTCTTGGTATTGGCTTGGCAGGTTGGCTCCCATTGACAGAAGAAGTTTTTAAACTCTTAGAATGGTGGCGAGGAATCGCTTACGTTTATATGGGAGTCCAAGCTGGAGTCGATGCCATAGCTACATTTAGAGGATCAAAAGGCTATACTTATGTTCCACAAACCACTGGAGTCATTACACGAACAGATAGCCCAGTGCCGGATAAAGAAGAGTTGCTCTCTCCATAACTGCAATCAAACAGTTCCAGGAGTTTGGATTGGGACTCCAGTTCAAGAATCAGTTATGATGGTAGGTGAGGGGCCGGGTGGCACTGAAAATGAAACTGGTGTTCCCTTTACAGGTAAAGCCGGTGATAAATTAGAAAAAATTCTGTTTAAAATTGGTTGGTGCGAAGGAATCTATTTGACTAATGTTGTTAAATGTCGCCCACCAAATAATCGAGTCCCCACCATTGAAGAGCAAAACGTCTGTGAAGAATGGTTGATAAAAGAAATCAACATTCTCAAACCACAAGGAATTATCTGCTTAGGCAGAACTGCCTCTGAGTTCTTCCTACGAAAAACGAACCAAGCTTGCGCTGGTACACTCCGAGGAAAAATCTTTAAATGGAATACTAATGTAATTTATTGCACTTGGCATCCTGCAGCCCTGCTTTATTCAGAATCTTCATTTAAAGAAGCTGAATTACAATATGATTTGGCAACCTTTAAAACAATAATTTCAACCTTCGTATGAATAAAATCATATTAGAAAAGGCTATCGAAGTAAGAGCAATCCTTGAAAAAGAACATAAAAATAATAAAGTCTGGAGGGAAAATCTATGTGGGGCTTGTGCAGTTGGCTCCCTACTTCTTAAAAAAGAATTGAAAGAACAAGGAATTAATTCTTTATTTGTTTTAGGAGAGCATCCAGATTGTCTTGGTTCTCATTGTTGGATTGAGGTTGCAAATTCAATTGTAGATATAACTGCTTCTCAGCTAAATATTCCACTTAAAATATATATAGGTCCTAAGACTAAAGAATACAAAACTAAATTCTGGGAAGATAGAGCAAAAGAAGTTGTTGAGAGCTGGGGCGGAGAGCAAGCCCCATCAAGCTATCCTCATTTATTTCCTGTAGGTTCTTAACTCTGAAGATAAAGCCAAACATTCCCAAGCTAAAAACTGTTGGGTAAGAGTATCTTTGATACAGGAATTAGTTAGACCAATATTCTTTTGAAAAGAAATAAGAGCTTGTTGAGACAGTAAACCCCAAACACCATCAACACCATCTTTATTCATTCCAGAGTTTCCAAGATTGTATCCCAAACTCTTAAAGCAAAGTTGCCAAGCAGCATTGGTTCTTGGCAGTAAATTAGTCAAATCTTTTTCTCGAATATTCTCTATTAATTTCATTAATACATCCCCTGGGCAAGCTGGCTTACCAAAATGATAATGACCAAACAGATCCATTTGAGATAAATGTAATAACTCAGATAACCAACCCCATATTTTAATAGCAGAATTCAGCTGTGCCAAGGTTGGTTCTTGTGAGCCAATATGATTGCCTCCAGAAAAATCACCTTGAAAACAAATACCGAGATAATTTTTATTAGCCTTCCATTCTTGAAAAGGTCGGACAATTCCTCCTTGGCTCCAAGTAATATCTTCAAAATTATTACATAAAAAAATCTCACCATTCTTATCAACATAAACAGCATAACAAATATGTGGACAACCTGTTGCACTAAGATGATTATTATCACTAATATGATATTTGTTTATCTGCTGAAATGTTTGATCCCCTAAGGTTTGATGAAAAACAACACCTTTTATATCTGTAAGGTTTCGTTGCTTCCATCTTTTAGTCTTATGGTATGGTAAGATATCTCGAACGTCTGTAATGTTCATAATTTCAATTCCTTGGAGATAGAAATAAGAGCTATGTTAGCTGAATATCAAGTTTTATATCTAGAAGCAATCCTTCAGAGAAAAATGTCGAATTCATTGAGTTAAAGAAACTATATAATGATTTACTCAATAAAAACAACTCTCTTAAAGAGGAGTTGAAACAACTCAAAGAAGTTTCAGCTAAGCAAGTAGAAATTAAAGAGAAACCAAAAAAGAAAAGTAAACTAAAGAATGCCAAACCTTCTAATAACAATTAGTTCAATTATTGGTCTGCTGTATACTGCCAATTTAATAAATAGATTTTCTTTAGGTATATACCATTGGTTAAAGTTCAAATCATTCCCAATGTCTGAAGTGGAGATTGAACTACAACATGAAAAAGAAAATCATCGTAGATTAGAAAAAGAGTATAAAACTCTTAAAGAAGAGAATGATAAATTAACACTTCGCATAATTAATTTGATACCCAAAGAATAACCAAATATAAGAAAGGAAAAATAAATGCCCGAATATCGTGTAACTGGGACCTACTCTTGGACCGTATTTCAGTCTACTGACTTTAATAAAACTGTAACTGCTAATAATGATGATGAAGCCTATGATCTCATCTCTGATTGGGCAAGTAACGAAGTTGATAAAGTTGACGGAGATTTTGAGGATCTAGATGTTGACGAGATTGTCTGTCTGACTCCTCCTGCCCCGGCTACCGCTCGTGAGCGCCTTGTGATTACTCGTCCAGATGGTACTTCATACACTTGCTATGGTATTTATGCTGACGTAGTTGCGGTAACTGCTCCTGAGGTCAGTGGTGTGCAGGCTACTCGGGAGACTGCGCCTATTGCGCTACCCGATGGCCGTACTTATCATCCTTATGGTGCTGTAGAGCGTGCATAAAGATATCATCTCTATTGATTTAGAAGATGATTCCACTTTAAAACATGCAAAGAACATAAAGTCTATTGTCGATCTTCAAACAACAGTAGACTTACTGAAAGATTGGGAACCCGCCTTAGCTGGTGGGTTCCCAATGTCTTTATTATTCGCTCCTCGTCGGACAGAAAATAAAAACAAAATACAAAGAGGCTTCTATCATGACTTTGATTTTTATTTTAAAAGTTCAAATGATTTAGAAGCAGCAGCTGAGAAACTCTTATCAAACAATGGTATTGTGGTTTTTGATTCACCAAATGCTAAAACCATTAAATTAAATAATAAAGAGCATCAGCTAATTAAAATTTATATGGAGCAACCAGTTAACATAATAGTTCATTATGACTTTGTAAACTGTGCAGTTGCTTACACTCCACATAATAAACACATATATTTCCACAAAGATACCCTAAGATGGCACCTGGAAAAGAAACTACAAATTTTAAATCCATGGATGCTTACCCAACTTAATAGTACTAAAGAAGATATTACTAATAATATAGTCATTCAGCTATTAAGATTCGCCAAGTATTGTACGCGATGGAATTATATTCTCTCTAAAGACTCTTTATTTTTATTATTAGAAATTTATCATAAATATCCAGATATAAAAATTAGAGATCAAATCTATATTCCCATCGCAGTATCAACAGACTCCGAGAATCCAAGACCAACAAGTAGTTGGACTACATATCTATCAATTGGTTCTCCTAATCAAAATATTTGGGAGGCTATGGCTCATTGTATTTTTAATGCCGATGGTTGGAGTGATACTTATGACAATATTGGAATCATCAAAACTCAAAAACAAATTCAAGAAACAGAGGTAAATTTTTAATGACAAATCTTCCCAAATTTCTTTATCAGGTTTACAATAACACAACTCCAATTCCTGCAATTCTTAAATCAAGAGAAGATGCTCGTAACTTGAAGAGAGCTCTCGAAGCTGATGTAGAAGATTCTTCTTATCGTATTCTCAGAGTTACGGTTGATCGTTCTTCTTCTGTTCATGTTCGATGAATCCAGAAACTTGGTTATGGGATCCTAAAGAAGATCATTGGGGCGCTTGCTTTGGGGAATATGTAATTATTGCTACAAAAGTTAAAGATTTTAAACTCTGGAAAGTTGAATTTGATTACATTCCAACAGATAAAAAATATTGGTGTATGTACCCTGCCCTAACTTCTAATCCTCATTTAGATCTTAACTTTAGTTATTTAAATAAATAAAAACATGGTAAGAAGAATTAATAGAAGAACAAAGGGAAATAAATGGCAATTAATATCTTAACTCAGAAAGCATCCTCTCAAGACTGTAGCCAACAATTTATTGGAGTAGCTACAAATCACCATAGATATGTAACAACTTATAGAAACAATAGGAATGTATTAACTTATTTTCGTAGTTTCGATAGTTATCGTGCTTATGCGCCTTATCCCAGTTTTGAATCTTCTAAAGTTATACTTGTAAAAAACTTTTTTCCAAATCCGCAAGCCGTATCTATTGCCCTAAGGGATCTGCCAGTATATTCACCAGTTCTTTGTCAGCCAACGGAAGAACTGACTTCTTGGCCCAAAGAATTATTAGACAAATTAACCCTTGTAGATATGGGTGTCCTGGAAAAATTCAATTATGATATTTCTGTAGGGACCCCTTACAACAAAGAACGTTTAACTTGTGACTTGTATAATGTATCAAGCTGTGCAGTTGATGCAGTCGCGTCACTCTCTTTATTTAATTCTTCTTTTAAAGATAGATTTTTGGCAGCTGCACCAAACAACTTAGAAGTTATTCATCTAAATAATCCATTTAAAGGTGGTAGCGGGGCTGGTCTTTGCGGAGCAGATGATAAATTCAAAACAGTTAGTAAAGAATTTGTTACAAATAATATTTGTATCTTTGCTTACAAAGCTAAATTTGATGTGGTTATTGATTGGCGCGAAGAAGATCCAATTGCTGAAGAAAAGGAAGTTATTTGTCTTGGAATGTTCATTGAAAAAGATATTTTCTACAAATATCGTCGCATTATAGACTTCTTAACAGCGTTTAAATCTTATCTATTAAATAGATCAGCTTTATATTTGAACTATACGGAATATCTAGAGAAATTACAGAAAGACTTTGGAAGAATCGGAGCCTATTGGCCAGTTCTAATGGAAATCTGTCAAGCCAGCCCTAATAAAAATAATGTTGAAGACTTCGTTCAAGACTTACAAAGGCCTACTGAATATAAATATTTAGGCTTACTAGAGTTAACTTCTGTAATGAGAGCAAGCGCAAGGGCTTCACTACCTACATTTGCAGATTATATGGCTTTTAAAAAACATATTCTTAAAAAACAAGATGAAGCAAATACTCTTAGACAACGAACAATCTCAATAACCAAAAGCATTAATGATAGTAATAACGGTATTACTTATTATCTACAGCGAATTGAACAATATAAGAGTGAGATAGAGTCTTATACAAAACAAGCAGCAGCTTGTGTAGCTCAAGCAACTGATATTGAGACAGTTATTCCCGAAATGTTTATCGAGTTGGCTTCTAAAAAAGAGCTCATGGAAATTACATTAAATTCTAATGATAACAATTTCAATGAATCTATTAAGCAAATTATTACTGCTCTTGAAGAACAGTATCATATTAGAATAACAACATTAGAATTAAAAGATGGCGAGAAGACTTATACAATTCAGCCAGGTACAGTCATTCCAGAAATAGATACTTATTCTATTGAACGGATTGAGCTTATTACATTAAGACCAAATCTTATTTACGTAGATAAAAATGGTAACAAACAAAGAGATATTCGTGTAGGTGGTCCATATAGAATTGAGGCGGTTCGACATAACGGAATGTCTATTGCTCTCTTGAATCTATCAAGTATTTGCGGTATTCAAGATATGAATGCTAAAGTTCACCCACATACTGGTGCCACTAGAATTAATAAACAGAATATACTTTCTTCTATTAAAAATAATTTAGTTGATTTTTCTGCTAGATGTTGCTTAGGCAATGCTGAAATTCCCTTGTATGAAGCAATGAAGAATGGAAATATTAAAATTACTATAGTTAATATTCTGAACTATCTTCAGAATGCTAATTCCAGTGACACTTGGGGCTCTCAATACACTTGGTTTCCAAAACCGAAAGAAGTCAACTTCGATCCGGATTGGGAGAATCTTAAAGTATTTGAACCATCAGTTAAACTGACTACTGAAGCAGATATAGATGAACTTATTGCACAAGCCATAGATACTCTTGAGAACCCATAAGAAAAGGATGGCGGGGCAAAGCCCCGCCGTCTCCTCGAAAAGGAAGGTCTAATGAATAATATTGATAGTCTAAAATTAGTAGGAGTAGCAGGAAAGACTCCAGTAATTCTAGCAAGTACAGGTGTTATTGCAGAGATCAAAGAAATTGTAAGAGTCGCACCTCATGAAGCTCAGTGGTTCTATACCGTTGAACGAGTAGAGGCCAATAGTTATTGGGGCTACATTTTAAAGAAGCTCTTTATTCCTGAACAATTCGTAGGATCAGCCAGTGTAGAAACACAAGGCTATCAGCAAATTGCTTTCTATAAAGAACTAAAAGAAATTTATAATAATGACTTAACAAAAGTGAATGAAGTCCTTCAGTCTATGTCATGCTGGTGTCACAGCCATGGAAACTTGGACTCACCAAGGCCCTCCAGCACAGATCGTCAACAATTCAAAGAACTGAAAGAAGCCTTCACCGCTAATAAATCTCCTATTATTATGCTTATTTTTACTAAAGAACATAATTACTTTTCTTGTTTATATGATCCTGAAAGAGATCTCACTTTTGAAGGAATCAAAATTCAAGAATAT
>Ga0210051_1006459_pt1 | contig 11059 bp, 11 predicted proteins | sample CryGey092014_all_FD_185464 | JGI IMG/M metagenome (GOLD analysis project Ga0210051, IMG submission 185464) | Groundwater microbial communities from aquifer - Crystal Geyser CG23_combo_of_CG06-09_8/20/14_all (SPAdes) (version 2) | ecosystem: Environmental > Aquatic > Deep subsurface > Groundwater...
TATCATAATATTCCTTTGATATTTCCATCGTTATGAATTTTCGTTTCAATCTCTTGGCAAGTGCCGCAGTTGTTCCTGTGCCTCCAAAAGGATCTAAAACCAAATCATCTTCTTTAGAACTTGTTTTAATAATTAATTCTAATAAATCTTCAGGCATTTGACAGGGATGTTTCCCTATACGTTCTTTAAAAGTGCCGCAAACCCTTGAAAATTGCCAAACATCATCAGGAATCTTTCCAATGGGATTTGCCCGTTTATCTTTGTAGATAAGTTGTCTCGCAGAAGGAATCCTTATATCTTTATCATTGAATATAAATCTTTCTTTGTCTTTAGTAAAATATAAAATGTGTGTATGTGCACGATTAAACTTTTTCCTCTGATTTTGCCCAAAAGTATAATACCATATAATCCAATTTCTAAAATAAAAACCTGTTCTTTTTAAAATTACATTTATCTCTGCTGCGAACTCATCACCAATTGCAATGTATATTGTCCCATTGTTTTTAAGTAATCTATAAGTTTCTTTTATCCATTTCTCTGACCAGTTATAGTAGTCCTCATACGGCATGTTATCATTATAGACATCGTATTTTATTCCTATATTGAAAGGTGGATCTGCAAATACTAAATCTATAGATTTATCTGGGAATGTCCTCATGATTTCTATACAGTCACCCAAATATACCTTATTTACTTTCATTTTGGAAAATAAGTCTTCGGAATTACATCTGGATTTCTATATAAAAAAAGATGGAATAATTTTAAATTACTCACTACTGAAAGCATATTTGATTCACTGGTATCATATTCATTCAGAATACTTTTTTTGTATTCTTTATCAACAATATTCTTTGGCGGTATTTTTTCAAATTTATGAAAAGCCTTTTCAATACCTTTAACGAATTTATGATTACCTTTGCCTTGATGTATAATAAAATAGTCATTTTTAATCAATATATCTGGGAATTTTTCAAGGTTATCAAGTTTTGTAACATCAAAAGGATTTCCAAAATTATATTTTTTACTCACTTTCTTTACTAAATCGTTGTGAAAGATAAAATTATTCCTTTTTTTGCAAATCTTAAATATTTCAGTTATTACTTTCTGCTTTTTATTTTTCATTTTAGCCGTTTTCTTATCCCATATATATCTAAAATTCCTTGCATGTTAACAACTCCTCGTTGCAGTGGATAGTATTGACTGCCTCGGCATTATTTGGATTTATCATAATTGCCTTCTCAAAGGCCTCTATCGCCTCTTCATATCTTTTAAGTTTGGCAAGATCCAAACCTTCGTTATACCATTTCTTTTCATTTTCATTCATAGGTCAACTCCTTTCTCTACCTTAATAAAGTCCGAAAGTCCAATGGAATTTTTATCCATCTGATATTGTGGGGAGACTCCAATAGGGGTGTCCCCATAGGTTATGGTAACATAATAATATAATTCAGATGACTTTGGCATGCTTCTTTTCCTCAGTTTTTTCTTCTGCTTGCTTAAATATTGTTTGAAACTTTATACTAATTTTTAAGTATTTTCCATCCATAATTTTATTATACAATATAATATCTTCTTTGTCAAGAGACAAGATTAATATTGTAGGGAGACTCCAATAGGGGTGTCCCCACAGGTTATACGGTTACCGAACACCGGAGATAAAAGAATGAATGGCGGATAAGGAGATTACTTCGTCGCTTTGCTCCTCGTAATTACCCGGAGAGCGTCATTGCGAACGCCTTGCTATGCTCTCATACTTCTGAGGGTGGCAATCCCCTTACTGCGATGAATAAAAAATGAATTATTATGTTTATATATTAACAAACAAAACAAGAAGAATTCTTTATACTGGAGTGACTAATAATCTTATAAAAAGAGTTTATCAGCGCAAAGAGAAATATGTTAATGGATACACAAAGCGGAGTAATTCAGCGAAAATGATCTCAAAAAAGTGACTGAGATACTGTCCGAGAACTATGAAAAGAGCAAATATCTTGTGCAGCTTACTATGGGGAGACTCCAATAGAGGTCTCCTCATAGGTTCAAGGTATAATGGCCTCTTGATATGAGAGACGAAAAAGTGGTAGAATGTGTTAAAGCAAGGAGGCAGAGATGGCAGAGTATAAGAGACAGATGCGAGAGTGAGTTCAAAGTGAGAGCAGTTTTGGAAACCAGTATAGATATTAAACAATAGCAGAGGTCTACAGAGGAACCTTTAATAAACAAATCGCTAACATTCAGGGACACCCATATAGGAGTCTCCCTACAATATTAATCTTCTCTCTTGACAAAGAGGGCAATTATAAGGACAAGGATATTGCCACGAGTAGAGAGACATAATTGTGAGATAGAAAGAAATTAATTATATGGGATATGGGATAATTATTCATCTGAGTTATAATATTACAAATTTACATGTCATTGTGAGAAGTAAAACAATGATGCAAATTCCTTATTTCTGAGGAATAAATACATAGTTGACAAAATAAAAATAAGTGCTAATATAAAATCAGTCAAAAAACAGAATGAAGAGTTTTTTATTATGTGGAGCATTGAGAATATTTTAACAGACAATTGAAGTAAAAATGAAGACATAAATTGATTTGACAGTATTCTGTTAAAATAGAAAGATCGTTCTCAAAATTTCAAAAAAAAGGAATACTGATAGAAATGAAGAAACAAGGAATATGGCTTTTTATACTGATATGTGCTCTCTTTCAGTGTAGAAGCGAGAAAGAAATAAACAATAAAAGTGGAGGTGAATTGACTATGGTAATATATAGTTCAGCTTTTAAGGAAAATGAAATGATTCCCCCAAAATACACATGTGACGGTGAGAACATTTCTCCACCTCTTTCTTGGAGCGGGGCTTCTCAAAACACGAAAAGTTTTGCACTGGTAGTTGATGACCCTGATGCACCAATGGGCATTTGGGTGCATTGGGTGGTCTATAACATTCCGGCATCTGTAACATCATTTGATGAAAATATTCCACCTATTGAAAATCTGGAAAATGGCGCATTACAGGGAATGAATGATTTCCACAAAAAAGGTTATGGTGGTCCCTGTCCGCCCAGCGGTATTCATCGTTATTTTTTTAAGATTTACGCTCTTGATAAAATAATATCACTCTCTTCGGGAGCAACCAAAACACAACTTGAAAAAGCAATGGACGGACACATCATTGCCAAAGGCGAATTGATTGGAAAATATTCACGTTCCAGATAGTATCAGAAAATAAACATTGAAAGAAAATTTGACATTTGAAATATTACCAAATGTATACATTAACTAATTGGTGGAATTTTACCAAAATGTTTTATTAGTATTTAATAAAAATCTCAAATATTGTAGGAAAGGTTATCCCAGAGGTCATCATCTACTCCATCATCTACTTTGTTTTTCGCTTTTAATTTTTTTATGTATTCGGGGTCTGCTGCAAGTTTATCATTGTATTCTTTCTCTCTTTGTTTTTTTAAGAAATTATTTGCAACATTCGGGAAGAGTTCTATTAGAAGTTCCTCTTTTTCATTCATTGCCAATTTTACTCCTCCGAATTCTTCAAGAGTGGGATTCTCCTGCTTTTGATATTTTGATACATCATACGGTGTCTCATTTGAAATACCTGATATTTTCTGTCTGAAATCAGAATCTATTTTATATGGAGTATGTCCGTAGGAGCCCTTTACGAGATTCACAAACTGTGCGGATTTTGATGTGTACCAATGTTTTCCGTTCTTCTCATCAATAATGCAATTGACTGCCTGCACTCCCACTATCTGACTTGTCGGAGTCACAAGGGGCGGAAGTCCAGAATCAAGGCGCACCTGAGGAACTGCTCTCAAAACCCTCTCCATTTGATCAAACATATTTGCTTGTTCAAGCTGCGTCTTCATATTAGTATACATTCCTCCGGGTATTTGAGCGGTTTTCACTATTTCATCAGGAGCAGGAAAATTGAAATACTTTTCTATTTTGTGCGTCTCCTCCAAAAGTTTGCCCACTTTATCATCAAGTGCATACTCTATACATTTGTCAAACATTTTCTCAACATCATCTGGAAGTTTATCTTTTGTAATGTCAAAATTGCGAGGATGAACATATGATTTATTAAATGGCTGAAGCTCTTTGCAAATATTATAAAGTTCATTGTTTATTTTGACAACAGCATCAAGATTTACCCCTGTATCCATATTCAATTTGTTTGCAAATAATTGAATGAGTTCAAATGCCGGCGCTGCAGGACCTCCTGCAAAGTTCATTATAACAGTATCAATAATGTCCGCCCCATTTACCATTGCCATAAGAACAGAGGCGAGTCCGTATCCGGGTGTACAATGTGTATGTAAATCTATAGGAATCTTTAATCTTTTCTTTAGACCTTTGATGAGGTTTCTTGAACTCTCAGGATCAATAAGCCCTGCCATGTCCTTTATGGTTATCATATCAACACCGAAACTTTCAAGTTCTTTGGATTTGTTTATAAAATACTCTGTTGTAAAAATCTTTGGAGGAAGTTTTTTTGAAGAGAATAATGATTTCCATTTTTCAGTGTTGGTAAAGTTCGGGTCAGTTGTATAGCATACTGCTCCGTCAACCATTCCACCTGCTTCTTTAACAAACTTTATAGTGGCTTTGTAATTATCAGTGTCATCTAATGCATCAAAGACCCTCATTATATCTATTCCTGATTTTATGGCATTTTTACAGAATCCCTCTATAACAGTATCCGGATAAGGATTGTATCCGAAAAGATTTCTTCCTCTTGAAAGAGCAGTCAGTTTTGAAGAGGTGCCTATTATGGATTTTATTATCTCCAAACGATTCCAGGGATTTTCATTAAGAAATCGCATTATTGAATCAGGAACAGCTCCGCCCCACACTTCCATAGCATAAAAATGAGCGTCCTTAAAAAAAGGAATAACCTTGTCAACTTGCTTTTGATTCATTCTCGTGGCGAACTGTGATTGTTGTCCGTCCCTGAGAGTTAAATCCCTTATCAATATTTTCTTAGACATCAAACCTCCTGAATATGTTTACTAAATAATAATAATAAAAGCCCAACTGTCAAGACATAATAAAAAATTTAATTGCTCAATTGTCTCTATTTCTTTTGAATATTGGCAGACAAAACTATTCACAAACATTGTCATAAGTTTTTAAGCAGCATAGTTTTCTCTTGACACTTAAATACTTTTTTATATTATAGAAACATGAACATTCAAAATATACTTAAAAGAAATCTTACAATAAAGACCGTATCATTGATTTTATCTCTGATGCTATGGTTTTATGCAGCCACAGATCAGACAGTTGATATTCGTTTAAGGACTGAATGTAATTTTAAGAATATAAAGGACTCTCTTGCAATTTCAAATATAAATACTACAAAAGTAGATATTCTTTTTAAGGGGAAATCAAGAGATTTTCTCATTATGAATCTTCTGAGAAGGAAACCATCAATAAGCATCAATCTCTCTACTTATGAAAAAGGTTTTCATAAATATCCGATATTAAAAGAGAGTATCAAAATAAAATCATTTAAAAATATTTCTGTTGTAAATGTTTTATATCCGAATGATATAGAATTTGAAATAGATTCTTTAAGAGAAAAGGATATTCTCGTTTCTCCAATGATTACGGGTAGTCCCTATAAAGGTTATGTCATTTCAGGAGAGGTCTCTGTCTCCCCTCAGAGAGTGAAATTCTATGGAGCAAAAAAAATACTTGATTCCCTGAATTCTATAGAGACAGAGGAAATCAGTATTAAAAATAAAAAGAACAAAATAGAAAAAAAATCAAAACTCAATATTGATGAATTTCTCATTAAGTCAAATATAAACAATGTAATTGTAACAATACCAATAGATATTGCAAAAACAAAAGAATTCAAATCTGTTCCTGTAATTTTTCTAAACAAACAAAAAAACATAAAAATAAAACCCGATTCGGTTACTGTTGACATAGAAATCTCCGGACCAGAATCAATAATTTCAGAGATGCTTGCAGGAGAGATTTCTCCTATGATTGATATTTCCTACATTACAAAGAAAGGATTACATTCTGTTGAAATAATAATTCCAAAACAAAAATATATTGATATTATTTCAATCAATCCGAAGAGCATAAAGGTAGAGGCAAAATGACATTGATTTTGGGAATAGAGACATCCTGCGATGAAACATCAGCATCAGTTGTTGAGAACGGAATAAATGTTTTTTCAAATATCGTGAAAACACAAATGTCGCATAAATTTTTCGGCGGAGTAGTGCCTGATTTATCCTCAAGAGAGCATGTGGAATATATTTATTCTGTTATTGAAGAGTCATTACATTTAGCAGGAATCAAAATTTCAAAGATAGATGCTGTTTCAGCCGTTAATGGTCCGGGACTTGTAGGTTCTCTGATGATAGGTCTTACTGCTGCAAAGGGAATTGCAATAAGAAACAAAAAGCCGTTCATTGCAACAGACCATGTCAAGGGTCACATATATGGAAATGTTCTGACTCATGGTGAACTTATCTTTCCTTCTCTTGCTCTTGTTGTGTCAGGCGGGCACACATCAATGTTTATAGTTGAAGAGGACTTTACAACCAAGGAGATAGGGAAAACCCTTGATGATGCTGCCGGAGAGGCATTTGACAAATGTGCAAAGATGCTTAATCTCGGCTATCCGGGAGGTCCTGCCCTTGAAAATATTTCACAAAAAGGTAATCCAAATTTCAAAAAATTTCCAGTCGCAAAAATCAATTCACTTGATTTTTCATTTAGTGGTCTTAAAACATCTGTAATGTATTATATAAGAGAGTCAGGCTGGGATTTTGTAAAAGAAAATCTTTCTGACATTGCCGCCTCAATAGAAAATGCAATAGTAAAACAGTTGATAGAAACATCAAAGAGGGCTTATGAAATATATAGAACAAAGAGTGTTATGCTTGCAGGCGGAGTTTCAGCAAACAAACTGCTAAGATTTAGATTTAATGAGGTCTTTGAAAAAAGAAGAACAAAAATATTTATTCCAGAAATGCACTATTGCACAGATAATGCAGCCCTTACTGCGGGAATAGCATATATGGATTATATAAAAGATAGATTCACTCCAATTGATGTGGGTGTCTATTCAAGGAGTTAAAATGGAAAAGAATATTGTTTCACACTATCTTAAAAAACTTGTTTCAGATATGGAGAAGAGAATCCCTTTTGAGAATGAAATATATAAAGAGGCATTTCTGAATACGGAAAGGCATAAATTCATAAAAGAAATATATGGATATAATGAGCATCTTCTTGATTTCAAGATTATAGACAATATGTCAAAAGATATTAACGAATACCTGAAACAAATATATTCTGATGCAGCCATTCTTTACTATAAAGATTCTGACGGAGTACTATCATCTGTCTCAACACCCTCCGTTATTTCAGCTATGGTGCACCTTTCCAAAATGAAGAGAGGAGACAGGGTCCTTGAAATAGGAGCCGGCTCAGGATATTCAACTGCGATATTCTCAAATATTGTAGGACATAATGGATTTATATTCGCTACGGAGATATCAAAAGACATTTTTAAAATAACAAAAAAGAATCTTGAACAGATAAAAGAAAAAAATATACATATAGAAAACTCAGATGGAGGATTCGGTATTAAGGATTTTGCACCTTATGATATAATAATTGTTTCTTGCACAACTGCTGATATTACAAATGCTTGGATGAATCAGCTAAAAATGGGAGGCATCCTCGTTGCACCTCTTGTAACAAGGGGCTACCAAGTGATAGTTGCTCTTGAAAAGATGGACTCTGACATGATGAGCGGGAAGGTGTATTGGCCTGTAAGGTTTTTCCCTCTTTCCGGAAAATTTTCAATAATTTCCCACTATTCCTTTTCTTCTCGTGAACTTAAAAGTATAAAAAAGATAATTGAATTTTCATCAAATGTAGATGAGGAATTTTCAGAAGAGATCAGATCTCTACCATCAGATATATTAAAATCATTTTTGTTCTTTTTATCAATCAAAAACAATAATGCAATATGTTATTACCCGCGTGAAGACATAGACGAAGGAATGGGATACGGAATATTTCTTCGTACAGGTAAAATGTCAGGATTCTCTCTTCTTTTCGGAAACAAATCCGTTTACTGGGGAAATCAGGAATCTCATAATATGCTGAAATCAGAATTCAATATTTATAAATCCATAGGGATGCCGAATCTTTATTCAAGTAATATAAAAGTTTTCAGCCACAGGGATGATTATCCTTTGGGGGATAAAGAGTTTCTTGTTAAGAGAAAAGATTCCCTGACTTTATTTTCCTTTGACTGATCTGCTTAAAGATTTTCTTTTTCCGACCGGCTCAAGTCGCTTTATTTCCCTTAATTCATTCATACATTGTTTTACTGACATAAATGATCCTGTGAATCCGAGAATAATTCCAAAAAGGACCAGAAAAAATATTAAAGAAGAATTAAGAAAAATTACATTAGGTATTTTTGTTGCGATGAATGAGAAAAGAGAATAAAGGATTACTGTTGATATTATAGCACCGAGGAATCCGTGAACAATTCCCTCTATTATGTAAGGAAACTCAATGTATGTCTCTGTTGCTCCGACAAGATCCATTATATCAATTTGCTCGCTTCTTGCATAAACTGTAAGCCGAATTGTGTTGAATACGACAAATACAGATGATAGTGTGATTATTATTCCCAAAATTATATCTATAAGGAAAAGAATTTTTATGAGACGGTCAAGGTCATCAATCCACTCTGAGCCATAATCAACATCTTCAACACCCTCAAAGAGTTTCAACTTCTCTGAAATCTCTTTAAGATAATCTGGTGTTTTGTAAGCCATTGATACAGTCACCTTGATTGAAGCAGGAAGAGGATTTGATTCAAAAGCAGAGAGCAGAGGAGAATTCTCACTCATCTCTTTCTTAAAATTTTCAAGAGATTGTTCCTTTGAAACGAACTCTGTCTGCTGAACTCCGAGTATTGTAGATATTTGTTCATTTAATAGTTTTATGCCATTTGAATCAAGATTATCATTTAGATAAACTATCATTTCAATTCTGTCCTCAGCGATTTGTATCACATTGAGTAAATTTGCCGTTCCTGCTATGAAGAGACCGAAAATAAAAATAGATATTGTTATTATACCTATAGTTATCAAATTCATAGATTTATTTTTAAAAAATCCTTTAACTGTCTCCTGAAGAATGTAAATCATGATTGTCCTCCGAATTCCATTTTAAAAATATCATCAGGTTTGACGGTCTTTCCATCCCTAAGTCCGATAACTTTTCCGAAGGACTTTTTTATCAAAGAATAATCATGAGTTGCCATGAGTACCGCAGTACCTCTCGTGTTTATTTCAAATAAGAGTTCAAGTATCTCTTTTGTTCCTTCAGGATCAATATTTCCTGTGGGTTCATCAGCAAGAAGAATAAATGGTTCTTTAATTATTGCCCGCGCTATAGCAACTTTCTGCTGCTCTCCTCCTGAAATCTGGTATGGAAATGAATTTCTCTTGTGAGACATCTTTACTGCTGCAAGTGCAGCAAGGGTCTTTTTTCTAATATATGAATATTTTTCTCCTGTTACCTGAAGGGCAAATGCGACATTGTCATAAACATTTCTATCTTTCAGCAATTTGAAATCCTGAAATATAACTCCTATTTTTCTTCTCATAAGCGGAATCTCATTTTGTTTTATTGTCTTTGTGCTAAAACCTGCAACTTCAACCTCTCCTTCAGTTGGAAAAATCTCCATGTAAATCATTTTCATTAGAGTAGATTTTCCGGCTCCGCTTCTTCCTATAAGGTAATTAAACTGTCCCTTCTCTATTGAAAGATTCAAATTGTTAAGGGCAACCCAATCCTTTTTGTAATACTTATAAACATTCTTAAATATTATCATAAAGCACTTTCCCCTTTTTAAGGATTTCTTCTTCACTTAGATTATATTTTTCAAATAAATTTTCAGGAGTGCCGGACTCTCCGAAAGTATCATTTATTCCGACAAAAGCCATAGGAAGAGGTCTTTTAATTGATACAAACTGGGCAATAGCGGATCCAAGTCCGCCTATAATTGAATGTTCCTCAGCAACAATCAGTCCTCTGGTTTGAGAGAGAACATCATTTAAAGTATTTTCATCAAGCGGCTTTAAAGAATACATATCAATGAGTCCGACATCTATTCCCATTGATTGAAAACGAAGAAGCGTGTTTTTGGCAATTGAGACCAATGCACCGCATGCAATTATGGTTATATCTCGTCCAATTTTATGCACAAAAGATTTGCCTATACTAAAAGAATCTGTTTCTTTATAAAGTAGGTCAAGGTCATTTCTCGGGAGACGCATATATCCATAAGATTCGTATTCGTAAAGTTTTTTTGTAAGAGATGCGGTCATTACAGAATCTGACGGGCAGAGGACTGTCATTCCGGGAATCACTCTCATTAAAGCAATATCCTCTATGCATTGATGGCTTGCTCCGTCCTCTCCAACGGAAATTCCCGCGTGAGTTGAAACAAGTTTTACATTCCAATTCGGATAGGCAATAGAATTTCTTATCTGGTCATACACTCTTCCTGTCAAAAACATTGCAAATGAGGAACAGAAAGGCTTAAATCCAATTGATGCAAGTCCCGTTGCTGTTCCTATCATGTCCGCCTCAGATATTCCCATATCAAAGAATCTTGTGGGAAATTCTTTTTTGAAAAATTCGGTCTTTGTTGACTTTGCAAGATCAGCATCAAGAACAACAATATCATCATGAAGTTTTCCGATATCTACTATTGTTTTTCCGTATGTTTCTCGCAAAGATTTTTTTTCAACCATTTCCAAGTTCCTTAATTGCTTTTTCATATTCTTCTTTGTTCGGAGGATTTCCGTGAAAATTCACATTATTCTCCATAAAAGATACACCTTTGCCCTTTATAGTATGTGCTATTATGAAGACAGGCTTTCCCTTTATCATATCCGCCTCTGTAAATGCATTGTCTATAGAATCAAAATCATGTCCGTCTATTTCAGTCACATAAAAATTGAATGATTCA
>Ga0210051_1006463_pt1 | contig 11054 bp, 9 predicted proteins | sample CryGey092014_all_FD_185464 | JGI IMG/M metagenome (GOLD analysis project Ga0210051, IMG submission 185464) | Groundwater microbial communities from aquifer - Crystal Geyser CG23_combo_of_CG06-09_8/20/14_all (SPAdes) (version 2) | ecosystem: Environmental > Aquatic > Deep subsurface > Groundwater ...
CAAATCCCAATAATTACCAATACTACCAAACAAATCCCAATTACCAAATCCCAAAACTCAAAGGATGTCATTGCAAGCAAGGTCTCCCCTCTGCCATTGCGAACAAAGAATGTCATTGCGAGCCCCGCTTAGAAATTTCCCAATTTCTAACTTAGTATTTCGGATTTAGTTTTTCAAAAAAAGGGGGACATCCCCCCGGAAGCCCCCTCCCCCTAAGAAAACTCAACCTACTTCTCCTTTCCCACCAATTGGTTCATCATAAGAGCTATGGCAAAAGCTAAGCAAATAGCACTAAACTTTAGATAGCTACCCGGATCCAATCCAAATAACGGCACTCCCCTGCCCACAATTGTTAAAACTATGCCGAAGACAATACTTATTAGAGCCACTGCCTCTAAAATTTTAGCTATCATCATCCTCTTTTGTCACCTCCTTATCGTTTTAGTCTTCCGTCCTGCTCCTTACTTCTTCACTCTCCTTTCCAAAATCTTACCACATTTTTCTACTTTTGTCAATAATTTTAGAGGATTTTTCTTGAAATTGGAGAAATAATAAATGTAATCGCTGATTTTATATCAGCGTACTATCAGCGCCAATTAAAGCCTGTTCCTGACAGGCTCAGGAATTGGCGAGAACAAGGAGGAATTAAAAATCAATCCTTTTGCCCTAATTTCCTTAATTGCACTCTTAGTAACCTCTCTTTTAGGAGTTTATGGACTAAAGGCTAATCCCAAGGAGAGAATAAATAAAGCCTTTGCCTTACTTATGTTTAGCATCTCCCTATACTTGTTTTCCAATATAGAAAATCTCAACCTCCATAGTCTAAATATTGACCTCTTCTGGATTAGATTCTCTTACCTATCAGCCTTCTTTATCGCCACAAGCTTTGTTTATTTCACTTTAGCCTTTTCCTCTCCTCAACAACTCATAAGCCATAGGTACATTCCTTATCTTTTATACATCCCCGCCTTTGCCTTTCTATCTCTTTTTAATAACAACTCTTTAATCTCCGGGATTTACTTTACACAGAGTATAAAGATTATAAAATATGGCTATCTTTTCTCCATATTTTCTCTCTGCTTTCTTGGCTTCTTTTGTTTTGGGACTGTCAGACTCATCCAGATCTATCTTCAGGCCAAGTCTCCTCTGCCTAAAATTCAAGCCGCTTACATCCTAACTGGTGTCTTCGTCGGCGGCTTCTTTGGCCTAACAGTTAATATCATTCTTCCTTTATTTAAAATTCAAGTCTATCCCCTAACTAGTCTTTCTTTAATGATCTTAGCCTTCTTCACTACCTATGCTTTAATCAGGCAGAGACCTCTGGACATTGAAGTAATTCTTAAGAAGAGTATCTTTTATTATTCCCTAACTATAATAATAATTGGAGCTTATGTATTAGGGGTAGTAAACTTAGGGGCTCTTTTAGGTGAGCTAATCGGCTCAAGCTCAATAATCGTAGAAAGTTTATTAATTGTAGCTATAGCCTTTATCTTCAAGCCTTTGGCTGACACCTTAGATTCCTTTCTTGATTCCAAGTTATTTCCCCATCATCTTGATCTAAAAAAAGTGTTACCAAAATTTAGCGAATCTCTAATTTATTGCGTAGAGATTACTAAATTGACCTCACTTTTAATTAATACCGTAACTGATGCTTTGAAAATCAAGAAGAGCTACATCTTCCTTAAGAGTAGAGAAGATAACATGCTAAAAGTTGCCTCGGCAAAAGGATTGGCGGAAAAAGAGCTCATCAGGCTTAAGATTAAACCCTCTAATCCCTTCCTTCTCTTCTTAATTAAACATCCTAAACTCTGGCAATTAGAGCACCTAAGAGATGCTCTGCTTGAACAAAAGGAATCCTTAAAAATCATAGACCAGCTTTCTGCCAAGGAGGCCTCTCTTATAATTCCTTTGGTAATTAAAGAGAAGATAATTGGGCTTTTTGTCTTAGGAGAAAAATTGAGTGAAACTATATACTCTGAGGAAGAGCTGGAATTACTTTCCACCATAGCTAACCAGTCCGCCCTTGCTCTGGAAAATGCTTTAGTCTATGAGGATATGAAAGAGACGGACATTCGCTTAAACCAAGCTGAACGATTAGCTGCCCTGGGAGAATTCTCAGCCGGACTTGCCCACGAGATAAGAAATCCACTGGAGAATATTAAGGGCTCAGCCGAGATTCTTAAGACTAGCTCACCTTCAAAGGAGGAAAAGGATAAATTTACTAAATACATCATTGAAGAAGTAAACCGCTTAAACAACCTTGTCAGTAAGTTTTTAGAGTTTGCCAAACCTCAAGAGCCTGACCTAAAGAGAATTAACCTTAATCAATTATTAAAAGAAGTTCTAACCTCAACCTCACCTGAGCTATTAAAGCACAAAATCAAACTAAAGACTTTATATGAAGAAGACCTGCCTGAGACTTTAGTGGACCCCAATCTCTTTAAACAGGTCTTCTTAAACTTAATTATCAATGCCTGGCAAGCAATGAAAGAAGGGGGGGAGCTAATGATCAGGACAAGTGTCCAGAGGGAAGAACCACCGCAGGTCACTATTGAATTTGAAGATACTGGAGAAGGTATTGCTAAAGAAGACTTAAGCCAGATATTCAATCCCTTTTTTACCACTAAAGAAGCAGGATGCGGCTTGGGACTAGCCATAGTTCAGCAGATTATTGGAAGCCATCAAGGCAAAATTGAGGTTAGAAGTAAAGAAGAGACCAAATCAGGGATTACAATAATCATTAAACTACCCTTGATACCTTCTCATAATTTTTGCATTTTTAATATGTGTTTTTTATATTTGATTTTTGGTTTTTAATTTTTTAAAAGGAGGTGGATGATATGTACGCTATGTATAAGGAAGTAGAAATTCCTGAAACAAAGGAAATGGTTGGCACGGGGTGGTTACCTCCATTACCAGATTTGCGTGATTACACCGAGGAACACCCCGAGATTACCAGGATGGCAAAAAAATTGGGTATCTCGCCAACCAAAAAGGTAACCTCATCACTACCGAATAAGGTAGACCTGAGACAATGGTGCTCGCCAATTGAGAATCAAGGGGCATTGGGTTCGTGTACTGCCCATGCCGCTCTGGGGATAGTTGAATACTTTGAGTGTAGAGCATTTGATAAACATATTGATGGTTCTCGCCTCTTTGTCTATAAGACTACCCGTAACCTGATGGGTGTTGTTGGTGATACCGGTGCCTGGCTGCGAAATACGATGGGGGCATTGGTGCTCTGTGGCGTTCCGCCAGAGAAGTACTGTCCCTATACTGACAAAAAGCCTGACTTTGATCAGGAACCAACATCTTTTGTCTATGCGGTAGCTGATAACTACGAAACACTCAAGTTTTTCTGCCATGACCCGCTGGGCATGAACACACCTCCGGAGGAAGTGCTTGTCAGTGTGAAAAAGTTCCTTGCCGCCGGTATACCCTCTATGTTTGGATTCTTTGGATTTCCCTCATTTAGCCAGTCAAACATCAAAGGCGGAATTCCCTATCCTTGCCCAGGTGAGCAAGCTCAGTGGGGACACGCTATCGCCGTAATAGGCTATGATGATAAGATGAAGGTTAAGAACCTCAAGTGCAAGAAGGAGACCACAGGCGCGCTACTAATTCGCAACTCCTGGGGAAGTGACTGGGGCAATAAGGGATATGGATGGTTACCATACGATTATGTCCTTAACAAACTGGCTCTGGATTTTTGGTCACTCTTAGGCATGGAGTGGGTAGATACAAAGCAATTCGGGTTATAAGGAATTTCTTGAAGAAGTAGGAGAGCCTCTCCTACTAAATGAAATGAGCCAGTTATGCAAATTAAGTCCTTAGGACTTGCCTTAGATAAAGCATAACCTAAAGCCTCTTTTATATCCTTGGTAATAATTATCTTCTCCTTACTCTTTATAATTTTAGCTATATCCTCGGGCTTGGCACTGCGTCCACTCTTTGCAGAAGTTAAGATTATCTTTGAAGATAGAGGAGACAGTTGCCTGATAATACCAGCAACATCTTTATCCTTAAAGATACTCAGGATTAAAAATAAATCTTTATAGGAGAAATTTTCTCTTATCGCTTCCTTTAAAGCTTTAGCTGATTCTACATTGTGTGCTCCATCCAGGACAATTAAGGGTTTCTTCTTAATAATCTGCAGACGACCAGGCCAGATAATTTTACTTAACCCTTCTTTAATTGCTTCCTGAGAGATAATGATATTATGAAACCTTAAGAGCTCTAATATCCCTATAGCTACTGCCGCATTTATCAATTGATGCCTACCTAATAAAGGAATAAACAAATCCTTATAATCCTGAAAGATTCCCCTTACTTCAAAACTTTGCCCTCCTTTCTTTAAAGGGATTAAAGGTGACTTCCTTTTCGTCCTTAAAGGGGCTCCTACCCTTAGGTCTCTCCCCACCAAAGACATCCTTGCTTCTCTCTCTTTACATACCTTCTTAATAACCTTTAAAGCCTCATCCTTCTGAGGGGAAGACATTACCAAGCTACCTTTCTTGATTATTCCTGCTTTCTCTTTAGCAATATCCCTTAAGTTATTTCCCAACTCCTGAGTATGGTCAAGACTTAAAGAAGTAATGGCACAGACTAAAGGCTCAACTACATTAGTAGCATCCAGCCTCCCCCCTAATCCCACCTCCAAAACAACAAAATCCACTTTCATCTGGGCAAAAAATAAAAAAGCAAGAGCAGTATAGAGCTCAAAGGTGGTAGGCTGGGGATGAGAATCAGCAAATGACTGCATCTTATTAACCCCAGGTCTTATCTTAGCTACCAAACCACATACTTCCCTTTCAGAAATCAACTCCTCCTTAATCTCCTTTGATTTTTGCTTCTTGCTTATTACTTTAATTCTTTCCCGAAAATCTTTTAGGTGAGGAGAGGTAAAGAGCCCTACCTTATAACCCTCAGCCGCTAAACTATAAGTAACCATTACTGCTGTCGAGCCTTTTCCTTTAGTGCCGGCAATATGGATATATTTTAGTCCTTGTTGAGGATTACCCAAAAGAGAGAGTAAATACCTTACTCTATTTAGGTTAAAATAAGAGGAATCATAATGATAATCCCTTATCTTCTCATAATCAGTAAAACTATCAAGATAAAAAATTGCTTGCTTGTAATTAAGAGGAGTCATCTTTTTATCAATCTAACCTGCTCTACTCTTCTTAAAGGTCTTCCTAAAAATTTGCTTCCTAACCTTTTAAATTTCTTGCTTTCTCCACTGACTATAAATCTGTATCTGGGAGCAGAACCTGTAGTCTTCAATAACTGCTTACTCATCATAATCTTCTTTGCTTTTATTACCGTCCCTCTTGCTGGATCAACTATCTTAACTTTCTTCCCTAAAATACTTTGAATAATCCTCTCTAAGAAAGGATAATGAGTGCAACCTAAAATTAAGGTGTCAATATCAGCAGTGATTAAGGGCTTTAGATACTTTTTAGCCGCATCAATAGTCTCTTTAGTATTAACTTTTCCCTCTTCAATTAAAGGAACAAATAAAGGACAAGCCCTAACAAAAACTTTAGCCTCTGGATTTGCTTCTTTAATCTTCTTCTGATAAGCTTTGCTCTTGATTGTCCCCGAGGTGGCAATAAGTCCCAGGCGGTTGCCTTTGGTCTTAGCCAAAGCTTCCTCTACTCCAGCTTCAATCAATCCAATAACAGGAACCTCAAACCTCTTTCTTGCCTCTCCGATTGCTATTGCTGAGGATACATTACAGCCCATAATAATTAGCTTTACCTTCTCTTTAATCAGATACTGCATAATATTCAAGGCAAACCCCTTGACCTCACTAAGTTCTCGTTCTCCATAAGGAAGATGAGCTGTATCAGCAAAATAAGTTATATCTTCCTGAGGTAACAATTTAAAGACTTCTTTAACCACAGTTAAGCCACCCATCCCTGAATCAAATATGCCAATTGGTCGGTCTCTCAATAAAACACCCCCCCCCCTTAAAAAATTAAAAACCAAAAATCAAATATAAAAAACACATCTTAAAAATAAAAAACCTTGCTCAGTCCGGATTTGCAACCCTGACAAGCAAGTATGTAGCCTGACACTCTGACACTTTGACACTCTGACACTCCACTAAAAAGGCTAATGGCTTTAGAGGTCTTCCCCGGGAATCTCCTCTTCTGGTTTGCTCTCTAAATACCTTACAATCCCCTTAAAGATACCCAAAGCTGCTTTTTGCCTGAACTCAGGTATAGCCAGCAATGCCTCATCAGAAGGGTTAGTAAGATAAGCTACCTCCACTAAGACTGCCGGCATAGTAGTATCTTTAATTACCACAAACTTAGCTTTTCTTACCCCCTGATCCGGAAGGCAAAGAATTTTAAGTAGCTCTTGGTGAATATTCTTCGCCAATACCTTACCTTCAGGACTAAAATAATAATTCTCAGTGCCACTTCTGTTGGGGTTAGCCGGGAAAGCATTGGAATGAATACTAACAAATAAGTCTGCCTGGGCATCATTAGCCAGAGCCACCCGGTCATCTAAGGTGATAAAGTCATCAGTAGTGCGGGTCATTAAGACCTCTACTCCCGCCTGACTGAGAAGATCAGCTAAGATAAGACCTACCTCCAAATTTATATCCTTTTCCAAAATTCCTAAAGAGACACCCTTTGCCCCCGGGTCAATTCCTCCATGCCCCGGGTCAACCACAATCTTCTTCTTATAAAGATAAGAGTTATAAAGATAGACTTCTAAAACTACCTCCTTTGAATCTGGTAAGGAAGATATCTTATAACTTGCTTTTCTTGTAAGGTCAACTACTACCCGCACTATATCGGGGTTAACTTTAAACTGAGCATACCTTATCTGCTTAACCGGCTCCTCATTAACTGGTATCTTATTTCCCTTGAAGGCAAGTATACAATCAGAAAAATCAATTCCCAGGCGCCAGGGTTTCTCATATAAAAAGGTCCTAAACTTTAAGGGAGAGGTTCCCGAAATTGTTATCTTAATCTTACCTTCTTCTTTTTTCCAGATTATATCAGTAACCTGGGCACTAAAATCAAGAAATACTTGACTACCGTTATCCGCGAGAGAGAGTTGATAATTTAAAGGGGCAGCCAACTCCACTACCACCCGGCTAATATAATAAGGCTTAACCTGAAACTGGGTAGTCCTTACTTCTTTAATTACCCCAACTTTTATCGGCACTGCCCCTGCCTTTAAAGCAAGGTAAGTATGAGGAAGGTCTATTACCAAGCGCTCTGGCCCGGTCAATCTTCTTAACTTGTATTGGACCAAAGCAGTAGCGACAATAGCTATCCGCAACTTCTCCTCTAACTTCTCTACCTTTACCCCTACAACCTGGGGATTTATACAAATAGTCCGGGCAGTCTCATCAATAGAGGCTCTCACCTCAAGTGCCTGAGCAACAAATTTAAGGGGAACAAACAAATTTCCTTCAATTATTCTTGGGGGAACTTCTAACCTCCTGGATTCTTTATTTACTAAAGCCTCCTTTTCATTAACTTTTAAGCTTATCTCCTGACCACTTGCCCCTGATATCTTTAGGGATTTATCTTCTTGATTAAATCTAACCTTTACTCCTAATCTTTCAAAGGTCTCTCTTACTGGAACTAAGAGCTCATCATCTACCTCTACCGGTAAGGATTTCAACTTAACTTCCTGACCATTAACAAATACTTCCCAGACTGTGCCGGAAGCTTTAGCTACAGTGCTTAAACCAAATACCAGGATAACTACCAATAATAATATCTTTCTTTGCATAACAAATGCCTTGGGCAAAACTGTGGGTAGTAGGTTTCCTTCTACCCGCCTGTAGGGGCTTGATTTATGTAGGGGTTTGATTTATCAAACCCGTCTTCAATCTACCCGCCTTTAGCCGAGGGTCTTATTACCTAGGTGTTAAAATGTTAGGCTTAATTTGGCATTTGGATTTTGGATTTCATTTGTGTTTATTCGTGGTTTCAATTTGTGTTTATTCGTGGTTATTCGTGGTTATTCGTGGTTTCAATTTGTGTTTATTCGTGGTTATTCGTGGTTTCAATCTCTGTTAATCTGTGGTTGATATCTTTGATTTTTAATTTTGTTCTCCCATCCTTCTCTACCCAGAGGCTTATCTACTTCTGTTCCTTCGGGGAAATACTTAAACCTCTTCCCCTCTTTTAAAAACTGAACTCTTTCAATCTGGGGGAAGGAAGTTAAAGTAAGGATAGTCGAGCCGATAATGCCCTGTTCTACGAAACTCCCTCCACCGTAAGCAGTTAGCTCCTTACTGAAATCAACATAAGCAATACCATCTTTAACCCTTACCTCCCTTACCTTTGTCCCTTCCCAGAAGACAGGATATAAACCACTTCCCTTGGCTGGTCCCTTTAATAGCTCTTCCATAGCCGCCTGAGGCAGGTTATCTGTCTTGAGGATAGACCTCTTTACCGCCACAAAATGCTCTCCATCAAGAGCATAAAAATAGAGAGTTACTAAAGAGGTAGAGATAACCTTCTTTGGTTGAGGAGTCTTAGACCTTTTAGTCTTGACTTTATAGTAAAGGATTGCCGTCATTCCCACAGCTATTAAGAGTAAGACAGTCAATACTTTTTTTCTTCTCATCATCTTTCTACAAGGGCAGGGTTTACCCACCCATCCTAGTGTCCTGTTATTAAAATAACTTTACATATATAATTTGGTAGGAGTGCCTTCAGGCACGATTATTCGGGCATAAATGCCCTCCTACCAATGTTCAAAAACTTATGAAACACTACACTAGTGGGCGAAACAGGACTTGAACCTGTGACCTCTTGCTTGTAAGGCAAGCGCTCTAACCACCTGAGCCATTCGCCCTTACTATATCTAGCCTAATAAACATTTGTACATCCATATGATTACAGTGATTATAAAAGAGATTACAGAGATTAAAATAGGTCTTTAATCACCGTAATCGTTGTTGGAAATCTGTGTAATCAAATGCGTTTTATATTGCTGTGTAAACAAAATAAAGATTGCATTTATCTCCGTAATCGGTGTCTTAATCACTGTAATCACACTCTTATTTATTTAACAAAGCATTATATAATTTAGTGGATCCAGTAGGATTCGAACCTACGACCAACGAGTTATGAGCCCGCTGCTCTACCGCTGAGCTATGGATCCAAGGTTTCTCATATTCTACACCATAAATTTACAAAAGTCAAGCCCTCGCGTTAAGTCATCTGGAAATGGGAAGAGACATCACACACCCCCTCTGCGGGTAAAGAGGCTTGTCCCTGCGAAAGCAGGGGTTAGTTTGTTTTGGGAAAGAGACCTGGATTAGGATTAAAGAAGCCTTGTTTTTTCCTTAAAAATTAACCTTTGCCTCGGTGGTGAAGAAGTTTGCTGAATAATCTTTAGCCTGGATGGTAGAAAGTTTGGAGGTTATAGTTATCTTCTCATTAGGATTATAGTCAAAACCAAGGTTAAATTCATTCTTTCTTCCCTGGAGAGTCTTGCCAGTCTTAAATTCACTCTTTAGCTTTACCCTCTCCCTGGGAGTCCAGGTTATCCCCGAGACTAAATTATAGGTTCCGGTCTTAAGCCCGGCTATTTTGTCATCTCTTATTGAAGTTGAATACCCCAGAGTAGCTTGAGTAGTCTTACTTATCTTCTGAGCTAAACCTAAGGTAGTAGTTGAGCTCAAAAGGTCCGTCTTGCCTCTAATGCTTACCTCCTCATTATTCTCAAGTTTCTCTCCTAAAGTTAAGGTTAAGTCTGAAGTTAAAGAAGTATTTAACCCCAGGGTAGTAATCTGCACCTGGCGCTCAAAATCATCTGGCTTACTGCTATTTTCTACCTCATATTTAACATTACTCTGCCACTTACTCATTGTATCCTGTATCCTGTATCCTGTATCCTGTATCTTGCCCCCTGTATCCTGTCTCCTCTATCCTGTATCTTGTATCCTGTATCCTGTATCCTGTCATACCTTACCTCAATTGTGGTCTTATCACTTTCATAGACTGATGCTTGTTCTCCACTTGACTTGGTATCCCTCAGCCGGTATTCAGTAAAAAGACTTATCTCTTTTGTTGGTAGTGCTTTTATTTGATAGATAATATTAGAGGTCTCAACTGGTGTGGCTACTCCATTTATAGTATTTACAGTATTAGTAACATCATATTTAACCCCGCCCGCTAACTTATTACTGGGCTTTGCTTCTAATTTAAAGTTAGCCAGAGTGGAGGTAGTGCTGGTCTTATTCTTTAGGTCTTTAACTTCTCTTTGATTTAAGTCTCCCTCTGCAGATATTCTCTTTGAGGGTGATAATTTCAAGGAAAGGGTAGAGGTTGTAGTTTGAGAGAGGTCCTGATGAGTAGCCTTCTCCCTTTGCCTTCGGGCATTATAGTCAAAAGCCATAGAGACCTTCTTCTTGCCAACAGTAGAAAGCTTTACCCCTTCTCCTAAGGTTAATAAGTCTTTGCTGGGGTCAAGCCTATTTTTAAGTCCTTCCTGAAAATAAGATGAGCTAAGAAAGATATAACTTATCTGATGGCTTAAGCCCAAGGTAGTGGTATTGATAATCTGGTCTAATTCCCCTCCCGGTAGCTCATTTTTCTCCTTTCTTTGTTTAAAGCTGGTATTTATCTGTGCTACTTTGCCTGGTTTTATATTTAAACCCCAAATCTACGGATAAGGAAATTTTTTAAAAAATCCCGACTCAAAATGTTAAATTTTTCTTCTCAAAGAAAATCTTGCGTTAGAAAATTGGCTAAAAGCATGCTCTTAAGATGATAATACCTATTTTGCCTACCTGGAGCAGGCAGCTCTCTATTTTTAGACATACCTCTCCCTTTTCATTTATATCTTCAACCTTATACCGGTTTAACTAAATTACCAATCCGTTTACTACCCAGGAGCAAATGAAAGTAGTCTCTTAATTGCATAGATAAATTCCAATTTGTAACCCAAATTTGACAGTAAATGCCCCGATTTTGCCATTTTTGGGAAAAGGATGCTGTATTGATGCGGGTTTCCGTTGATTCACTCTCAAAAAATGGTAGTGCAATTATTTTTTAAAAAACCAAGAT